>QWCE01000805.1_pt1 | contig 102082 bp, 91 predicted proteins | sample 1972531 | NCBI WGS metagenome assembly QWCE01 (sample SAMN09866716, study PRJNA288562) | Human gut metagenome isolate term4_stool, whole genome shotgun sequencing... | reverse complement strand
CAGCACCTCAACATCCGTGCGATTCAGGCACAGATCCGCCTAGATCAGGCAGGAATAGCCGCTTCCCACAAAAGTGCCGCTGTCATAGCTGCTGCGCAGACAATCCGTTATGGAGTCGCCTTGAAATAGGATTCTCATATTTTCCTCCCGATTTTTGAAGTTGCTTGTTGTCATAACAGAATGCGCTTTCTATAGGGACTCAATTCGGACATCAATTCCCACATTCCGGAATTTCTCGAGCTCATTTGGATCCGCGCTGGCATCCGTGATGAGAATATTGACCTGATGCAGATCAAGACTCGCAAAACTGAAAGTTTTACCGATCTTGCTGCCGTCTGCAACGACAATCACAGGCCCAAGGCAGCGGTTAACCATGTTCTGATTAATCATCGTCTCCTGCAGGATCGCCGTCGTGACACCGCGGACGGAATCAATGCCATTGACGCCAAGAATACAGATATCTGCGTAGACCTTGTTTACCAAATCGGCTGCCAGTTCGCCCACATAGGAGCGCGTCAGCTTCGTGTATGTACCGCCCGTGCAAATGATCGTTCCATGCATCTGTTCTTCATATTGATAGGCCAGCGCATTGTTGGTCACGACAGTGACATCCTGACTTGTGATGGATTTAAGCACCTGCAGGACGGTTGTCCCGGAATTGATGAAGACCGTCGAGCCATCACCAATAAATGCGCCTGCTGCCTTGGCAATGGCGGCCTTCTCGGCGTGATGGTCAATCTCCTTTTTTTCAAAGGGGGTGATACCGCCCGAAAGGGGCATCAGCTGGACGCCGCCAAAATTGCGGATAACCATATTGGACTGCTCCAGTGCGTCCAGATCCCGCCGGATGGTCAGGGGCGATACGCCGCACAGCACGCTGAGCTCGTCTACCTTGGCTGTCCCGTGGTTGTGCAGATACGTCAGGATCGTATCGCGGCGGGTTGAGATCACAAATTTGCTCTGCTTCATGGGAACCTCCTAGCATCCATCTTCTGCTACTTTAATTGTAACACTTTTTGAAACTTTGTCAATAAAAAGTTCAAATAATTGAACTGATCTTTGCAGCCCCACCGCTGTACGGCTATTTGCGCAGCGATTTTCTGTCTGTTAAATGAATTTCTTGAACATATTTTTGCTCGAAAAATCTATTTTATGATCGTTTTGTGCAATTTGCAAAAAATAAACGCGCGTTTTTTAGCTATAAAACGCTCAAAACGGAATTGACAAGAGGCCGTTTCGGATTATAGAATATAAACGTACAATAAATGTACGCACTACATGACACGAAAGGATTGGAAACATGAAAAAAGTAATTTGCATACTCCTTGCCCTGCTGATGATGCTGGCAGTTTTCGCCGGCTGCGCCAAGCAGAGCGAAACGCAGACCACCGACACCCCTGCGCAGACCGATACGCAGACTCCGGCCGAAACGACCGACGAGCCCGCTCCGGCCGAGGATACGGCTGATCAGCCCGCTTCCGAAGATCCCATCACCCTGACGTTCTGGACCCCGACCTGGAGACAGGCTGCTGAAGAAGCCATCATCGCTGACTTCGAAGCAAAGTACCCGAACATCAAGATCGAAGCTACTTACCTCTCCTCCGCCGACATCAAGACCAACACCAAGATCGCGGCTTCGTCCAACACGCTACCGGATATGTGGTACAACTGGGGCGGCGCTTTCGCTGACTACTATGCAGAGAACGGCCTGTGTCTCGATCTAACGGACTACGCCAACGAGCACAACTGGTCCGACCGTTTCCTCGCCGGCGCTCTTGAGCAGGCGACCTACGACGGCAAGATCATCGGTCTGCCGCAGAACCTGATTGCACTGGTTGTCTTCTACCGCAAGGATCTGCTTGAGCAGAACGGTATTGAGATCCCCACCACCCTCGAAGAGCTCGAGGCTGCCTGCCAGACGCTGGTCGACAACGGTGTCACCCCGTTCGCTACCTATGGCAACGCCATTATGAGAACGCAGGAAGCGCTCGTCGAGTGCTACGGCACGGAAGAAGAACATGATAACCTCCTGCTCATGCGTGAGAGCTGGGACGGCAACGAAGCTGTTACCAAGAGTTGGGAAAAAGTCAAGGAATGGATCGACAAGGGTTACTTCCCCAGCAGCGTCCTGACCGAAGACTCCAACTCCTCCAACATGCTCGTTTTCAGCGGCCAGTGCGCTATGACCATTGAGAACCCCGCCTTCTGCTCCCAGATCATCGCCAACGGTGACGACATCAACAACTACGGCTGGTTCCCGTTCCCGACGACCTCCGGCCGTCTGAGCGCATACGCAAAGCTCTGTCAGTTCAACGCGAACATCTCCGATGAAAAGCTCGAAGCTGCCATGCTGTTCTGGGATTACTACTACAGCGCTGAGAGCGTTGCCGCTCATGATTCCATCGAGCAGCCGACCGCTACCATCGGCGTTGAGCTGCCGGAGAGCTTCCAGCTGGTTGACGGCCTGCTTGACCTCATCGACGAGAAGGGCACCTACTGCGTCACCGACCTGAAGGTTCCCGCAGAAGTCATGTCCACCTACTTCGCTGTCAGTGACGGTGTCGTGCTCGGCACTGTCGCTCCCGAAGAGGCTGGCGCCCAGATCCAGGCTGCGATTGACAGTTATCTGGCCAATCAGTAATTCCCTTCAAGCGGGGTGGAGCCGGTTCCGGTTCCATCCCATATGAAAACCCATATCGATAGGTGCCCTGAACGTATTTCACATTGGATTTATGCTCAGGGCATCTATCCTGTTCTATCCGGGAAGAATCCCCCAAGGAGAGGTGTTTTGCCCATGAAAAAAAGAAATCGTTCGGCCATATTCTTTATGCTGCCGGCACTGCTCGTCTATTGCTGTGTTGTCGTGCTGCCCGCACTCTATACGGCGTTTCTGAGTCTGTTCAAATGGAACGGTCTCGGCGAAAAAAAGTTTGTTCTGTTCCGGAATTATGTAAATTTGTTTACAACAGACGCTGTTTTCAAAACGGCGCTGAAGAATAACATCATCTGGATTATCCTGACGCTGCTGTTCACCATGACCATCGCGCTGCTCCTGGCAATGCTCCTGAACAGGAAGTTCAAGGGACGCGTGGTCTACCGTGCAATCTTCTATTTCCCCTATATGCTGTCCTGGATCGTGATCGGTATCATCTGGAAATGGATCTACAACCCGAACATCGGCTTCCTCGATTCGCTTTTAAATCTGCTCGGCATCCAGACCAGCGGCGCAGGCTGGCTTTCCGACCCGAAAATCGCGCTGTACTGCGTCTTCGCCGCCGCGCTGTGGCAGGGTGTCGGCCAGCCGATGCTGTATTTCCTCGCAGGCCTGCAGGGTATCCCGCAGGAACTGTATGAGGCAGCTGCCGTCGACGGTGCCGGCAAGGTTGCGACGTTCTTCAACGTCACGATCCCGCAGCTCAAGGAAACGTTTGTCATCGTGCTTGCAACGCTTGTCATTGCCTCGCTGAAGGTTTACGACGTTGTCTATGTCATGACGAACGGCGGCCCCGTCAACTCCACGCAGACGCTTGCGTCCTATATGTACGCGCAGACGTTCTCGTATTCCAACCTTGGCACGGGCAGTACGATTGTCGTCGTCATGATGGTCATGATGATGGTCATTATCATTCCGTACGTGCTGTACACAACAAAGGATGAGTAAGGGAGGCAGCTATGAAAAAGAAAAATAATACAGCGCTGTATCTGTCGCTCACCATCCTGGCGCTGATCTGGCTGGTGCCGATCGTGACCGTGTTTATTACCTCGCTCAAGAGTAACAGCGACTTCTTCAGCGGCATGGGTCTTTTTGACCTGCCGGAGAAGCTGCAATGGCACAACTATTCGGACGCGTGGAGCAAGGGCCATCTTGACCGCTATATCCGCAACGGTCTGATTGTTACCTGTCTGAAGGTTCCCATCAGCGTGTTCATCTCTTCCCTGCTGGCTTTTGCGCTTACGCGCCTGCATGTCCGTCATGCGCGCGGGATTTTCATCTTCGTGCTGATCGGCATGATGCTGCCGCAGCAGGCGGCGCTGATCCCGCTGAATATCGTCTATTCCCGCGCCGGTCTGACGAACACGTATTACTGTCTGATCCTGACGTATCTCGGCTTTGGTATTCCGCTGGCAACGCTCGTGTTCCGCGGCTTCTTCCGGAGCATTCCGAAGGAGCTTGACGACGCGGCGCGCATCGACGGCTGCACGAACTTCCGTCTGTACTGGAGCATCATCATGCCGCTGGCCAAGCCCGCGATCGCCTCTGCCGTCATCATGGACTTCCTGTACACCTGGAACGAGTTCATGCTGCAGAGCGTCCTCATCACGACCGACACCATGAAAACCGTGCCGAACGGCCTTCTGAGCTTCTTCGGCGAGTTTACCGTTGATTACGGTCTGCTCAACGCCGGCGTTCTGATCTCGATTCTGCCGGTATTCCTGGTCTATCTGATCTTCCAGAAATATTTTGTCAGCGGTATGGCTGGCGCAGTCAAAGGCTGACAGGAGGAACAATTATGTCTCAACTTTATTTTGCAAACTGGGAGTCGCTGCGCGCGCACCCGATCCCGCAGTGGTATGACGACGCGAAGGTCGGCATTTTCATCCACTGGGGCCCGTATTCCGTGCCCGCCTACGCAAGCCCATCCTTCCAGCTCGGCGAAATTCCGACCGAGTACGACTGGTACACCAACAATCCCTATGCCGAGTGGTACGCCAACTCCGTACGCGTTGGCAAGGGCCCAACGTACGAGCACCACATCAAGACCTACGGGAAAGATTTCCCCTACGAGCGCTTCACGGACATGTGGAAGGCCGAAAACTGGGACCCGCAGCAGTGGGCCTCGCTGTTCAAGCAGGCCGGCGCGAAATACGTCGTGCTGGTCACGAAGCATCATGACGGCTTCTGCCTGTTCCCCAGCAAGTACACGGACTTCTCCACGACCAGCCGCGGCCCCATGCGCAACATCACGGGCGAGCTGACCCAGGCTGTGCGTGACGCGCAGATGAAGATGGGCCTGTATTACTCCGGCTATTACAACTGGACGTTCTATGATGAGCCCGTCTTCAGCAAAGCGAACTGCAGAAGCTACTGCCCGCCCACCTACGCATATGCCGATTTTGTCTATTCGCAGTGCAAGGAGCTGATCGACACCTATCAGCCTTCCCTGTTCTGGAATGACATCGGTTGGCCCGAGGTCGGCGAGGATGCGCTCAAACACCTGCTCGCACATTATTACAACTCCAACGAGGACGCTGTCGTCAACGACCGCTTCAGCGGCTTCTACCATGGCTATCTGGTCAAGGAATACCAGTCCGGCAAGCAGAACCGCACCGAGAAATGGGAAATGACACGCGGACTCGGTCTTTCCTTCGGCTATAACCAGATGGAAAACGAGTCGAACGCCATCGGCTGCACCGAGCTTCTCGATCTTCTGGCCGGGACAGTCGCAAATAACGGCAATCTGCTCATCAACGTCGGCCCGAAAGCAGACGGCACAATCCCCGACTGGCAGGAAAAGCGCCTGCGCGTCATGGGCGATTGGCTGCGCCGCAACGGTGCGGCCATCTATGACACGCGCATCTGCACACGCAAATCGGAAGATCTTCCCGCCTGCACGCTTAACTATACGCGCAAGGACGGCACGTGCTATCTGCTGCTGACCAAAACGCCGAAGGAAGCGTTCAGCGTAACAGTAAAGGGGCTGCGCGCGAATCCGCAGCCGCTTGATCCGGCTGTCCATACGGAAACCACCTGCGAAAACGGCGTGTGCACCATTCATGTCGGCGTACGTGACACCGATGAGCCTCTGGCCTTCCGGATCTCCGGCCAGGACGATGTGATCTGATCCGGCAAGGAGGAAACAAGCATGTTTGTCAAAAAAAAGTCGATTTGTGAGCTGGAAAAGTGCTATTCCATTGCGCCGTTCCAGCAGAACGGCGAACCGCGCTTCCTTGTGGCGGCGGAAAAGCACGCGCCGTGCTATCTGTTCAGTGAGAATGGCGAGAAGCTGGAGACTGTATGGACCGAACCCGGCGGCGTCATGACGATGCAGCAGGTTCCGGGCCGTGAGGATCAGTTTCTGGCAACGCATAAATTCTATTCGCCGAATGACTCGGCAGAGGCCAGAATTGTAATTGCCACCCGCCGCGGTGAAAACGACTGGCAGATCCGCACGCTGGTCGAAGCACCGTTTGTCCACCGGTTCGGCATTCTACAGCGAAACGGCAAAGCCTATCTGCTTGTCTGCTGCCTCAAGAGCGGCCATGATTATAAGGATGACTGGACAAAGCCGGGCAAAACCTTTGCCGCTTTGCTTCCGGACAATCTCGACAGCTTTGACGAGACGCACCAGCTGCCCCTGACGCTGCTCAAGGACGGCATGTGCCATAACCACGGCTACAGCATGTATTTTGACCATGGCGTCCAGACCGGCGTTGTGACGTGCGACGAGGGCGTGTTCCAGTTCATTCCGCCTGAAAACGAGCAGGCCGGCTGGCAGATCCGTCAGCTGTATGATCAGCCCGTCAGCGACGCTGTTCTGTGCGACTTTGACGGCGACGGCGAGCCGGAACTCGGCTGCATCAGCCCCTTCCACGGCGACGAGCTGTATGTCTGCAAAAAGAATGCCGCCGGTCAATATGAAAAGGTCTGGCAGCACCCCGAAAAACTTGAGATGCTGCACGCGACCTGGGCCTGCACGCTCTGCGGCAAGCCTGTATGGATTGTCGGCCACCGCAAGGGGGCACGCGATCTGATGCTCGTTTCGTATGAAAACGGCGCATATCAGGCGCAGGTGATTGACCATAACTGCGGCAGCGCCAACGCGTTTAAATTTTCTGACCGTGCGAGCCGCGACGTAATTGTCGTCGCGAACCGTGAGACCAACGAAATTGCATTGTACTACGTTTCAGAGACAGAGGAGAAATAACAATGAGCAAGGTATCGGAAATGACAAGAGATTCCTGGATCAAGGCCACCTTCCCGGAGTGGGGCACCTGGCTGGTTGAGGACATTGAAAACGAAGTCGTGCCGGAGGGCAACGTCGCCATGTGGTGGCTGGGCTGCACCGGCATCTGGATGAAAACGCCCGGCGGCGCCAACATCACCATCGACCTCTGGTGCGGCAACGGCAAGCGCACCCACGGTGACAACAAGATGAAGCCCGGCCATCAGATGGCCAACATGACAGGCGGCCGCCTGATGCAGCCGAACCTGCGCAACATCCCGTTTGTATTCGACCCGTTCGCATTCAAGCAGGTCGACGCGGTTCTAGCCACGCATTATCATCAAGATCACATGAGCGCGGAATGGGCCGCCCATGTCATCAACAGCGGCATGACAACCACAGACGAAAACGGCAATACGATCCCTGTTCCCTTCATCGGCCCGAAGAAGTCGGTTGAGACATGGATCAAGTGGGGCGTTCCTGCCGAGCGCTGCATTGTCGTGAAGCCCGGCGACCACATCAAGGTCAAGGATATCGAGATTATCGCGCTCGACTCGTTTGACCGCACCTGCATCGTCACCACTGACTCGCAGGGCCCGGACCGCGAGGAGCTGACCGGCAAGTGCCCGACGGACATGGACGACAAGGCCGTCAACTATCTGCTCAAGACGCCCGGCGGCAACATCTATCACTCCGGCGATTCCCACTTCTCCATCTACTTCGCCAAGCACGGCAAGGACTACGACGTGGACGTCGCGTTCGGCTCGTTCGGCGAGAACCCGGTCGGCAATCAGGACAAGATGACCTCCATCGACATCCTGCGCATGGCCGAAAGCCTCAAGTGCAAGGTCGTGATCCCCATCCACTGGGACGTCTGGACGAACTTCCAGCCCGACTGCGAAGAGATCCGTCTTGTCTACGACTTCAAAAAGCCGCGCAACGAATACCAGTTCCACCCGTTCTTCTGGCAGGTCGGCGGCAAGTACACCTACCCGATGGACAAGGACAAGCTGTATTATCACCATCGCCGCGGTTTCGAGGACTGCTTCGAGCATCCGCAGAACATCCCGTACAGATCCTGCCTGTAAGCATCAGAACGGAGGGAATTACGCATGGCAAAGTATGATTTCATGAGCTTCGGCGAACCGAACATCCGCATGACGCCGCCGAACCACGACCGTCTCGGACAGTCTGACACGCTGCAGCTGGGCATTGCAGCCGCAGAGCTCAACTGCTGCGTCAACATCTCCAACCTGAGCGTCGAACGTCTGATGCCGCAGAAGAAGACCGCTTATGTTACGAAACTGGTCGACAACTGGACGGGCAAATATATCGTCGAGCATGCAAGAATGTACGGTGTCGATATGTCGAACGTCGTTGTCGAGCCGTTTGACAAGATCGGCCGTACGCGCAATGGTCTGGCGTTCGTTGAGGTCGGCATCGGCCCGCGCGCAAGCTATCAGATCTATGACCGCGGCCACACCGCGCTCAGCAAGATCCAGCCGGGCGATATCGACTGGGAATCCGTGCTTGACACCCGCTGGTTCCACACCACCGGCATTGTGACGGCACTGGGCGAGCACACGGCGGAGGAGGTTCTGCACGCGCTCAAGGCTGCGAAGCAGAACGGCGCGACCACAAGCTATGATCTCAACTACCGCAGCACGCTCTGGAGCAAGGCGGACGCCCGCCGCGCGGCGGAGTCTCTGATGCCCTATATTGACGTTATTCTCGGCAACGAAGAAGACTTCGGCACGATGCTCGGTATTGAAGCAGAGCACGGCGATGAAAACTTCTCCTCCATTGACCCGATGAGCTACCGTCAGGTAGCCGAAAAGGTCATGCAGAAATATCCGCACGTCAAGGTTGTCGGCACAAGCCTGCGCGAGGTCAAAACAGCGCTGCTCAACAACTGGCAGGGCTGCATGATGACAAAGAACGGCTTCTTTGTTTCTCGCAAATACGAGGACATTGAGATCAACGACCGTGTCGGCGGCGGCGACAGCTTTGCATCCGGCCTGATCTGGGGTATGCTCGAGGGGCATGACGATCAGCAGGTTCTGGATTTTGCAACCGCATATTCCGCTCTGTGCCACACGATCCGCAACGACTGGGATCTGGTGACGCGCGAGGAAGCGCAGGCGTTGGCCAACGGCGGAAGCGCCCGTGTCAAGCGCTGAGAAAGGAAGGTCTGCTATGGCAACAAAGCTGACTGATTTCGGCTCCATTGAGGCAATTATTTCCGAAATGACGCTTGAGGAAAAGGCCCGCTTGGTAACAGGCGGCTCCCCCTTTGCGACCTGCGCAATCGAGCGCTTCGGCATCCCGTCCGTTCGGCTTCTGGACGGCTGCACCGGCGTCAACCTGGTACAGTATTACGGCGATCTTCTGACGCGGCTGCGTATGAGCAGTCAGTCCGGCGTCGAGATCGGTATGTTCGGCACCATCAGCTCCGGTACAATCAAGCGGATTCTGATCAAGCTTGACAAGGGACAGAAGCTGACCGAAAAGGAACAGACAATTTATGATACCGCCTGCGCAGAAATGCGGAAAATCATCCCGCAGCCGCAGGCACCGGGTGCCTTCCCCACTGGCATGCTGCTGGGCGCGACATGGAACCGCGAAGCGGTTCACCAGTGCGCCAGTGCCGTCGGCCGGGAAATGGATGCCTACCACGTTGACGTCGTGCTGGGCACGCCGAACGTCAATCTGCACCGGGATCCGCTCAACGGCCGTGTTTTCGAAGGCTACAGCGAGGATCCCTGCCTGACGGCGCAGCTTGCGCCGGAATTCGTCAAGGGCGTTCAGGAAGAGGGCCCGCTTGCAAACGTCAAGCACTTTGCGGCGAACAATCAGGAAACCTGCCGTCACTCCATCAACGTCCGCATAGGAGAGCGCGCGCTGCGCGAGCTCTACTTCCCCGGCTTCCGCGCCTGCGTACAGGAGGGCAAGGTTCGCAGCGTCATGAGCGCGTACAACAAGATCAACGGTGAATCCTGCGCCATGAACCACTGGCTGCTGACAGATGTGCTGCGCAAGGACTGGGGCTTCGACGGCTTCGTCGTTTCCGACTGGGGCGCAGCCTATGATCAGGTTAAGGCGCTTTCCGCCGGCAACGATCTCGATCAGCCAGGCCCGCGAAACATCCAGCCCATTCTGGACGCGGTTGAAAGCGGCGAACTGCCGCTTTCGGTACTCGACGAAAGCGTCCGCCGTGTGCTGCAGGCAATTGTCCAGTCGCCGGCAATGCGCGGCCGCAGATATTCCGCCATCGACCGCGGCTATTCCCGCGCCGCCGCGCACCGCTGCGCCGCAGAGGGCATCGTCCTGCTTAAAAACAACGGCCTGCTGCCGCTCGACCCGCATACCAGTGTGACGTTCGTCGGCGAGGGCAGCCGCCGCTTCAATGAGACCGGCGACGGCAGCACGGAGGTCTACACAGACCAGTGGACGAGCATGTACCGCTGCGCGGCCGAAATCGCGGGTGAAGCGCACACCTTCTTCGGCCTGCAGTCGCTTGCGCAGACAGACACCGCCGTCATAACCGTTCAGGCCCCCGGTCAGGAGGGCAGCGACCGCACAGGACTCTCCCTGCCAGACGATCAGCTGGAGCTGCTGCAGCAGACAATCACAGAAGCCAAGCGGCTGCACAAGCATGTGGTCGTGGTTCTGAACGTGGCAGGCCCCGTGGACGTTACCGCCTTTGCGTCCGATGTCGACGCGATTTTGTGCGTGTTCTTCCCCGGTATGGAGGGCGGCCGCGCTGCGGCTGAGATCCTCTATGGCCTCGTCAATCCCTCCGGCAAGCTTCCGCTGACCTTCCCCGCCGCCTACCGCGACTGCCCGAGCTTCGGCAATTTCCCCGGCTCCGCAGGCGAGGTCTTCTATGGCGAGGGCATCTATGTCGGCTACCGCTATTATGAAAAACGCCAGATCAAGCCCGCCTACGCCTTCGGCTACGGTCTGAGTTATACGAACTTCATGATCAGCGATCTTCAGCTCAACCACGACCGGATGGACGCGGACGCAGCGGAATGCGTCCACGCAAGCGTGCGTGTACGCAACATCGGCCGCTGCACAGGCAAGGAGGTCGTACAGCTGTACATTTCCGATGTAGAATCTACGCTGGACAAGCCCGTCAAGGAGCTCAAGGGCTTTGAAAAGATCGAGCTGGCTCCCGGCGAGGAGAAGCTTGTCCGCTTCACGATCACCCGGCAGATGCTCGAGAGCTTTGACCCGGAATATGGGATCTGGGCCTGCGAGTCCGGCCTGTACCGGATTCTGGTTGGTAATTCCTCCGATCAAATCTCCTGCTCAGCAGATCTGCGCGTCAAGAGTCGGAGTATTTACGATTATTCACCGCGCACCTGCCTCAAAAAGCTCTATGACGATCCGCGTTCGCGCGCCATGCTGATTGAGACAATTCACGCAGTCGGGCTCGACGAGAATATACTTGCCGACGAGCTTTATTACCGGAAATTCCGTCCCATCGGCGTCGTGCTGCAAAACCTGCCAAATGCGGACCCCAAAAGAAAGGAACAGTCTTATCAGCTCTTTTATCAAAATATCGCAAAGCTTGATTTGACGGACTGCTAAATCAGAAAAGGGTGCTGCCTCCCGGAGGCAGCACCCTCTTTTGTTATAGCAGGAACTAGCTGCGGTAAACGCGATCCAGATGGCCTCTGAGGAAAGCTGCCGCTGCAGCAATCATCGTCTCATAGTCTGTCTCGTCCGGCTGATGCCAGAATTCTCCCGTAAACATCCGCACCCCCTGTTGCTTTGCGATATCATAGTAAAAAACACAGAGGAGGCGCAGCGTCATGAGCTTCAGGCTTGCGCTGGTCGGACACGGCTCGTCAATCAGAGAAATCCAGGAGATCGTAGCCGAAACATTTGAGAATATCGAAACTGTCGGAATTGAGATGCCCAGTGATGAGCGGGTCGATGAGGCGGCACAGGCGCTGAGGCGCTGTCTGCCGGAGCTGGACGGCGTCCTCTACACAAGAAGCGAGCCGTATAAGCTGATGGTGAGCCGCGTGGATCATGGGGCGGTGCTGGCGCGGTATGTCAACGTCGACGCAGCCAGCTTCGTCCACGCGCTTTTGATCGCGCAGAGCAAATACCACGCGGATATTTACAGAGTCAGCGTAGACACGCTGGACTATGTCACCGTTATGAAGACGTATCGTTCGCTGGAGCTGGATATGGATCACGTGCAGCCGGTCAGCATCAGCGTGGATACCAATGCGGCGCATTTTGTCGACGCAACGGCAAAGACGCACCGCGAGAGCTACCGCAGTGGCCTGTGCAGCGTCTGCATTACAAATATCCGCAACGTGCAGGACACGCTCGCAGCCGAGGGCATCCCCTGCGTGCTGATGGCGCCGAGCCCGGATAATTATATCAGCGAGGTGCGCCGTCTGATCCTTTCCTGGCACGTGAAGGAAAAGGCAAAGGAAGGCAGTGTGATCATCCGGATCCACGCAGAGCTCAGCGGTGATTACTATCTGAATCGGAAAACGATGGTGCAGAGCGTACTGGATCTGGCCAAGCTCGCGGAGCAGATCGTTCTGTTTGCGCAGCTGGTGAGCGGCGCGTATCTGCGTATGGGCGAGCAGGATTTCGCCGTGATCTGCAGCTACGAGGTGCTTTCTGACACAACGGATCGGTTTTCCCACTTTGATCTTCTGGCGCAGGTCTACGGCGGAACGCCCTACCGACTGGCGGTCGGGATCGGAACAGGGCTGCACTTCCAGCAGGCGCTGGCAAACGCGGAGCTCGGCACGCAGCGTGCATGGGAGGAGGGCTCCAACCGGGCGTATCTGGTCTACGCGGAGGATCGCTTCGTCGGCCCCATCCAGCCGAACGAGCTGATGCATGTAAAGCGGAGCCAGTTTGACCCACAGCTGCTCAAGGTCGCGCAGGACTGCGCGCTGTCGAACAATACGGTTCTGAAGATCAGCACCTTCGTGCAGCGTAAAAATAACGGCACGTTCTTTACCGCGGAGCTGGCCGAGGAGCTGCACATCAGCTTCCGCACAGCCGCGCGCATCGTGGAAAAGCTGGAGCAGAACGGCTATATCGTCGAGATCGGCCGCAGCGTTCTCAATGGTCGAGGCCGGCCGACCCGCGTCTTTCAGCTGCTGCGCTGATTTTCACGCAGAAAATCAGTTCCAGCGATATGACCCGACGCAGTGAGTTTTTACCGCAATGCTGCAGAACAGCGGCAGCTATACGCCGCGGAAAAGTTTGGATCCTTCCGGTTTGTCCGGATGGTTTTTACGGAATGGATGCGCGAACGGCGGAGAGGATTGTTATCTTATCCTCCCCGCCGCTCTTCTTGTTTTCACCTGATCCAATGGTCCTGTTTTCAGCAGCCAAGACCATTGCCGCGCGGCCCGTTCGCCCCTGCGTATTTCTCTGTTCCCTGCGGCGCAACTTTTGCGCCGTCCTCTGCCCGGCTTATCTTTCAGCGTAATTGCGCCGGTTGACATCATTTCGATCCGTGTTTTTCAAAATTAACAATTCTCAAACAAAACGCAAACAATCGTGAAACGCAGCGCTTGTATGCTATCCATTGGAGCGCGGCCAGCTCGCCCTTGCGTAACCCACTGATGAGTTCCAGATAGAACTTGGGCAGGACACCACACTGCTCAGCAGCTGTCAAATAGGACTTGATTTGCTCTGGCGGCAGGATCTTCATTTCGTGCTTCGGGATTTTGGGCGGAATGCAGTCATCTGCCGGTTTTCGGACAATCAGCCGTTCTTTGACTGCGCGGTCGAGGGCATTGTGCAGCATCGTGTGGATGCCGCAGATCGCGTCCGGTCAGCTTTTGCAGCGGAATATCTCCGATGCGCGGTGTGATCTGCTTTTTATTGATTCTTGAAAAACGCTACCACAACAGCGCCGGGGCCCGCATGGGTTCCGATCACACTTCCTACGGTCGTATAGCGAATTTCTTTCAGGTTTCCCTCCCAGATGTGACGGCTGTCTTCGATATACTTTAGCAGCAGCGCGTCAGAAATTCCACTGTAGCCCAGCAGAACCGGCCTGCTGAAATCAATGCCGCCGGCCTTGTCGATCTCTTGAACGAGCAGATTGTTCCCCATTTTGGAGCCGCGTGCTTTTCCCAGCAGGTGAATCTCGCCGTCAATAACGGAAAGCACGGGCTTGATATTCAGTACCCCTCCGGCGAATGCGGCTGTCTTTGAAATGCGGCCGCCCCGCTTGAGGTATTCGAGGGTATCTACCAGCGCCACAACAACGATTTTTTTCTTCTCTTCCTCCAGTACCTGCGCAGTTTCCTCTGCGGTCATTCCTGCATCCAAAAGGCGGAACGCAAGCTCCACCAGAATCCCTGTTCCCATCGCTGCGCTGGTACCATCTACAACATAAATGTTCTCATAATCCGCCGCCGCGATCATGGCGCTTTGATATGTGCCGGAAAATTTGGATGCAAGGGTAATAACAACGGCTGATTCGCCCGCCTGCCTTGCCTTTTCAAATTCCTTTATAAAGGCGTCCGGCGTTGCCTGACTGGTGGTGGGCAGCACATCGCTTTCGATGAGCTTTTCATAAAATGTTTTGTTGTCGATGGTCACGCCATCAATGTATTCCTCCTGCCCGAAATGAACGGTGAGGGGTACCGTAGATACCCGTGCTTTGATCTCAGGAACTAAGTCCGCAGTGGAATCAACAATAATCCTTGTTTTCAATTTCGTCAATCTCCTATTCTTCGCTATTTTGAGCGATGGCCTCAAGACTTATGCTGATGGCAGAAAGGCTGCGGTAAAATGTCGCTCGTTCGTCCTCCGTAAGGGTACGGCTGACCGTATCAAGGACGGCGCTGATTTTCTCCGCGATCCGTTTGCCGGCCTCCTGACCTTTTTCGGTCAAGCGCAAAGGGCTTCTGTACCGTTTGGCCCGTTCAGAATTCCGGACGATAAATCCGTTACTTTCAAGATGCTCCAACGCACGGGAAATGGTCGCCTTGTCCTCCTCGCAGTGCTCGCACAGCTCCGCCGCAGTCACGCCATCCAGAGAATATATGTAGTACAGACAGGACACATGGGCACTTCGCAGATGATAGGCAGCCATCTCCTGATTTTTTATCCTCCGTATGTCGCGGCTGATCCGGTTGATCAAAACCGTAAACGTCTCAAATCGCTCCTGCATGGCTGCGCTCCTCTCTCACGAATGCTTTTGTTGAAATCTCAACTTTCGGACTATACCACATGGATGTTGAAATGTCAACAGCAAAGTTCCGCACAGCCATTACTCTTTGATTATAGCATTCCACGCCGTGAGGCGGTCCCGTCGTGGGTTTTCTGTTATTTTATCGGGTGGAGGGTATGGTCATCAAGAACACTAACCCTCCCTATTTGATCAATGTCACTTATACTGGTTTTAGAATCTATTTGCCGGGAGGTTGCTAGATTGCCATTTCGCTTGCGACCATCCTTTGTTGTAACTTGCATCGGCTCTGTGATAAGCAGCCCGCGTTCTGAAATCTTTGATTATTGAAAAGCGGCGGAGAGGATACGCGTGGCATCCTCTCCGCCGCTTTTTGTGTTTTTTCGTATGCAGATCCTGGTTTGCGCAGAGACGATCAGTGGTGCAGAAGCTGCACGCAGCACAGGCCGTATGGCTCCATCCGGCCATTCTCGACGCCGTCGCAGAGGAGGCAGTCTCCCTGCATTTCCGGCGGGAGCACGGCAGGTGCGCCGCTGAAATTGCAGCATACGCGGATCCGTTCTTCGCCGCAGGCGCGTTCATAAGCGAGAAGCTGCGGGTGCTCCGGCAGGAGCAGGCGGAATGTTCCGCTGCGCAGCGCATCCGAGCCCTGCCGCAGCGCCAGCAGCCTCCGGTAGAAGTGCAGGATCGAATCCGGGTCTGCCTGCGCTTCGTGCACGTTGATCTGCCGGTAGTTCGGATTCACATCGATCCACGGCGTTCCGGCTGTGAAGCCCGCGTTGGCGGAAGCATCCCACTGCATGGGCGTACGCGCGTTGTCGCGGCCTTTTTTGCGGATGCCGTTCCACGCCCAGGCTTCCCGTCCGTCCTTCCGGGCCTGCGCGAGCAGATTGAGGCTCTCCACATCGCGGAGCTGCGTCTCGTCCCGGAACGGGAAATTTGTCATACCGATCTCCTCGCCCTGATACAAAAACGGCGTTCCGCGCAGCAGATACATGGCCGCCGCCAGCATCTTCGCACTCCGGACGCGCAGCGCCTCCGAAGCGTCGGAGCCGAACCGCGACACGGCCCGCGGCTGATCGTGGTTGCCCCAGAACAGGGTGTTCCAGTCGATTGCCTCCTGCCAGCGCACGAGAAGCTGCTTGAATTTTCTCAGGTCAAACGGGATCACATTCCATTTTCCGTCACAACCGTCGAGATCCATAAAATCGAACTGGAACAGCAGATCCAGCTCCCGGCCGTCGCCGACAACGGAGTTTGCATTCTCCGGCGTTACGAAGGTCGTTTCGCCCACGCACATACAGTCTCTCCCGTCAAAGCAGCGGCGGCGCATTTCCCGCAGATACTCGTGCAGCTTCGGCTGAAATGCGAACTGCTCCGGCGCGAACACATACCCGTCGCCCTGCCCGTCCGGCAGACCGGGCGCTTTTGCAATTAAACTGATCACGTCCATCCGAAAGCCGTCTACGCCGCGGTCAAACCAGCGATTCATCATGGCATAGACCGCCTCCCGGAGCTTTGGATTCTCCCAGTTCAGATCCGGCTGCTTTTCACTGAACAGATGCAGGTACCATTGGCCGGTTTTCTCATCGTAGCTCCACGCCGACGGCGTAAAGAAGGACGACCAGTTGTTCGGCTCCTTTCCGTTTTTGCCGTCGCGCCAGATATAGTAATCCCGGCAGGGATTGTCCAAGCTCTTTCGCGATTCCACGAACCATGGGTGTTCATCGGAGGAGTGATTCACAACAAGATCCATCACCAGCTTGATGTCCCGCTTGTGCATTTCCCGCAGAAGCGTATCAAAATCCTCCATTGTCCCAAATTCGGACATGATTTTTTCGTAATCACGAATATCATATCCCATGTCCGCATTCGGAGAATCATACACCGGGCACAGCCAGACCGCGCCGACGCCCAGCCATTTCAGATAATCCAGCCGGGAGATGATCCCGGGGATATCTCCGATCCCGTCGCCGTTGGAATCCTGAAAGCTGCGCGGATAGATCTGGTAAAATACCCGCTCCTTCCACCATGCCGCACACATTGCATTTTCTTCTTTTCGCTCCTGCATCGTATCAGCTTCTGACCTCCTTGTAGTACTCCGTCGGACTCATGCCGGTCATTTTTCGAAACAGCTTGGAAAAATAGTATCGATCCTCGATCCCGACCAGATACGCGATCTCCGAAAACGGCAGATCGGTCGTGGAGATCAGCTGCTTTGCGTTGTTGATCCGCAAAATGTTGAGATAGGCAAACACCGGCGAGCCGGTCAGAGAGGAAAACACCCGGTTCAGATAATCGAAGTTTCCCTCGAACAGTTCCTCAATCTCCCGGCTGGTCAGATGTTTAGTATAGTTCTGATTCAGATAGCGCAGAAGCTGCTCCGCGATCACGTCGGACTTTCGGATCTTCCGTCCCTGTGCGCTGTTTTTGGCAAGCAGATGCTCGTGCGCCGTCTGAAGCAGAAAGCTGTGAAGCAGAGCGGACGCCCGGCGCTTATAGTCGTCCTCCCGGCTGTCGTAGCACTCCACTGCCGTATGCAGCTGAGATTTGAATTCTCCGCCGGTCAGATGAAACTGCTTCGGCAGGCAGGTCTCCGGAGCCGTGGGATCACAGGCATCCAGATTATAGCCGACCAGACTTTTCCGCCGTTTTTCCGCCAGCAGCGCCATCGCCTGCCGGTCGTCTGCAGCCCGGTGCATATCGGGATGCGTGAAATGCGCGTAATAATAGTCGCAGGCGGCCTTCTGATAGCCCTCATGCGGCAGCCCCGGCTCCAGCAGGAAGAAATCTCCCGCGCTCAGGTGATACCGAATGCCGTCCTCCTGCAAATACAGATTCCCGTCCCGGATTACATACAGGACCCACTCGTTGATGCAGCGGGAAAAATGGATCCACGGCTCGTTATACCGGATCTGTCCCAGCATCCGCACCTTCGGGAGCAGATCTGCATTGTAGGATATCAGCATACTTCATCCCCCATTGTGAACCAGACTGCGGTCCAATAGTCCAGCCGCGCAAGCTCTGCCGTATAGATCCGGCCCTGCGGCGTCTGCCGGCAGGTCAGCGGCAGACGCTCCGCGCACAGGCTCTCGCCGTCCGGCGAAGCGGCAAACGCACCGGCGACCGGCCGGTCGAGCCGCACCTGGATCCGGATATTCTCCGCAGCCTGCGGCGCGGCCTTTGCCTCGTTCCAGCGCGCGTTGTTCCCGCGCAGGTTGATCAGCTGAATGTTCAGGCGGTTCCCGCTTTCCCGGATCATGCTCCAGACGGTATCCGCCTCCGCATCCGTGGAAAAAACGCAGTCCTCCGCTTCAAACTGAATATCCTCATTGATCCCACCGGCCGCGGTGCGGCCGATGTCCATGCCAGCATCCAGATACAAAAGCGCGGCATAGCGCACCAGAAAATCGCAGTACCGCTGCACCACGGGCAAAAAGGACGCTCGGAGAGAAGCGTAGTTTGCATAGTAGCTGTCCTGCAGGGCGGCTTTATTTTCGCCCAGCACCAGCTGTGTGCCGCCGGCAGCGCTGATCGCGGCCCAGGACAGGCGGAACGCCCGTTCCGCGCCGTCCGTGTCCGCCTGCTGGAACGGATGCAGATAGGCCGCGAGCACCACCTGCTTTCCGGAGCACAGCCGCGCCTCCCGGATCAGCGTATACAGATCGTAATAGCGGTCGTTCGGCGGCCAGACCTCGATGTAGACTGCGTCCTGCTTCGTTCCGGCTACCGCCTCCATTGGCCAGTTGTTGACGGCGTTGAAGATCACACCGGCGGCGGGATCTTCCGTTCGAACTGCCTCCGCTGCCCGGTCGATCAGCTTCGGAAGCGCGTCGGTCAGCTCGACCGGATGCCGCTCCGCATCCCAGACCTGCTTTGGAAAGCCGTAGGTGTCCATATGGATCCCGGAAAAGCCAAAGGCGACGGCCTTTCGGAATTCTGCCAGAATATGCTCCGACCAGCCGCAGCTTGGCGCGATATTCATGTAATAGAGCCACCCGGCGAAGGTCATCGCCTGCCCGTCCATGGTATACATGGCCCATTCCGGATGCTCTGCAAACAGCTCCTTTGCAGCGGCATAGACAGCGCCGTAGGCAATGGGCCGGATCCCGGCAGCCTTGCAGGCGGCGATCTTCGCGCGGATCGCTGCAAGGTCGGTTTCCCTGCCCATGGGATCGAGATACCGCTCCTGCGGCGGCAGCAGCATGTCGTGGCGGTACATCCAGTCATAAAACTGTACGGCGTTAAAATGCAGCCGCCGGAGCCAGTCCACGTCCTGCGTTTCGGTGTCCGCGGAGGTAAAATCCGATAAAAATGCGTACCGCGTCACCTGACTGGGATCCTTCACAACGTCGAACGCACCCTCCCACTGTGCAGAGCCGACTTCGACGGCGACTCCGTAGCTGCCAATCGGCAGCGGCGGCAGGATCAGCGTCCGTCCGCTTTGGCGCACGGAGCAGTCGATGGGTGCTTCCAGCCGGTATACACATACGCGCGGCGCGTTCACGCCCTCCGGCAGATACAGCCGTATCTCCTGCCCTGTCAGATACTGCGCGCGGTCAAATTCACAGGTCAGCTTCATCCCTTTACCGCCCCCTGTGTCAGGCCGCCAACGACCATTTTTCGCTGGAACAGAATAAACAGCGCGACGACCGGGAGCAGCGCAAGGATCGACGCGGCAAAGACCCACTCCCAGCGCGTAGCGTACTGCCCGTTGAGCCGCTGCAGCAGCAGCGGGAGCGTCATCATTTTCTCATCCGCGCCGACGAGCACTTTGGCGGTAAAATACTCCTCCCAGAAGCCCTGAAACGCGAAGATCGTCATAGTCCCGATCGCCGGTTTGGAAAGGGGCAGCATGATTTTGAAAAAGATCGTGCCGTGTCCGCCGCCGTCGATAATGACCGATTCGGACAGAGAATCCGGCAGGCTCCGGAAGAAATTCCGCAAAAAAAACGTATGCCCGCAGACGTTGGTCGCCACATACACCAGGATCAGACCGGCACGCGTCCCAATCAGGCCGTTTGTCAGGCCCGGAAGCGGAATGCCCTTCAAGATCAGGAACTGCGGTATGATGTTCAGAAAGCCCGGCATCATCAGCGTAAACAGATAGATTCCAAAGAGCTTGTCCCGGCCCGGAAACCGGATGCGGGCGAAGCCGTAGGCCGAGAGCGTGGAGATGAACACGGAAAGAACGACCGTTACACAGGTATTGACGACGCTGTTCCAGACCGCCGTCGGGAAAATCTCCAGCTCCAGAATATGCTGATACGCGGAAAAGTCCAGTCTGGTCGGGAGCAGTCTGGGCGGATACGGCAGCACATAGCTGAATTCCTCAAAGGAATTGCTGATCATGAAGAAAAACGGAACAGAGAAGACCAGCAGCGCACCGATCAACAGCACCCAAAGCAGGATCTGGCCCAGAAGCTCCGATTCCTTTTTGCTTTTGACGTGTTTCAAGCCTATCCCTCCTGTTCTGTGCTGTTCAGCTTCAGCGTCCGGTTCAGGATCACCGTCAGGATCACGATGGTCACGGCGGAGATCATACCAATGGCGGAAGCCTCGCCGAAGGCGAACTGATTGAACGCCTTGTCATACAGCAGATACTGCAGCGTGGACGTTTTGCCGTTCGGATTGCCGCCGGTCAGCATCATGACCTGGATAAAGACGTTGAACGAACCGATAATCATGTTTACCATGACATAGAAGGTCGTGGGCCGCAGGCTCGGCATGGTGATATACCGGAATCTTGCCCAGAGCCCCGCGCCGTCCAGCTCCGCTGCCTCATAGCGCTCCTTCGGGATGCTCTGAAGCGCCGCCAGATAGATCAGCATGGCCCAGCCGACGTTTTTCCAGACGCCCATAAGCCAGATGGCCGCATTGCCGGACCACTCCCGCAGCAGCCACGGCACATAGTCGTCCAGCACATGCAGCACATCCACGAGGATGTAGTTGATCAGCCCTCGGTTGGAGTTATTGAACATATACTGGAACACCAGACTGACAATAACCCACGAGGTGATGACCGGCAGATAAAAGCCCACGCGGAAAACACCCTGTCCGCGTCTGAGATTGTTGATCAGATACGCGAACAGCATTCCGCCCAGCAGGATGAACGGAACGGTCACAAGCGCGTAAAGGAAGTTGTTCCGATAGGCATACCAGAACCGGGAGCCGCCGGACAGGACCTTTTTGAAATTCTCAAGACCGATAAACGTGATATTTCCCTGCACGATCTGATAATCGGACAGCGCAATGCGGATCGTAAACAGCAGCGGATAGAGCACGAACACCGCCACCAGGATCAGCCCCGGCAGGATAAACGGCAGCGCCGTGAGCCAGCCGCGCACGCCCTTGCGGACTGCGCCGGGCCGCCCGGCCCGCAGGCCGGCTTTTTCGGCAGAAACCATAGGGATACCCCTCCTTTCTCAAAAAGGCCGCAGAACCGTTGGGTCCTGCGGCCTGCTGTAAGACGCGGTTTAGCTGAGCTGCTCGTCGATCCGGGCCGCCGCATCGTGAAGCGCCTGCGCCACATCCGCACCATCGACGAAGATGCTGGTCACCGTTTCGCTCCAGATCTCCTGGATCACGGAGTTGTTGGGAGATGGAATGCGCGCCTTGGCCGATTCCATCTGCTGCATATAAACAGACCAGACGGGATTGCTCTGCACAGCCTCGCTGCTTACCAGCGACTTGAGGATTGGCAGCTGACCGGCCTCGAGCATGGCAAGCTGCACATCCTCGGAGGTCATGAACTTGGCAAACTCATAGGCTGCTTCCGGGTGTGCGCTGGTGGCGAACACGGCGATATCCTCGCCGCCGACCACGGATGCGCTGCGGCCTTCATAGGTGGGAATGGTCGCTGCGGTAATACCCTTAGAGAGACTGTCCTCGTAGGAGCCGAAGTACCACGGGCCTTCAAAGAACATGGCGTATTCGCTGTTGATGCCGTCCCATGCGTCCACGGAGCCGTCCACGTCGCGGATCGTAAACACCTTCTCGTCATGCAGCTCCACGATCTTCTGCATGGCTGCGATGCTGGCGTCGCTGTCCAGATAGCCGCTGGCCTTTGTAAAGCCGTCGTCGGTCAGCACGCCGCCGAACAGCCAGAAATACGGGTACATATCCCAGTCGCCGACGCCGGAAACATTCAGTGAGTAGGTGCCGCGGGTCTTGGCGGCCTCAATGAACTCCTCCATGGTAGCCGGGATCTCGTCCAGCCCCAACTCCTTGAGCACGTTGGTGTTGACAACGGCCGCCTTGCAGTTGGTATCCAGCGGCAGGCCGTAATATTTGCCCTGATAGAGGTTGGTCGAAAGCGGTGCGTCCAGATACGATGCGGAAAGCTCTGCGAAGTCCGGGTAATCGCTCAGCGCAGCCAGACCACCCTGCTTGGCATAGGCTGCGATGTTGGCGATGTCCACACGGGCTACGTCCGGGCTCATGCCGGTGCCGAAGGAGGTCACGATCATCTGGTGGTACTGGCTGCTGTCCTGACGGACGGCCTCGACCTTGATCTCGGGATGAAGCGTTTCCCAGAGCGGCATGACGACGTTCAGAAACTGCGCTTCTTCGCTGTCACCGTAGGTATGCCAGAACGTGATGGTGACCGGTTCGGCCTGCTCGGGCGCGTCTGCCTGTTCCGGTTCGTCAGCCTGCGCCGGCGTATCGGCTGTCTGCGCAGGTGCGTCGGCGGTATTATCCGACGCAGGCTCCTGCGTCTGGGCCTTGCCGCACCCTGCCGCGCACATTACGATCATAACGACGGAAAGCAGCAATGCGATCCATTTTGCAACACTCTTTTTCATTGTTTTTCCTCCTGCTTCGTAATCTCTGCGAAGTTCCATTCGCAGTTTGATTATACCCCTCTGTTTTCGGCAGGTGAATGGAGAGCGGCGTTCTTATTTGTATTATAGCGACTTTTTTGAAAATAGCCATGCAGCACAATCTCTATTTGCGCAGAATTCTTCCTTGCAGATTTGTGCATTTCGCTGCCGGAGGGTACAGTCACCGGAAAGTCCGCTCTGCATGGAGCTGCACCGCCCTGAAGCAGTCCGCGCAGGTGCTTTTTCCCGTATTCCCTGCCTGCGCTGCGAAATTGCCCATCTTTCCGGCAGCGCTTTCCTGTATCTGGCGCGTGATAAAATACCGCCTGCCGGAACTGCTCCGGCAGGCGGTATGACGAGATCTGGCCGGAGATGCTGGAGATGTTCCGGCGCGCCGGGATCTGGAACTATTCGATCTGGCAGGCAGGCGATACGCTTTTCGGATATTACGAATGTGACGATCTGCAAACAGCGCTTGTCGTGCAGCAGGACGCGCCTGTCAGCGCACGCTGGCGCACATATATGCGCGATGTGATCCGTATGGAACGGGATCCGAAGAGCGGCGCACAGCCGCATCTGGAGCAGGTGTTCTTTTTCGGCTGTGACACCTGTACCTGAAGGCACAGGCCTACATGTTCTTAAAAGGCAGTCTGCGGTTATACAACGCAGGTCCAGCCGAAGGGGTCTGGCCGGGTGCCCCACTGGATGCCAGTCAGCTCGTCGTAGAGTCTCTGTGACAGCGCGCCGATCCGGTTCTGGTTGACCTCGAACGTTTCTTCGTTCCATGCCAGCTCCCCGATGGGCGAAATGACGGCTGCGGTGCCGACGCACCACGCTTCCTCCAGCGTGCCGTTTTTGGCAGCCTCGAACAGCTCGTCCACGCTGAGCAGCCGCTCCTCGACCGGAACGCCCCAGCTCTTCAGCAGCTCGATGCAGGACTTTCTGGTAATGCCCGGCAGAATCGAGCCTGTCAGCATCGGCGTGACGACGGTTCCGGCGATCTTGAACATGACGTTCATGCCGCCGCCCTCCTCCACGTATTTTCGCTCCACGCCGTCCAGCCACAGGACCTGCGAATATCCTTTTTCCAGCGCCTTATCGCCCGCGCGGTTGGCTGCGGCGTAGTTGCCGCCGCACTTGGCCTCGCCCGTTCCGCCGCGCACCGCACGCACGTCCTCCGTCTCGACCATGATCGGCACAGGCTTCAGGCCGTCTGAGAAATAGCTTCCCGACGGAGACAGAATGATTGCAAATGTCGCCTCATGCACGCCATGCAGGGCAAGCGTCGGGTCTGTCGAATACAGGAAGGGGCGGATATAGAGCGAGGTACCGGGAGCAGACGGGACCCACGCGGCATCCATCTTTACCAGCTCCCGGATCGCCTGCAGGCCGTCGCGCTCATCGATGCGCGGCAGGCCCAGCCGGTCGCAGGAGCGGTTCAGCCGTGCGACGTTTTCCCAGGGTCTGAACAGCTGCACCGCTCCATCCGGGCGGCGGTACGCCTTCAGTCCCTCGAAGACCTCCGTGCCGTAATGCAGAACGCTTGCCGCCGGAGAAATGCTGATCGGCCCGAAGGGTACGATGCGCGCATTGTGCCACCCCTCCCGGTCTGTATAATTCATCAGAAACATATGGTCCGTGAATACGGAACCGAAGCCGAGCCGGTCGGCGGGCGGCAGCTTGCCGGGATGCGTTGTTTTTGTCATGCTGATGTTCATCGTCATAACCTCCTGTCTGAACGGTTTTTTATAGTTCCTTGAGATGCTGCATATTGCGGCGGATGCCCTGTACAGCCAGTGCATACGCGACGTGCGCGCCCACATGGCCAAGCCCGATCACACCGAGACTTCTTTTCCTGCTCATAGTAAGCACATCCTTTCGTATCGTGTTCAAAGAATATTGGTGTAGCCCATAAGACTTGCGTCCGCCTGCGCAGCGGCCTGTTTGCCGCTGGCAATAGCCAGCACGACGAGCGACACGCCAGACGCCATATCGCCTGCTGTCAGGGCCGGCACGCCGGTCTTCCGGACAGCCTCATACGCATCCACAGACGCCGGTTCACACCCGGAAAAGCCGGAGGCAAGCAGCAGCAGATCGCAGGGCAGCTGTTCGCCGCTCCCCTGCAGGATCACCGCGTTTACAGAGCCGTCATCGCCGCAGACAAGCCGTTCGATCTGCGTCTCATAGCGCCGGATATCCGCGCCGAAGACAGCCTCCGCCTCCTCGTGCGCATGGTCGCGTTTTTCTGTCTGCTCCGTGCGCGGCTTGCGGATCAGCTGCGTGATGGACCGGCAGCCCTGCCGCAGCGCAACGGAGATGCAGTCTGAAGCGCTGTCGCCCGCACCGACCAGCACGACCTGCCTGCCGGACGCCGTTACGGCGGGTTCTGTTTTTTCAAGCAGCGACTGCGCCGAGGCGCGCAGATAATCGAGCGCGTAGAAAACACCGGCCGTTTCGGCAAACGGCAGCGGCCGCGGCTGCTGCGCGCCGCAGCAGAAGATCACAAGGTCAAACTGTGCGGCCAGTTCCTCCGGGCTGATCTGCTGCCCCACACGGCAGCTTGTCCGGAAGCTGACGCCCTCGCGCTCCATGAGCGAAACGCGGCGGGCAACGATCTGCTTCGGCAGCTTCATTTCCGGGATGCCATAGGTCAGAAGCCCGCCCGGAAGCGGGTCTTTTTCAAAAACCGTCACATGATGGCCGCGGCGATTGAGATTGTAAGCTGCGGAAAGTCCGGCCGGGCCGGAGCCGATCACCGCGATTTTTTTATCCGAACGCGCAGCGGACGGCATGGGCTGCATCAGGTCGTTTTCAAAGCCATACTCGATGATGGAAAGCTCGTTTTCCCGGATCGTGACCGGCTCGGACACCTGGCCGCAGACGCAGGCTCTTTCACACAACGCCGGGCAGACCCGGCCTGTAAACTCCGGGAAGGGGCTTGTCTTCAGCAGCCTCTGCAGCGCACCCTCATAATTTCCGTTCCATAGAAGATCGTTCCACTCCGGGATCAGGTTATGCAGCGGGCAGCCGAGCAGCACGCCCTCAAACGACGCGCCTGCCTGGCAGAACGGCACGCCGCAGTCCATGCAGCGGCCGGACTGCCGGCGGCGGTTCCGTTCAGACAGCGGCAGCTCGACCGGCGCATAGTCGCCTGTGCGCGCCGCCGCGTCACGGCTCGGACAGTTCACGCGCGTATAATCCAGAAATCCAGTCGGTTTTCCCATGACTTTATTCCTCCCGCTTCAAAAACGCTTCAAGTTCTGCCTCATCCCGCGTCATACCGGCTGCCTCATACCGGCCGATCAGCTGCAGCATATGGCTGTAGTCATACGGAATGATCTTTTTGAAATCCGCAAGCCGCTCGTTGAAGTGTTCGAGAATGGCGCGGCCTTTTTTTGAGCCTGTGAGCGCCACATGACGCTGTAGAAGCTCCCGGAGACGGGAAATGTCCTGCTTCTGTGTAACGGCCTCGACGGAGACAAGCTCCTTGCTGACGCGCAGATAAAACTTATGCTCCGGGTCCAGCACATAGGCAACGCCGCCCGACATCCCGGCGGCAAAGTTCCGACCGGTAGGCCCCAGAACGACGACCGTGCCGCCCGTCATATATTCACAGCCGTGGTCGCCGACGCCCTCCACAACGGCGGTCGCGCCGGAATTGCGCACGCAGAAGCGTTCGCCCGCAATGCCGGAAATGAAGGCGCTGCCGCTCGTTGCGCCGTAGAGCGCGACATTGCCGATGATGACGTTGTCGGCAGGCTCAAACGTGCTGGCCCGATCCGCAAAAACGACCAGTCTGCCGCCGGAAAGGCCCTTGCCGAAGTAGTCGTTGCTGTCGCCCTCGAGCGAAAGCGTTACGCCCTTCGGCAAAAACGCGCCGAATGACTGCCCGGCGCCGCCGCGGCAGTGAATCTGATAAGTATCATCCTCCAGCGTGCTGCCCCAGCGGCGCGTGATCTCCGCGCCGAAGAGCGTGCCGAATGCACGATCAGAACAGGAAATATCAACAGTGCAGCACTTTGGGACAGCCGGTTTTCCCTTTTTCGGAAGCAGCGGCAAAAGCACCTGCTTATCCAGCGTCGTATCCAGCTTGAAATCGAACCGCTGTACCGGATCATAATGGCAGTTTTCCTCGCCGCAGCGGGCCAGAATGCCGGAGACGTCTACCATCGCGGCGCGCTGCGTGATCTGATGCGGCAGGATGTGCAGATACTCCGTATGGCCGACCAGTTCGTCGACCGTGCGCACGCCGAGCTTCGCCATGATCATGCGCAGCTCCTGTGCGACAAACTCCATAAAGTGCATGACATACTCCGGCTTGCCGCAGAAGTTTTTCCGCAGCTCCGGCCTCTGGGTCGCGATGCCCAGCGGGCAGGTATCAAGATTGCACACGCGCATCATGACGCAGCCGAGGCACACCAGCGGCGCGGTTGCAAATCCGAACTCCTCCGCGCCGAGCATACAGGCGATTGCCACATCGCGGCCGGTCATAAGCTTGCCGTCTGTTTCGAGGCGCACACGGCCGCGCAGACCGTTGGCAATGAGGCTCTGGTGCGCTTCGGCCAGACCAAGCTCCCACGGAAGGCCGGCATTGTAAATGGAACTGCGCGGGGCCGCGCCGGTTCCGCCGTCATAGCCGGAAATGAGCACCGTCTGCGCGCCTGCCTTGGCAACACCTGCGGCAATGGTACCAACGCCCGCCTCGGAGACGAGCTTGACGGAAATATCAGCGTTTTCGTTGGCGCATTTCAGATCGTAGATCAGCTGTGCCAGATCCTCGATCGAGTAGATATCATGGTGCGGCGGCGGTGAGATGAGCGCCACACCGGGCGTGGAATGCCGCGTGCGCGCGATCCACGGCCAGACCTTGCTGCCGGGCAGATGGCCGCCCTCGCCGGGCTTGGCGCCCTGCGCCAGCTTGATCTGGATCTCGCTTGCACTTACAAGATACTCGCTTGTAACGCCGAACCGGCCTGAAGCGACCTGCTTGATGGCGGAGTTTTCCTCCGTACCGAGTCTCGCGGGTTCCTCCCCGCCCTCGCCGGAGTTGGACTTTCCGCCCAGGCGGTTCATCGCAATGGCAAGGCAGCGGTGCGCTTCTTCGGAGATGGAGCCGTAGGACATGGCGCCGGTTTTGAAGCGTTTGACGATGCTGGAGGCTGGCTCGACCTCGCCCAGCGGAATTGCCTTTGTCTCGTCAAGCCGGAACCCGAGCAGACCGCGCAGCGTATGCGGCAGCAATTCATCGTCGACCATGGCGGAGTACCTGCGGAAGCACGCAAAATCACCGGTGCGGACGGCCTTCTGCAGCGTCAGGATGGTCATCGGATTATACATATGATCTTCCATATCGCCGCCGGAGCGGAGCTTGTGGAAGCCGGAAGAATCGACAGTCAGATCGACGGTCAGATCCATCGGGTCAAACGCCCGGTCATGCCGCCAGACAACAGCGTCGTTCATCTCCTGCAAGCCGACGCCGCCGACGCGGCTGACCGTGTTTGTGAAATACCGGTCCACGACATCCCTGCAGATGCCGACGGCCTCAAAGATCTGTGCGCCCTCATACGACTGCATACTGGAAATGCCCATTTTGGATGCGATCCGCATCACGCCGTCCAGAATGGCCTGATCATAGGCATCGACCGCGGCATAGTAGTCCTTGTTGAGCGCCCCTTCGGCGACGAGCTCCCCGATGCAGTCCTGCGCGAGATAGGGATTGACCGCGCTTGCGCCGTAGCCGAAGAGCGTGGCGAAATGGTGCACGTCGCGCGGCTCGGCGCTCTCAAGGATCAGGGAGATCGCCGTGCGCTTTTTCGTGCGGACAAGATACTGCTGCACGGCGGACACTGCCAGCAAAGACGGGATGGCGATGTGGTTCTCATCCACACCGCGGTCGGAGAGGATGAGGATGTTTGCCCCGGCGTAATACGCCTTATCACAGGCGACAAACAGCCGGTCGAGTGCAAGCGCAAGCGAGGCATTCTTATAATACAGCAGCGAGACCTTCTTCGCCTGAAGTCCCGGCATATGAAGCCCTTCGATCTTCATGAGATCCCGGCTGGTCAGAACGGGATTGTTGATCTGCAGGACGCGGCAGTTTTCCGCGCAGTCGGAAAGAAGATTGCCGTCGGAACCTGCGTAGACGGTCGTGTCAGTAACGATGGCCTCGCGCAGCGCGTCGATCGGCGGGTTCGTGACCTGCGCAAACATCTGCTTGAAGTAATAGAACAGCGGCTGATGCTTTTCTGACAGGACGGCCAGCGGGATATCCGCCCCCATGGAGGCGGTCGGTTCCGTGCCGTTTTTCGCCATGGGCAATATGGCTGAGTGGATCTCGTCATAGGTATAGCCGAAGATCTTATACAGGCGGCTGCGCTCCAGCGCCGTGTATTCCGGAACCTTCCGGTTTGGAATCGGAATATCCGCCAGCTGCAGCAGCTCCTGATCGAGCCACTCGCCATAGGGATGCTCCGCTGCGTAACGGTGCTTGAGTTCCCGGTCTTCCAGAACGGTGCCGGTCCGGGTATCGACCAGAAGCATTTTCCCCGGCTGCAGGCGGGATTTGCGGACGATCCGCTCCGGCGGGATCGGCAGCGCGCCGACCTCTGAGGCCAGAATCAGATAGCCGTCGTTTGTGACCAGATAGCGTGCCGGGCGCAGGCCGTTGCGGTCAAGCACAGCGCCGACCTGCTCGCCGTCGGAGAAGAGGATGGCTGCCGGGCCGTCCCACGGCTCCATCATGGAGGCGTAATAGTGGAACATATCGCGCTTTTCCCGGGACATATTCTTATCCCGTCCCCACGGCTCCGGGATGCACAGCATCACGGCCTTTGGCAGCTCGATGCCGCTGTACATGAGAAATTCCAGTGTGTTGTCCAGCATGGACGAATCAGAGCCGTCCGTCTCCACGACAGGATAGACTCTGGCGATCTCCTCGCCCAGAACCGGAGAGGCCATCGTCTCCTCGCGGGCAAGCATTCGGTTGATGTTGCCGCGGATGGTGTTGATCTCGCCGTTGTGAAGAATGATGCGGTTGGGATGCGCCCGCTTCCACGAGGGCGTGGTGTTGGTGGAGAAGCGGGAATGCACGAGCGCAAGTGCAGAGGCAAAATCCGCGTCCTGCAGATCCGGATAGAATTTCCGCAGCTGCCAGACCAGAAACAGCCCCTTGTATACGATCGTCCGGCTGGACATCGATACGACGTAGGTGCCGGAGACGGAATGCTCGTACTCGCGCCGGGCCAGATACAGTTTTCGGTCAAAATCCAGGCCGCGCGCGGTCTTTTCCGGGCGGCGGATAAAGCACTGCGCGATCGCAGGCATACTGCTCCGCGCTTTTTCGCTCAGAATCTCCGGACAGACCGGCACCTCCCGCCAGAACAGCAGCCCCAGCCCCTCACGCGACAGGATCATCTCCAGCAGCTTTCGGCTGCGCATACGTTTGAGCGGATCCTGCGGAAAAAAGATCATGGCGACGCCGTAATCGCCCGCTTCCGGAAGCGGTTTTCCCACCTGCCGCGCTGTTTTTTCAAAAAAGGCATACGGAAGCTGCGTCATAATGCCGACGCCATCGCCGGTAGTGCCATCGGCGTCCTTGCCGGTGCGGTGTTCAAGCTTTTCGACGATCTTCAGCGCGTCATCTACTGCCCGATGCGTTCTCTGTCCGCTGATATTGACAACGGCGCCGATCCCGCAGGCATCATGCTGGCTTTCCTGTTCGGTGAATCGTTGCTGATGTACCTGTTCCATGCTTTCCTGTCCCCTCTTCCGCTGTAAAGCCTGTGCCGCTTCACGCTGCATATTCTCCGGGAATACGAACGCCTCCCAATATGTCCTCGTATCATATACATATGTCTTTATAAAAAGAATTTCTATTTATTTTAGTGATGTATATCGTTAATGTCAACAATTTTCACCCGTTTGATTTATTCAGATTGCTGAACGCTGCCTTCAGAAATTCTAATATTGCTTTTTCCCATGCAGCGCTTGACATTTGCCTGCGGTGCGCGTATAATGCGCTCAAACAAACGGTTCGGCAATGTCCTTCCGGCTCATATGGAGACGCAGAAGCGGCGGCTGGATACAATTATAAAGCATATTTCGTGATTCCTCTTTTCATTTGTGTTGACGGCGGCCCGCAGGAAAACCTGCGGGCCGCCGTCATATGCTAAAAAGCCGCTGACCGGTTTCGTCTTGTCATGAAACGGAGATCCTGCAAACAACGCCGGACCGATGCCGCGCCGCTGAAATTGAGGACGCACCAGAATATCCTGCACAAAAACGATTGTATGTCCATCCTCTACCACGCGGATCAGTCCTGCAAGCGCTGCCTCCTCATGGGCCGCCAGCGTCAGAAGCGAATTTGCACAGCCGTATACACTTTTTTTCACATTGCGTTATATCGTAACATGATGTGACGCACTTTGCAAGACACGCCTATTCGGCAAATGCGTGCCTGTTTTACTCCTGATCCATACGCAGAAGTGTTCAGAACGCGGGGGCTTTGAAAAGCTGACGGGGCTGCAGCGATTTCTCGCTGCAGCCCCGTTTAAATTTGTTCAGCGGCCCTGATAGTATCTGTACAGGAAGGTCACGATCTGGGCGCGGGTGCAGTAGGCGTCCGGGCTGAAGGTCGTGTCGCTGGTGCCGGTGGTGATGCGGTTGTCATAGGCCCAGAGGATGGCGTTGTAGTTGTACGCCGTGGTCTTGACATCCGCGAAGGGGTTGAACGTGTTGGGCTTGGCGGCGGAGGCGGCGCGGTAGAGGAACGTTGCGACCTGGCCGCGGGTGACCGTTACGTCAGGCCCGAAGGTGGTGGCATTGAGGCCGGTGGTGATGCCCTGCTCAACAGCCCAGAGGACTGCGTTGTAGTAATAATCGCTGGGCTGCACGTCCGTGAACGGGCAGACGCGATATCTGGGCAGCGGGGAACCGGCTGCGCGCCAGAGGAAGGTGACGGTCTGTGCGCGGGTGCAGACCGCGTTGGGCGAGAAGGTGTAGCGGCCCGTGCCGGAGGCGATGCCGTTTTCTGCGGCCCACTTGACAGCGTCGTAGAAGTAGTCAAGGCGGCTCACGTCATGGAAGTTGAAGCTGCCCGTATTGCCGCCGATCACGCCGGGGATGTAATCCATGCCGTCGTCGACATAGGGAACGAGCGTGCCGGTGAGGATGGTGTAGTTGTGCGTGTCGTTCGGGGTGAACGTCCATGCGTACGCCTTGCCGTCCTCAAGAACGGTCGTGAGGGGCAGATCCCACGCGATGGTGCCGGCCGGGCGGATGGTGCCGACGGTGAGCTTGGCGTCGGCAAGGGTCTTGCCGCTCGTTTCGAGCTTTGTGTAGCCGGGCGTGCCGGTCGGGGTCGCCTTGGTGATGGTGAAGGTCGCGGTCTTGTAGCCGAAGCTGGCGTCGCTGTTGAAGGTCACGGCGACGGTGTAGGTGCCGACGGTCAGCGGGAGGCCGGAGGCGTCAAGCGAAGCGCCGGTCGAGGCGTTGGGCGTGTAGCCGTAGCGCAGCGTGCCGGAATAGCCGGAAATGGTCGCATTCTCGTACTTGATGCCAGTACCGGTGTAGACAGCGGAGCCATCCGGGAAGGAGATGCTGCCGGAGATGTTGGTTCTGTCGTACGTCTCGATCTTCAGATCATATTCGCCGACACTATAGTTGTGGGAAACCGGCGTGACCGTGACGAAATAGCTGGCTTCGCCGACCTTACCGTTCAGCTGATAGGTGATCTTGTTTTCACCGGAAACAACCTCAGGCTCCTTTGCGAAGATATCGAGAACATTCCTGACGGAGAGCGCGATGGAGAAGCCGGTTTCCGTCTCGCCAGCGAGGAAGAAGTCGGACGGGAGCGTCTCAGTCGTCGCCTCAGTCTCGGTGCAGAGCTTGGAGATGGTGTAGGGGCTCAGGGTCAGGTTGGCCTTCTTAATCTCAAAGGTCGTGGTCTTCATGCCGGTGAAGTTGCCGTTTTCCTTGGCGGTGACGGTAACGGTGACGGTGCCGGCGTTGATGCAATCCTCGCTGTAAGAAACGGTGTAGTCCGCATCGGTGAGCTTGCTGCCGTTAAACGTGACAATCACTTCGGGGGTATGGGCCTTGGTGTCGTAGGTCACGTCGGCAATGTCATCAATCACAGCGCCGGAAATCGGGGCCTGCGCGATGGTGAAGTTCTTGGTAGCCGTGAACTTGTAGCTGCTGTCGTCCGTGCTGGTGACAGTGACAGTTGCAGTGCCAGCCTTGATGTTGTTCGAATAGGAAACCGTGTAATCAGCGGGGTTCAGAGTGATATCGCCGTATTTCACTTCGACGTCCGGTTTCTTTTCGCTGCCGTCATAGGTCAGGTTTTCATTCGAAACTGTGACCGTTACTTCCTTGCCCGTCAGCTCTTTCTTGTTGACAACAAGTTCGCCGGTGACGTCCTTGGCTGCAAGCGTATAATTCTTGATGGAATCACCAAGCACGCAGGTAAGCTTGTAGGTACCAGCAGGTTTGCCCTGCGCATACTCCGTGCCAACGGTGTAATCCGCGATTTCATCGCCGGCCACAAGGCCATCAAAGGTGACGGTGTAGCCGTCGGTCGGAGCCGGATCGCCATAGGTGATGGGGTCGTGCGAAACGTTGGCGGTCAGGCCCTTGGGGGTGATTTTGAAGCTTGCAGCAGCCGTGTAGATCGTGTCGCTGGTTTCATATTTCGCGTTTGCGGTGTAATCGCCGACGGGCGCGGCTGCGATGGTGGCCGCAGTGTACGTCCCTTCGCTGCCGGTGTACGAAACGGTTACCATGTCAGCGGTAACGCCATCGGGCAGACTGGTGAAGACCGGGGAAACGCCCGCGCCGTACACTGCATCGGCAACGGTGAATTTCATGGTTTCCGTATCGGCGGTCTTGGCGATGACCTTGATCGTAACCGTTACAGTAACTTCTGTGTAGTTCCTGTTGCGATAGACCATCAGGTACTTCGCTTCGGCCGTGTCTGCATCGTCGGCTGTCGTCGCGCGCAGGTCGTAGGCCACGCCGTCGTTGCTGGTCAGGGCCCAAGACGTAACCAGAGACGTACTATCCGACACGAGAGTCGGGGAACCGAGGCGGCCGCCTGCGGGAAGGTTGAAGTCGTTGGCAGTGACCGTGATGGTCTGCACATCACCGACGAGAACTTCTTTCACAATATCTGCCGTGTAGCCTTCCGGCGTGGCTGCATTGATCTGCCAAGTCAGCGTGCACGTGCAGTCCGACTCGTAGATCGCATAATGCACATCGTCCAACGCGCTGATCGTGGCTGTCGCGGTGCGCGTACCAACATCCGTCGCTGTGTTGTTTTCGTATTCAACCTTGATCCTGCCCTGCAGGTCTTCCGGAATTACCAGTTCGACCTTGTGCTCATTGCCGTCATACTGGAAAGCTTCTGTGTAGTTCCAGCCCTTAATGTCGGAAATATGAATTTGGGCTTTATTGACATGCACATAAATGTTGAACGTGAGCTCGGCATAGTTGTCTTTATCATCCGGGACAAACTTTGCCGCGAACGGGCTTCCTTTCGACCCAGATATGCCGACAGTCGGTTCGCCAACATCCTTCGTATCATCTACCCATTCGAAGTGGCCAGCGACCGGCGTTCTGCCTTCATCGCCTTTCACAATTACCGTGCCAGTGTTAGGCTTAAAGCTGAGTTTACCGAGCGTCATTCCATAGTACGCCGTGTTCGCGATTTCGGGAACCAGAAGCACTGCGAGCTCATCCTTGCCAGCAGTCGTTCCAGTTACGGTCACCGTGCCGTCTGCGCCGAGCGTGACAGTCTGTCTTTCACCGACGCCGGTAACAGTCACGCTTGTGCCTTCGGCCAGCGTGTAGTTATCGTTTCTGGGGGTCAGGGTAAGAACAAGGGTATACGCTGTTTCTGCCTTGAATTCGTAGCTGTTATCAAGAGGGGTTTTCGTGCTCACATCGCCCTCGCCCTCATACCAGCTCCATTCCAATTTCAGGCCATTATCGGCCATGAAGAGCACATTGTTCACACTGTGGCGCTTGACGAAGCCGGTAACACTCACTGTAGGATCGGTGATCGTCTTCGGGGTGATGGTGAAGGTGGCGCTTGCTTCGCCCGAGCTCTCATTTTCCTTGGCGGAAGCCGTAACGGTGTATTCACCAACGGGGGCCGTTTCAGTGACCTTCAGGGTTGTGCTGTCGATGCTGACGCCTTTGGCTGCGGGTTCAACCGACCAGTTGACAGAGTTGGTAATATCACCGCCCTTGGTGGAAGTTGCTGTCAGCGCATATTCGCCGTTCGCTCCATAGACTGCTCCGGTGGAATCGATGGAGACAGAGGCGATAGTGGGAAGAGCGCCTTCAACCACGCTGACATTGTCTGTGTGGATTTTCGAAAAATCAATGCCAGCAACAGTGCTCGATGCAGTATTGAGCTCTTCGGCAGCTATCAGCTTATTCGGCTGTTCCTGATCAACATCAAATTCAAAATTACGCACACCATTTTCTGCGGTATCCTTCACCTTGAAAAGGATGTACGCAATTGTAAGCGACTCGTCCTTTTTAATTTCTCTCTGCGCTTGAGGCGATGCTTTTGTAAACTGAATCACTCCGGGAATATCGAAGTTCTCAGTCGCAACCCAGCCACTACCATAGGCAAAACCACCATTATTTCTCGGCAGTTCCGCTACAATCGGGCCAGCCTCTGTATTTACACCCGTAAATTGATCTTCGTAGATAAAGGTATCTGTTTCAAATGCCGTCTGGTCATATTTGATGAAAAACTGTCCGCCTGCCCAGTTCATGGTTGTTTCGGCATTGTTTGTAACCGAAAGCTTCACTGCAAGTTTGTCACCCGGCTTGACACTTGTAATTGTGTTTCCACCCGATACATAGTTTGAGTTTGCTACTGGCGTATACGAAACAGCCGTCAAACTAACCGTCGGTGCCGGATCAAAGCTGATTTCGTCACCTTCAGCGGCAACCGGCGCCACAAAAAGGGAGAGCAGCAGCGTAACTGCCAGCACCAGCGCAAGAATTCTTTTCATAGTTTCTTACCTCTCATTTAAAGTCATATTTTCCGACAATATAAAGCAAAACCGCAACAGCGTCATTTGCATCCACTGTATGATCGCCGTTCACATCCGCAGCCAACAGCTGATCGCCTGTCAACGTGTATTTACTGACAACATAAAGCAAAATTGCGACTGCGTCATTTGCGTCCACTTCGCCATCGCTATTTGCATCGCCCTTTGTGTACGGCGGCTTTGTGCCGTACTCGAACGACGCTACCTTTTCAAGGGGCTTGTCAGTCGTGCTGATGTAGACGTTGTATGTACCCTCCGTCAGCGCCTTGGGCTTGAGGGTGAATGTCACCTTGCCGCCCTCCACGCTCGTCTGGTCGATGTACTGGATGTTCGAGCTCGTCGGGACTTTGCTGTCGCCCTCGAGGAGCAGCACGAGCGAATACTCGCCGGTCAGGCCGGTGCAGTTCAGCTCGAACGTGTAGAAGTTCCCATCCTGCGTTCCGCTCATGACCGTCAGGGGCCCTCTTACATTAAATACGCCGAGGTCTGTGTCTTCTGCGAATGCGGCGGCGGTGAGCATGGCGAGCATCAGCACCGCAAGCAAAAGCGCAAGCATTCTTCTTTTCATGCCGCTTCCTCCATTGTCATAAATTGATCCGCATACCGCAGCAGGATCGCCGCGATCTGTGCGCGGGACGCGTTGGCCTCCGGCGCGATGCGGCTGCCGCCGACGCCGGAAACAAGCTCGTGGTAGACCGCCCACCATGTCGCGTCCTTCGCCCAGGAGGCGATGGTCGTGCTGTCGGCGAAGGTCTGCTCATAAATGCCGGTCAGCGTCAGCTCTGTGCCGCTCTGCCCGCCGTTCAGGCGGAAGAGGATGGCCATGGCCTGCTGGCGCGTGATGGGGGCGTCGGGGCCGAAGCGGGTGTCGGACAGGCCGTTCACATAGCCTTTTTCTACGGCCCAGCTCAGTGCGTCCTGATACCAGTCCGCGCTGGCGTCTGCAAACGAGGCCGCCTTGGCCGCAGCGGGCTTTCCGCACATGCGCCAGAGCATGAGGACGAACTGCGCGCGGGTCACGGGGGTGTCGGGCCGGAAGGTGCCGTCGGAATAGCCGGTGACAAGGCCCAGTTCCGCCGCCCGCTCGACCGAGGCGAAGGCCCAGTGGCCACGGGTCACGTCGCGGAAGGAGCCGGACTTGACTTCCTCCTGCGCGCCATCCGCAGGCTTTTCCTCATCCTCGGGCTTGTCTTCATCCTCAGATTTCTTATCATCCTCGGACTTCTTATTGTCCGTGCCCGGCTTTTCGGCGTCAGAGCCGGAACCGCTGCCGCTGTCGGAGCCGCTGCCCTGCGCGATCAGCGCCGGGAGCGAATAGGAAAGCGGGAGCGCCTTGCCGTCCGTGTCGGACAGGAGCGCATCGGCAAGGGTCAGCTTCGCGTCGCCCGCCGCCTTGACGCGGAAGGTAAACACGGCGAGGCTGCCATCGGTCTTGACGGCGGTGGTGGTCGCCGCTGCGAGGATCGCGCCGACGCCGTCGCGCGTTGCGTACGGGTTGCTCGCGGCGAGCATACCGGCAACGAGCGCGCCGTTTTCAATGCCGGTGCATTCGACAACGGAATCGTCGTAGCCCAGACTGAGCTGCACGGCGGCAAGACCTGTGTTGCCGGTCAGCTCCGCCGTGACGGTAAAGGTCTGTCCAACGTCCGGCAGCTTGTCCGGGGCTGTGAGCTTGAGCGTCGTGCCTGCCGCGCAGGCAAGCGGCGTCAGCAGCTGCACCGCCAGCAGCAGTGCGATGCCTATGGCCAATATTCGGTTGCGTTTCATTCTTCACATTCCTCCTCATCTCGGTCGGACGTACAATCGGGGTGAAATTGTAACAGGGTGCTGCAAAAGTCTACACTACCCCTAGTATTCGTAGAATAATTATATACGAACTGTGCCGCAATTGCAAGATGCTGGCTGCTTTATTTGTGGGGAATTTGGAGAAAAAGTTTTTTCGGATGGGCGGCGATGCTGTGAAGCTTCAACAATTCGCGGCTGCTCCCCGCCCTCATCCGGCCCTTCGGGCCACCTTCCCCGGCGGGGAAGGCTTTGGGTGCGTGCGGATTCGCCGGACTGTCGGCGGTTTAACCGGAAATTGATTTGGATTTAAGATTCTGCGGGAAATATCACGAAGATTTAACGTAATTCTGGACGCGCATTTGACATTCTCTTTCTATATTTATATCAGATAAAACGAATTTGGAAAGAGGTCTGTGCGGATATGACGATTTTTAACTTTTTAACATTGCTCGGCTCGCTGAGTTTGTTCCTGTTCGGCATGAGTGTGATGGGCACGGCGCTGGAAAAGCGCGCGGGCGGGTCCTTGAAGGCCATTCTGGCGAAGCTGACGAACGGGAAATTTTCCGGGCTTCTGACGGGGCTTGCCGTTACGGCGGTCATTCAGTCATCCTCGGCTACGACGGTCATGGTCGTGGGCTTTGTCAATTCGGGGCTTTTGAGCCTCAAGCAGTCCATTCCTGTTATCATGGGCGCGAACATCGGCACAACTGTGACAGCGTGGCTGCTGTCGCTGTCCGGCATCAGCGGGGACAGCCTGTTCGTGCAGCTGTTGAAGCCGTCGTCGTTCACGCCGGTGCTGGCCGTGATCGGCATTATTCTGTATCTGACCGCAAAGGGCAAGAAAAAGGACACGGGCCTGATCCTTCTTGGCTTCGCGACGCTGATGTTCGGCATGGAATCGCTGTCCGGCTCCGTCTCCGGGCTGCGGGACGACCCGAACTTCACGAAATTCTTCCTGTTGTTCTCGAATCCCATTCTGGGCGTTCTGGCTGGCGCGATTCTGACGGGCATTGTGCAGTCCTCGTCCGCGTCGGTCGGTATTCTGCAGGCGCTGTCCTCGACCGGGGCTGTCAGCTACGGCGCGGCGATCCCCATTATCATGGGACAGAACATCGGCACGTGCGTGACGGCCATGCTGTCCTCCGTCGGCACGAACAAGAACGCGCGGCGCGCAGCCGTCGTGCATCTGAGCTTCAATATCATCGGCACAGCCGTCTGGCTGGCGCTGTTTGAGGCTGCAAACGCGATTTTCCGCTTTGCGTTCGTCTCGACCGCTATCGATACGTTCCATATCGCACTCATTCACTCGATCTTCAATCTGGCCTGCACGCTGATGCTGCTGCCGTGCTGCGGACTGCTGGAAAAGCTGTCGTACCGGATCATCCCGGATGGCCGCAGCACCGACACCGCAACTGTTCTGGACGAGCGCCTGTTTGCAACGCCCGCCATTGCGCTCGTCAAGAGCGAGGAGCTGGCCAAGCGCATGGCTGCGGACTCCGAGCTTGCGCTGCATGAGAGCTTACAGGCCGTGCTCGGCTTTACGCCGGAGCTGGCCGCCTCTGTCCGGCAGCGGGAGGACGATACCGACCGCTATGAGGACACGCTGGGAACCTTCCTCGTACATCTGGCCACGCAGCCGATGAGCGAGCAGGACAGCGTGGAATCGTCCAAGCTGCTGCATCTGATCGGCGATTTTGAGCGCATTGCAGACCACGCCGTCAATATTATCGAATCGGCGGAGGAGCTGAAGGAAAAGGGCGTTTCGTTCACGGACTCTGCAAAAAAAGAACTTCAGACGATGCTGAACGCCGTGAGCGAGATCGTTGATCTCACAAGCCGGGCGTTCTTGCAGGACGATCTGACGCTTGCGCGGCAGGTCGAGCCGCTGGAGCAGGTCATCGACAAGCTGAAGGACAAGCTGCGTACGAATCACATCGCCCGTCTCCAGCGCGGCGAATGCTCGCTGGCCGCAGGTTTCGTACTGTCCGATCTGCTGACAAATCTGGAACGCGTGGCCGACCACTGCTCGAACATCGCGGGCTGTCTGCTCGACATGAAGAACGAGCGCATCGATCTGCACAAGTACCTCGGCGACGTCAAATCCGGCAGCAATGAATTCTTGATGCAGTACAACACGTTTGAGGAAAAATACAAGCTGGCGTAACCGCGCCGGACGCACAGACAATATCAGCACGCACAAGCGCCCCCTGTCATGTCACAGCATGACAGGGGGCGCTGCGGGTATTCACAGCAGAATGCAGATCATCCCGCCAGTGTTTTCGTTGATCATGCGGCCAAGGGTCTTTGTGAGCTTCTGCCGCGCGTCGTCCGGCATACGCATGATCTTGGCCGTGACGCCCTCGGAGACAAGCTCATAGAGCGATTTGCCGAAGATGTTGCTCTGCCAGAGCTTATCGGTGTCCTCTTCATATTCGCCGAGCAGATAGTCGATGAGCTGCTGTGATTCCTGTTCGCCGCCGACCATGGGGCTGATCTCCGTCTCGATCTGCGCGCGCATCATATGGATGGACGGCGCGCTGGCACGCAGCTTGACGGCGTAATTGCCGTTTTTCTTCACGATTTCCGGCTTTTCGAGCTTCAATTCCTCTGCGCCCGGCATGACGATGCCATAACCGGTCGCCTTGACCTGTTCGAGCGCGGTCTGTACCTTGTCGTAGAGCTTTTTCGTCTGCGAAAGCTCCCGCAGCATCTGCATAAGCGCCTCGTCATCCGCGATCTCCACGCCCGCCTGTTTGGACAGCTCCTCATAGAACAGCGTTTCCGGCAAATGCAGCTCGCAGGTGACCGTGCCGGTTCCAAGATCGACCTCCCGCACGCGGAACGCGTCGACCGGATCAAGCTCCCGCAGCGACCCCATGACGCTTTCCGCCTCGCTGAGGCTCGTGAGCCGCGCCGCGCGTTCAAGCATCGCGTCATACAGGGCGGCCTTGACCGGATGATCGTCCGGCAGCGCCCGCACCCAGCTCGGCAGGAAGAACCGCAGCTCCTCGACCGGGAATGCGTACATGACCGCTTCGAGCAGCCGCGCAATATCCTGCGTCTGCATCACCGCGCAGTCCATCGTCAGCGCCTGCACGCCGTAATCGGCCCGGATGCGGGCGCAAATCGCGTCCGCCTGTCCCTTTTTCGCGTCCTGCGTATTGACGACGACCACGAACGGCTTGCCCGTCTTCTGCATATCCGCAATGGCGCGGGCTTCCGCCTCGCGGTAATCCTCGCGCGGGATATCCGTGACCGTTCCGTCCGTCGTGACGACAACGCCGATGGAGCTGTGGTCCTCCATGACCTTTTTGGTGCCAAGCTCCGCCGCCTGTGCCATGGGAAGCTCCTCGGAGGCCCAGGGCGTCGTGACCATGCGGGGCTTGCCGTCCTCCGTGTCGCCGACCGCGCCGGGGATCATGTAGCCCACAGAGTCGATCAGCCGCACCTGCAATGTCGTTTTTCCGTCCGGGCTGATGCGGGCAGCCTCGTTCGGGACGAATTTCGGCTCCGCCGTCATGATCGTCCGGCCCGAGCCGGACTGCGGCAGCTCGTCGGTGGCGCGTTCGCGCTCATAGACGTTTTCGATGTTCGGCAGCACGAGCTGCTCCATGAAGCGCTTGATAAAGGTGGATTTTCCCGTCCGCACAGGGCCGACGACGCCGATATAGACCGTGCCGTCCGTGCGGTCCGCGATCTGCGCGTAGATCGAACGTTGTTCCATATTCCCGCCTCCCGTCTCACATGGGGATCAGCAGCAGCCGTCCGGCGTCCGCCTCCGGCTGCGTCAGATGATTGGCCTGCTGGATCGACTGCGCCGTCGTCCGGTACTGCCGCGCAAGGGCCCAGAGCGCGGCGTTTTCGCTCATGCGCCGGATGACGACTGACGGCCGCTGCGTGTTCTGCTGCTTCGTCAGGTCGAGCGTCCCGCCGGACAGATTCTGCAGCGTCTGCCGGGAAAACGTCTGTACCTGAAAGACCGCGTCATAGCGCAGCTCGACCGCGCCGCTGCCCGCCGAGGCGTAGCCCTCCGGCTGGATCGTACACACGGCCTCGCAGAGGCCGTTTTCGCTCAGCGCCGTATGGCAGCTGACCTCCGTGCGGAACGTCTCGGCCTGCACCGCGCCGTCCGGGTCGGTATAGACGAGGTCCGCGCGCAGCGGCACATGGACGGTAACGCCGTCGTCTGTCCGCTCAAGCGCCTGTGCGTCCGGGTAGACCCGGCAGTCGAGCACGGCGGCGGCCTGCACCGGGAACGAGGCGCGGACAGGCTCGCGCAGCGTCTGCGCGTCGAGGCGCATGGTGTGCTCCTGCGTTTCCCACTGCGGCTGGAACTCGCCCTTCGTCGAATACGCATCCTCGCAGAGCGTCAGCGCCTGCGGCTGCACGACCATGCACTGCGCCAGCAGCCCCGCGCCGAACAGCAGCTTCTGCGACTGCTCCGACGCGACCGGCTCCAGCTGCACGCCGGTCACAAGCAGCACCGATTCGAGCGTTTCGTCCTGATCGTAGTCGCCCTCCATCTGGCAGTACTGCGAAAACGGCACGGAAAAACTCAGCGTCCGCAGGGCGTTTTCATTGTCCAGATAAGTAATTTGCAGATTTGCGGTTCCCTTCAGGACGGCCTTGCTCCCGACCAGCCCCTGCTCCTGCACGACCGGCGTGAGCGAACAGCTGACCAGCCGTGCGATCTGCGGCCTGCCGTCCGGCAGGTTCAGCTCCTCGCTGACCTGAAACGCGCGCTCGGAAAGCTCCACAGGCGCATTCGTCTCATAGGTCTGCGTTTTCAGCTGCAGGCAGGCGGGCGGATCCTTGAGGACGCTCATGCTCTGCGTCTGCGGCTCATAGCCGTCCGCCTGAACCAGAACGCTCACGCGCAGGAGCACCTTGCGCGAGTTGATCAGGCGGCTGTCCGCGCTGCGGACGCAGCAGCGCACGAGCGTCTGCGTGTCCTCGCGCAGCTCGGCGCACTCCAGCTTGACCGTAAACGGCAGCTCGGAGGTCAGCAGCTGCAAGCCGCCCGCTTCGTCTGCGTACAGGCAGCACGCGCGCAGCGTCCCCGTCACGAGAAGACTGCCCTCCCGGTTCGTTTTGCTCTGTACCTCCGGCTCGGCACAGCAGATGAGCGTGCGGGAAGCGTCCGGCATACTGTCGGGTATGATGAGCTCCTGTGTCTGCTCCTGCGCAAGCGAGAGATGCGCCGTGCGATGCAGGCAGGACCGTTGTTTCTGTTCAAATGCAAGCTCCATAGTCTCAACTCCTTGTATATGTTCTGGGATATATATACGCGGAGCCGGACAAGGATATGTTTCGGAAATTATTTCAGCAGCAAAAGTCCCAGCACGATCAGGATCGCCGCGATCAGCACCCGCAAAAACCACCCGCACAGCGCAAACGACAGCAAAAGTCCAACGCCCGCCCCGATCAGAAGCAGCCCGAGCCGCTCGGTCTTCACACACATAAAAAATCCCCCCTGTCAGCATACGCGGGCAGGAGGAATCTGTGCAGGTCTGAACGCGTTTTTACAGCTTCCAGCCCACGGCCTGTTCGCGCCCGGTGATGAAGCGGCGGTAGATGCCGCCCTGCGCCATCAGCGCCTCGTGTGTGCCGCGCTGGACGATCTGCCCCTTGTCCACCACGAGCGTATCCCCATCCATTCCGTCGGCATTGACATTTTGCCCGCGTACTATGAGGAGTTCCCGAAAACGCACTACCCGGAGCTTTATTTTGATCTTCCGGCAGCGTTTCAGAGCGTCGATCAGGCGACGGACTTCCCTGCCATGTCCCGGCTGCTGTTTGAGATCGAAAATTACCGGGGCGAGGGCGCGGCGGCGGCGCTTTTTATGAGGCTAGGGTGTATCTGAAAACTCCCAATGTGACCGGCAGCGAGAAATTTTTGCGCTGAGCAAGACATTTTTTCGCAGGAATACTGATGTATTTCAAGGAAAAATGGTGCAGCGCAGCGTGAAAAGATCTGCTGTCCGGGTGCGTTGGGAGTTTTCAGATACACCCTAAGGTCACGGAGGCCATTATACTGCGGCTGCACAGGAAACGCGGAGTCTGGACTGTGCGCAGGCGGGAGGACCGGCTGTCTGTGATTTTTGTTCCGGCGGGGTTGACAAGGACTGTTTCCTGTTATATAATTTGCATTATATATAATTCAGATTATATATGGAGGCGCAGCAATGCCGGCAAAAGCAAAAGTTACAAGGGAAATGATCGTGGATACAGCCTTTGCGGTTGCCCGTGAAACGGGCGCGGAAACCATCAGTGCAAGGACCGTATCGGAACGGCTGCACTGCTCCACGCAGCCCGTCATGTATCATTTCGCAACGATTGAAGAACTGAAACGGACAGTCTATGCGAAGGCGGACCAGTACCATTCGGACTATCTGATGCGGATCAAAAAGCCGCAGAAGGGCGCTGCGCTTGGGATCGGAATGAATTATATCCGCTTTGCGATCGAAGAGCCGCATCTGTTCCGGTTCCTGTTTCAGTCGGATTACTTTAACGGAAGCACGCTGCTGGAGCTGATCGACGCCGAGGCGCTTACCCCTGTTCTTTCGGCGATGCAGGGAGCGCTGGGAATCGGCATGGCGCAGACGAAGCAGGTCTTTTTGACCGTTTTTCTGTTTGCGCACGGGTATGCAAGCATCATCGCCAACAATTCGATGAAATACGATGAAGCGGTCATCGATTCGCAGCTGCAGCAGGCGTACCGGGGCGCGATATTGGCCGCGCGGGAGGACGCAATATGAAGCCATTTGGCGGATTCGGCGAGGTGTGGTATAAATGACGGAAAATCTGCAAACAAAATCAGATTGGCTCTGCTGCCCCAAATGCGGCGGCAAGACAAGAACGCAGATACGCTCACATACGGTGCTGGAGGATTTTCCCGCGTTGCGCAAGACATTTTTTCGCAGGAATACTGACGTATTTCAAGGAAAAATGACGCGGCGCACCGCAAAAAGGCCCGCTGTCCGGGTGCGTTGGGAGCTTTCAGATACACCCTAGACGCAGTGCAGACCAGGGAATCGGTTCGCACTGCGTCTATTTGTGTTCACGGCATTCAGGAGGAACCCATGAACTACATCCATATCACAAAAGAAAACCTTGACAAAGAGCATATCTGCTGCGCGATGTCCGGCAAGCAGAGCCTGGCGAAAAAGGAATGGCTCCGGCAGCGCTTCGACGAGGGACTTGTTTTTTACCGCAGCGAGGAGCGCGGCAAGTGCTTTATCGAATATATTCCCGCAGAAAACGCATGGGTGCCCATTGAAGCAGCGGGATATCTCTATATCAATTGCCTGTGGATCGCAGGCGCGATGAAGGGGCACGGATATTCGACCGACCTTTTGAACGAGTGCATCCGGGAGGCCAGAGCGCAGGAAAAGAACGGCGTCTGCATCCTGTGCGCCGAGGGACGGAAGCGGGAATTTCTCGCCGACCCGAAGTATCTGGCCTACAAGGACTTCCGGACAGCTGATATCTCCGACTGTGGGATCAGCCTGATGTATCTGCCCCTTGTGCCGAACGCCGAGCCGCCGAAATTCAGGGACTGTGCCAGACATCCCAAGGCAGACGGAGACGGCTTTGTCCTTTATTATACCGATCAGTGCCCGTTCACCTGCTACTGGGTGCCGCGGGTGCAGGAGGCAGCGAAGGAACACGGCATTCCGTTCAAAGCAATCCATATTACCGACAGGGACTCTGCGCAGAATGTCCCCGCGCCGGTCACGACCTATGCCCTGTTCCGGGATGGGCAGTTTTTGACGCAGAGCATTCAGTCAGACAAGAAATTTCTGGCGCTGGCAGGCGTTCGGGACTGAGCCGCCGGGCATCGGAGGAAGAAATCCACGGAGGAAGATCGGATGAAAAACAGCGCGCTGGTTGTGATCGACCTGCAAAATGATATTACGAAGCACTACAGAGAGATCATTGACCCCGTCAATGCGGCAATTGACTGGGCCGTCCAAAAGGAACTGTGGGTCATTTACATACAGCACAACAACCTGTCCGCCGGAACGAGGACCTTCAAACCCGGCACGCGCGGCGCAGAGCTGGTGTCGGAGCTGAACGTCGTTTCCGGTCATATCTTTACGAAGTCAAAAAGCAATGCATTGACCAGCGAGGCGTTCGCCGCTTTTATTCAGGAGCATGGGATTTCCGAGTTTTACATTGTCGGAGCAGACGCGGCGGCCTGCATCAAATCCACCTGCTTCAACATGAGGAAAGGCGGATATGCCGTCCACGTGCTGTCGGACTGCATCACAAGCTATGATAAAAAGAAGCTGCCGGAGATGCTTGCGTATTATGAGAGTAAAGGCTGCTCTGTCACAGAGCTTTCTGACGCCATGCAGGCATATGCAGAGAATGGAGATATTGAACATGAAAAAGCTGTATGAGAAAAGCGAACTGACCTTTGCGCTTGTGTGGATCGCGGTTTACTGCGTTCTGCAATCGCTTGCGAATCCGCTCAACGAGATCATCGGCACTGCATACGCCGCAAGCGCTGCTTTCTGTGTTTTGCAGACCATTGTTCTTTTTGTCTTTATCCGGAGAAACGGCCTGCAGAAGCGGTACGGGCTTTGCAGATCCTCTGTTCCCGCCCGCCGCTTCCTTTACTATGTGCCGCTTGTGATTCTGGCGTCGGGGAACCTCTGGAACGGCGCTGCGCTCACCTGTTCGCCCGCAGAAACGGTCTGCCGGGTCGTTTGTATGCTCTGCGTCGGGTTTTTGGAGGAGGTGATCTTCCGGGGTCTGCTGTTTACGGCCATTGCAAGGAACAATATCAAATCCGCCGTTATCATCTCAAGCGTGACGTTCGGCATCGGGCATATCATCAACCTGTTCAACGGCAGCGGGATGGAGCTTGTCAGCAATCTGTGCCAGATCGTCTTTGCGATCGCGGTCGGCTTCCTGCTGGTCACGATCTTTTCCCGCGGCGGCAGTCTGCTCCCCTGCATCCTCGTCCATTCCGCCATCAACACGCTCGGCACGTTTGCAAATGATGCAGAGCTTACAATGCAGACGCAGCTTCTGCATCTTGCCGCTCTGATCCTGCTCACGGTCGGATATACCCTGATCCTGACACGGGCGCTTCCGCGGAATACGGAGCAGGTGTAACACACGCAAGCTGGACAGCGCGCGCATACAGGAACAGTACGAGCGCCTCCTGCCGGACTTCTCTTCCGACACCGGCTGGCGCGTGAGCCTGGCCCCGGACGGAACTCTGGCGCTCACGGCGCTCGACCCGGAGCATGGCGCATCCATCTATTACGCGCATGACGTGATGCTCGAGCCGATGATCTTCCGCAGCGTGGACCTGCCCATCGGAACGAATTGAAGCGATGCGGTCTTCGGCGCAGACTGATGCGGGCGGGGAGCAGCTGTGTTTCGCTTGGCATCTTCAAGCATTCGATACTGCTGGTGCATATGTATTCGCCGTGAATTTCTGTAAAACCAGTACACCCCGCCGGGCGGACAGAGCCGTCCGCCCCTACGCAGACCTTGAAAATCCCGCACAAAAAATGAAGGATCAACTGTTTTTGACAGAGTGAACGCCGCTGGCCTCTCGGCCAGCGGCGTGTTTTGGTTCTTGCTCAGCTGCGCTGCTTTGCCTGACGCAGGGCGAGGATGCGGTTCATTTCGTTGGACACGATCATGTAGCCCTCGTCGACGCCCATGCCGGGCTTGGCAAGGATCTGCACCGGCTGGGTCGCCATGGCGCAGTGGACGCAGACCTGGGCCGAGCGGTCCGTTTCGTTGCAGGTGCCGCCCTGATAGGCGCCGATGCCATGCGCCTTGCAGTAGAGCACTGCCTCAATGGTATTGTTGATGCCGCCGAGGTCGGGCGTCTTGATCTGCACCATATGACCGGCTCTGCGGTCGGCAAATTCCCGGATATCCTCGAGCGTGTTGCACCATTCGTCAGCGACCAGCTCGACCTGAATGCCGCGGCGGTCAAGCTCCGCCGTCAGGCCCGCAAGCGCAACGATCTGCGTTTCGCGGTCGCAGTCGCAGTCCATCGGCCCTTCGATGCGCAGATGGAAGGGCTTTGCCGCCTGCTCCAGCTCCGCAAGATAATCGGCCATGGCGGCATAGTTGTTGTTTCCGAACGCCGCGCCGATGGTGCCGTAGACGTCGATGTGCAGGACGGGCTGATAGCTCTCGTCCGCGCGCATGGTCAGGATGCGGTCACGGAGCCATTTGACGTACTCCAGCAGCTTTTCGCCGTGCTCGCCGAGCTTGGTCTGCACGTTGTTGATGAGCGCGTGCGGCAGCACCTGCGCGCGCTTGATGATCATCTTGTCGGCGTTGTCATAGCGGTCGTCGCCGGACTGCGTAAAGATGGGGATCGGCGTCTGGCTGACCGTGCAGCCGTATTCGTCTGCGACGACCTCGCACATCAGGCGTCCCGTCGCCTTGGCGACTGCGTCCAGAATGGCCTGCGAGACACCGTAGCGGATGGCCGTATGCAGGCGCTTGCCGTTTACCTCGATGGCCTCCATCTGCGCGCACAGGCCGCGGAAATCATCTGCCTCCCGGCCCAGAAGCATCGGGCGGACATACTGCTCGATGATGGGGATAAAGTCCTTTGCCAGAAACAGCGGGTCGCGTCCGCCCGCGCCGGAATACTGCACCGCCGCGCAGTCGCCGAAAGCAATCTGTCCGTCTTCCAGAACGATCATGACCGAGACGGCCTCGCCCTTCATGCGCACGGCGGAAAAGCCCTCCGTGACGGGCTGGCCGATGTAAAACATACCGTCGTGACCCGCGCCGCGCTTGATGGCGCGCTGGTCATCAAAATAAAACCCCGTGCTGCCCGCAGCGCAAACAACATCCTTGATTTTCATGTTCTGTTCCTCCTGTTTCTTTATCTGGGCCGCCCGACCAGACGGCCCTTGCTGATGGCGTAAACGTCGTCGGTCACCATCTGGAATGTCGCTTTCCGATGCTCAAACGCAGCGCGTTCCGCGATTTTTCCCATATGATAATCCCGAAGCTCCTTTGTAAACGGGAGATTGCCCATGTTCATGATGCGCACCGCGCCGTCGTTGTCGCGGCACGGCAGCATCTGACCGGCATTGAAGCGGCAGGGCGCGAACGGAACGTCCAGAACGCCCGCCTTTACGCCGCGGCACGCGCCGAGCGCGATATCGCCCATGCCAAGCTCGAAGCACTTGTCGACGATGCAGCGCGTTTCCTGCCGGATGATCTCCATTTCCTCGTCCAGATGCGTGTTGGCAAACGTCTGCTCGGTCATCATGCTGACGACCTGCCGTGTGCAGCGCAGCCCCTGCGCGTTCGCCTCCATCGTCGGGATGCCGATGGCCTCGTGCGGGCTTTTGACGATGACCTTCGTGGCCTTGGAAAGCGCCGCGATCAGCGCGCCGGTCGAGATGACGCCGAACGCCTTTGCCTCGTCCGCCGGGAAGCCGCCCATCCACTGGTGCAGCACCGTCGTGACAACTACGTCGTGATAGCCGTACTTTGCAAGATATTCCTCCGTCAGCTCCTCAAGTGTGCGGACTGCGGCGATGTCCTGGATCAGGTTGCCGCACTGGCCGTAGCCGACTGTGATGTTTTTCACGCCCTGCTCCGCCGCAAGCAGCGCCTCGATGATGGCGACCGCGTGGGAAATGCAGGGCGGCACGAGCGTGCCGGTCAGCGGCCCATACGGCTCACGGTTGATGGAAACGCCCATTTCCTCATACAGGCCGGTCAACCGGTCGACGTACTGCCAGTTGGCGATGGTCGTCTCCATCGGGACGTTTTTGCAGTAGGGCAGATTGTAGGAGATGCCGCCGCCCTCGTAGCTGGTGAAGCCGCCCGCGTAGGCAATTTCGGTCAGAAGCCGGGCGTCGGGGGTGCCGTGGCGCACCTGCACCGGCACATTGACGCTCTCCACGACTCTCCGGCAGCCGGAAACACCGTGGTTGACGGCCGGGAAGCCGTTGAGCATGGCGCGGCCCTCCTCCTTGGAGGCCTTGATGCCCTCCTCGGCCTCGTGATAGCGGTTCTGGCGGGTGTAGCTGTCGATGGTGGTCGGCAGCAGATCTGCCTCGCCCTCTTTTTCCAGATACTGCATGAGCTTGATGTGCTCCTCAAGCACCGGCACACCGGCACGCGGCTGGATGAGCGTCCTGTGCTCCTTTTTCGCTTCGATCAGTCTGGCGGAAAAATTGCGGCTCGGCTTCTGCTGCTTCTGATACGCCGCGGCCTCCGTCAGATCGACGTCCCGGCCCGTCGGCCACTGCTGCAGAACCTCCTGCCGCATTGCCATGAATTCCCCTTCCGGGATCTTTCTGTTCTGAATTTCCATCAGTTGATCTCCTCTTTCATGATTTGGAGCGCGATCTCCGGCTCGCTCTGCGCAAGCAGGCCCATCGCCGCCAGAATATAACGTTTGTCCAGAATGATATCCGCCTTTTTCGGACGGAGCGACGCAGGCGCAGCCGGGTCGCAGCAGGCAAAGCGCGCGATCTGCCGCGCCCGCTGCGAATGGATGAGGCTCCCGCCCGTCACGACGACCCTGCGCACCTCGCTCAGATCCTTTCCGCTCTGCACGAAGGTCTGTCCGAGCATCGTATACGTTTCCTCAAGCGTACCGGCGTGGCGCATCACGGCGGTCTGCACGGCCATGGAGGCGACCGCGTAATCAAGCATCTCCAGCTCCGTATCGTGCTCCGGCAGCGTCTGCGTATTGTGCGCAAGCAGCTGCACGAGCGCCTCCACCCGCTCCGGCGAAAGCCCGGAAAGCTCCGCCAGCCGCTGCGCGCCCGCCGCAGCCAGCACGCCCTCGATGGAATAGCGCATACCGATATCGCCCTCGACCGTCCGCTTGACATACGGCTCCGGCAGACCCTTGTAGACCCGGTTCATCTGCCGGGGCATCCCCTCGGCAATGGAATAGATGTCCGTCGTCGCGCCGCCGACATCCACACCGATCAGCTCCCCGATGCCGGGCGTTTTGTCCGTTCCCTTCGCCAGCAGCGTCATGGCCTGCATGACCGCCGCAGGCGTCGGCATCATCGGGCCGCTCATGCGCTCTGCCGCGGCGTTCAGGCCCTTTGCCTGCACGATGCGGCGCAGGAAAATGCTGCGGATGGTCTTCTGCGTGTCCTCCGTTTTGAGCACGCCGAATTTCGGCATGACGTTTTCGCAGACGGATACCTCGAAGCCCTCCAGCGCCTTCCGGCACTGCTGCATGGCCGTGCGGTTGCCCGCGAGAACGATTGGGAACTGCGGGCGGATCGCGGCGAGCATCTGCGCGTTATGAATGACGCAGGCGCTGTTGCCGCCGTCCGTGCCGCCGACCAGAAGAAAAATGTCCGGGTTCACGCGCTGAATGGTTTCCAGATCGTCCTGCGTCAGCTCGAATGAAAACTGCCCGACGATCTTCGCGCCCGCGCCGAGGCTTGCCAGCCGCGCGGCCTCCATCGTCAGCTCCGGCACAAGTCCGCTGACCATCATCCGCAGGCCGCCCGCCGCCGAGGAGCAGGCATACGACTGCGCAAATGTCAATGGCCCCGTCTGCGCAAGCAGCGCGTCCAGCGCCTTCTGAAAACCGATGCGCACATCCGAAGCGACCGTTGTATATGCCTGCGCCGTGCCGAGAAGCTTGGCTGCGTCCAGATCAACGGCAGTCAGCTTCGTGTAGGTGCTGCCGAAATCCGTCAACAATACTGGCTTCATTGCGGTCCCTCTTCGGGATATAGGATCTCCCGCAGCGCGGCGATGGTCGTTTCCGGCGGCGTACCGGGCGGGAAGGCCCGGTCAAAGCCCATGGCCTTGAAGCGCTTTTCCACGTCCGCGAAATCCTGCTTGCCGACGACGATATTGCCGCCGACGAGCAGCGGAATTCCGGCAAGACCGGCCTCGTCGCACTTTTCCCGCATTCCACGGCAGTCCAGCTCCCCTTGACCGTAAAGCGAGGACACCACGATAGCGTCCGCGTCCGCTTCGATCGCCGCCTCGATATACTCCTCCTGCGAAACCATGACACCCAGATTCACAACGTCAAAGCCCGCCTCGGTGAACGCGTGATAGAGGATCTTGTTCCCAACCGCGTGTACGTCCGCGCCGATGACGCCGATGATGAGTACCTTTTTCCGTTCTTCGTTCATAGCTGCACCTCATACTCCGCTGCCGCACGCTTCACGCTGCCGCATACTGTCAAGATAGTTCTGTCTTCCGATCTCATAAAGGTTATTGCCCTCGCTGTCGATGATGACCGTCACGGGGAAATTCTCGACATACAGCCGCCGCACGGCCTCCGGGCCGAGGTCGGGATAGGCGATGACCTCCGCTTTTTTGATGCACTGGCTCAAGAGCGCGCCGCAGCCGCCGGTCGCGCCGAAATAGACGGCGCCGCAGGCGCGGATCGCCTCTATGACCGCCTCGCTGCGCTTGCCCTTGCCGATCATGCCGGTCAGACCCTGACGCAGCAGCGCCGGACTGTAGGCGTCCATGCGGTAGGAGGTCGTCGGCCCGGCCGAGCCGATCGCCTGTCCCGGCTTTGCCGGCGTCGGGCCGACAAAATAGATGACCGCGCCGCGCATAGCAAACGGCAGGGGCTGCCCCGCTTCGAGCAGCGTGCAGAGGCGCTTGTGCGCGGCGTCACGCGCGGTGTAGAGTTCGCCCGTCAGCAGGCACATATCGCCTGCGCGCAATGCGCGCGCTGCCGCGCTGTCAAGGGGAGTTTTCAGTTTGATCGCCATCTCAAAGCACCTCCGTTACATGGCGCGTCACATGGCAGTTGAGATTCACCGCCACGGGCAGGCCCGCGATATGCGTCGGGCTGGTCAGAATGTTGACTGCCAGCGCCGTCGTCCTGCCGCCGAAGCCCTGCGGGCCGATGCCGAGCGCGTTGATGCTTTCCAGAAGCTCCTGCTCCAATGCCCGGTAAAACGGGTCTTCGTTCGGCGTATCCAGCTCACGCAGCAGCGCCTGCTTTGCCAGCAGCGCCGCTTTGTCGAACGTGCCGCCGATTCCCACGCCCACCACGATGGGCGGGCACGGATTCGGCCCTGCATCCTGCACGGTCTGCAAAACGAAGCGCTTGACGCCCTCCAGCCCGTCGGACGGGCGGAGCATGGCGATCCGGCTCATGTTTTCGCTGCCGAAGCCCTTGGGAGCGACGGTGATTTTGATCTGTTCGCCGGGGACAAGGTCAAAATAGAGCATGGCCGGGGTATTATCGCCCGTGTTGACGCGGTCAAACGGGTCGCGCACGACGGACTTGCGCAGCCAGCCCGCCGCGTAGCCTCTTCGCACGCCCTCCTGCACGGCGGCCTTGAGGTCGCCCGCGATATGTACCTCCTGTCCGATCTCCAGAAACACGCAGGCCATGCCGGTGTCCTGGCAGATCGGCTGGGCGTTGGCGGTGGCAAGCTCCGCGTTCTCTAAAATCTGCCGCAGAATTTCCTGCGCTGCGGGCCACGGCTCTGCCGCCTGCGCGCTTTGCAGCTGCCGCAGCACATCCCGCGGCAGGTCATAATTGGCGCGGATGCACATCTGCGCCACGGTATTGGTCAGAAGCTCCGCCTGTATTTCTCTCATATTCCGCTCCTATTGTCCGTTTGACGGATCGTGTCCAGCAGCTCTCCGTCGCGTGAGATCACCTTCGCGACCACCCGGTCCGATACCGGAAGCGGTGCAGGAACACCTGTGATGCGCTCGGCGCGCTCTTTCAGCTCGTGAATGTCCACGACGGGAAGCCCCGCCGCCCGGAGGCGTTCGCGCAGTTCCGTGTTTTTCGGGTTGACCGCGACGCCCGCCTGCGTCACGAGTACGTCCACATCCTGTCCGGGCGTGGAGATGCAGGTCACGCGGTCGCGCACGATGGGCAGCCGTCCCCGGAACAGCGGCGCGGCGATGAGCGCGAGCTTACTGCCGGCAGCCGCGTCGCTGTGGCCGCCGCTGCCGCCCATGATGGAGCCGTTGGAGTCCGTGTGGACGTTGATATTGAACGAAGTGTCGATCTCTGTCGCGCCGAGCACGGCAACATCCAGCGAGTCGACCGCCGCGCTCCGGCAGCCGGGGCTGGCGTACTGCTCCGCCGATACTTCGCAGTGGCAGGGATTTTCGCGGATGGAGCTTACTGCCTTCAGATCGAAGCACTGCACATCCAGCAGCGCCCGGAACAGTCCCTCGTTCAGCATATCGACCAGCAGGCCGGTGATCCCGCCCTGCGCGTAGCTGCCGTGAATGTTCTGCTGCTTCATGATTTTTTCCAGATACATTGCCGTCGCCAGCGACGCGCCGCCTGCGCCCGTCTGGAAGGAAAAGCCATCCTTGAGAAGACCGGAGCTGGCAATGACCCGCGCGGCGGTCTGCGCGATGGTGATCGCGACGGGATTGCGCGTCATGCGGGTCGTGCCGGAGACGATTCCGGCGGGGTCACCGATGGCGTCAACAGCGACGACATAGTCCACATAGATCTCCGGAATCGACCAACCGCAGAGCGGATACGGCACCAACTCGTCGGTGATAACAATGACCTTTTTCGCGTACTGCGCGTCCGGGAAGGCGTAGCCCAGCGAACCGCAGGCCGATTTTCCGACCTTGCCCGTGCAGTTGCCCATCGTGTCGCTGCTTGGCGCGGCGATGAATGCAACGTCGATTGGGGTTTCGCCGCCTGCAATATCGCGCGGGCGGCCGCCGTGCGTCCGGAACTCCACGGGCTGGTCCATGACGCCCCCCGAAATGGCGCGGCCAAGTCCGGCGGACATATAGTTGGTCAGCAGTCTGCTGACCGTTCCGTTCTTGATATGCTCCAGCATCGGCAGGTGCACGTCGAACAGCGCGCTGGCGTTGACCGTCAGATCGCGGATGCCCATGGCGCTGATCTGCTCCATGACCATGTTGACGACATAGTCGCCGTTTCGCAGATGGTGGTGAAACGAGACGCACATCCCGTCCTGCAGGCCGGAAAGGCGGATCGCCTCACGCAGAGAGGAAACGACCTTGGACTCCTTCATTGCAGCGTACCTCCCTCCGCAAGAATTTCTTCCGCTGCGGCCAGCGTCTGTCTGGCCCGCGCGGCAATCGGCGCGTCGATCATCTTTCCGCGCAGCGCTACCGCGCCCTTTCCGCAGCGCTTTGCGTCCTCAATGGCTGCAAGCACCTCTCTGGCATAGTCTGTTTCGGCCTGCGAGGGGCTGAAGCAGCGGTTGATCGCGTCCAGATGCCGGGGCGAGATGGCCGCCTTGCCGGTAAAGCCCAGGCTGCGGGCAAGGCGGCTGTCGGCTTCGATGCCTTCATCGTCGTTCACGTCGGTGAAGGGGGTGTCGTAGACGCCGACTCCAGCGGCGTGCGCTGCTGTAACAAGCCGCGTCCGGGCATAAAGAATCTCCAGTCCCTCCTTTGTCCGGCTGCAGTGCAGGTCGGCGCTCAGATCCTCCGCGCCGAGAAACAGTGCCCGCACACGCGGGGAGGCCGTCGCGATCTCGAATGCGTTTTCCACGCCGAGCGCCGTCTCGATCAGCGCGATGAGGCCAATTGTGCCCGGCTCCATGCCGCAGCGGCGTTCGATTTCGCCGATGGCGGCGTCGCAGCCGCAGACGGTCTGCCGCGACGCGGTCTTCGGGAGCATGATGTAATCCGGCCTCTGCGGCACGATGGCCTCTAAATCCTGTGCAAACAGCGGTGTGTCCGCCGCATTGACGCGGACGATGATCTCACTGCGGCAGCGCTCCACATTCGTCACCGCGTATTTGACCAGTATGCGCGCCGCGTCCTTTTCATCGGGCGATACGGCGTCCTCCAGATCAAATATGATGGCGTCCGCGCCGAAAAAGCCGCAGCTTGTCATCATTTTCGGGTTATTTCCGGGTACAAAGAGCATGGAACGTCTCATGCGGTCCCTCCTTCCGCCCGTGCGAGCGCGGCTTCCAGCCGGGCACGCAGGATCCAGTCGAGCGCGCCGTGGTCGTCTACGGCAATCTCTCCCTGCTGCACGTCTGCGGCGCGCAGAACGCTGTGCACCGTCTGCTCGATCGCAGCGCCGAACTGCAATCGGACGGTCGACGCGATCCGCAGCTCAAGCGTTTCAGCGGGCCGCACCGTGACCAGTACGTCCGCCGACTCCGCCGCTCCGGCAGAAGCCTCGTTTCGGATAACCACCAAAATTCCCCCTTGTATGTTTTTCAATATTTCATGCTGCTTGCAGCAGATTTTCCTTGATTAAAGCGGGCTTTATCCTCTATACTGAAAGAAAACGGCACAGGAGGCAAGCCCATATGTCGACAAACGCGATTCAGAGCAGCCATATCTACAGCACGTATTTTGCACCCCGCGGCCGCAGCCGGATCTACACGCTCGGTATGCAGATCGCGCAGCTTTATCTTTCGCCCTTCGACCAGATCATCGGCTTCATCGGGGAAGCCGGCTCCGGCAAGAGCGTGCTCATCAAGGGGATGTTCCCCGGCATCGAGCTTACGAACGACGACGACGGCGTCAACGTCCGCCCGCTCCCGCTTCTGGAGCAGGAGTATGAAACGGGCTTTTTCACGCCGCACACCTACCATCTGGACATCCGCTTCGAGACGGGCTTCCATCAGCTCTCGGAGCTGGCGGACGCCGTCCGGCTGGCTGTCCGGCGCGGCAAGCGCATCATCATCGAGCATTTTGACCTGATCTATCCCCTGCTCGGCGTCAACGCGAATCTGCTCATCGGCGTCGGCGAGCAGATCGTCATCACGCGGCCGAACCTCTTTGGCCCTCTGCCGCAGGAGCTGTGCGACATCGTCTATCCGTCGCTTGCCTATCGCCTCATGGCGCACAGCGCAGAGGATCTGTGCGAATACGCCATGACGCAGGAGCAGATGCTTGCGTGCAGCCACGGCGATATCCGCCACGGCTTCGTGCTCGAATTCAGCGAGCACCAGCCGGATATCGATATTCCCACGCTCGAAGCGCGCGTCAACGAGCTGATCCGGCAGGATCTGCCCATCGACTACTATGACGAGAGCCACATTCTGCTCGGCGGCGCACAGCACTACTGCACTGGGCCGCGCACCCATGTGCGCTCAACAGGCCGCATCATCGGCTTCCGGCTGCTCGATCATTTCATCTACGACCACTTCCACAAGACGTATATGCTGGTCGGCTGTGTCGGAGACGATTCTGAGGAAAACATCCGGAAGCTCGAAACAATCCACGGGTGAGGTGTTGGGTTATGCAGCGCACCTGCATACCTGGTTGTAGGGGCCGATGCCCACATCGGCCCGTTGGGAAGTTACGAATGTGCCGAAGATTTCCGTTAAAACGGTGCATTCTGCCGGGCCGACGTGGGCATCGGCCCCTACAGTGTGCTGCGCAAATCTGCGGCTGCCCAACGGGCGGAGCAGAGCCCCGCCCCTACCAACTGTGTTCAAGGCAGGCTGCTTTTTGCATAAAAACCGAGTTTCCTTGCGGAACAGGCAATGTCCGGATGGGCATTGCCTGTTCTTTTGTCTAAACGACGTTTCCTTTTTTGATTACAGTATCGACCAGATTGCTGCCAAGGCGGTAGCAGATATAGTCCAGATCCTCTGCGTTCCAGATGAGAATGTCCGCCTGCTTGCCCGGCTCGATGGAGCCGATGCGGTCGGCGCGGCAGATGGCGGCGGCGCCGTTGAGCGTCACCGCGGTCAGCGCCTGCTCAGGCGTCAGCCGGTAGCGCAGGCAGCCGAGGCTGATGACCAGCTGCATATTGAGGCACGGGCAGGAGCCGGGGTTGAAGTCCGTCGCCATGGCGACCGGAACACCGGCCTGCACCATATCCTGTACGGGCGCGTAGGCCGCGCCCAGATAAAAGCTTGTTGCGGGCAGGCAGCAGGCGACCGTGCCGCCCTCTGCCATGGACGCGATGCCGGACGGCGGGCAGACGATCAGGTGCTCCGCCGAGACGGCCCCGATCTCGCCTGCCAGCTCACTGCCGCCGATGGCTTCGATCTCGTCCGCGTGGATCTTGGGCCGCAGCCCGTGCTGTCTGCCGGTGAGCAGGATGCGGCGGGATTCCTCGGCGGAAAAAACGCCCTTTTCGCAGAACACATCGCAGAATTCCGCAATGCCCTGCTCCCGTACTGCCGGAAGCATTTCCTCGCACAGAAGCTCCAGATAGCCCTGCCGGTTGTCCCGGTAGGCTTCCGGCACGGCGTGCGCGCCCATAAAGGTCGCAGCGAGATCCATCACATGGTGTTTTTGCAGCTTTCCGATCACGCGCAGCGCTTTGCATTCTTCCCCGGTCGACAGGCCGTAGCCGCTCTTGGCCTCTGCGGTCGTCGTGCCGAAGCGGAGCATTTCATCCAGCGCGGCGGAGGCCTTCGCCTCCAGCTGCTCCTCGCTTGCCGATTGTGTTGCACGCATGGTGGACAGGATGCCGCCGCCTGCGGCGAGGATGTCCAGATAGCCCGCGCCGTGCAGCTTGAGCGCCAGCTCGTTCTGCCGCCAGCCGCCGAAGATCAGATGCGTATGCGCGTCGACCAGACCGGGCGTGACCAGCTTCCCTCCGGCGTTGATCGTCTGCGCGTCGGCAGCCGCAGGCGCTGCGCCGGTCCCGACCTGCGCGATCACATCGTTCTCGATCAGGATCCATGCGTTTTTCAGAATGCAGATCTCGCCCTGTGCCCTGCCGCCCCGCGCAGAGGTTCCCTGCGGTGTGGCAAGCATACCGATGTTGGTGATCAGCGTTCTTTTCATTGCCTGTTCCTTTCCCGGTCAGCGCTCCAGCTGCGCCACGGCCTGCTCGACGACGGCGCTGTCCGCCACGTAGGGCATTGTGATGTGATCCTGCCCGGCGTAAAGCTCGTTATATTCCGCCGCCGTCGTCATGGCGTGCTCATTGCAGGCCCAGCTGCGGCGGGCGACGCCGACCATAGTGTCCCACGGCATTGCCATGCGGAGGATGGTATCGACGCGCTCCGAGCCGTCGAGCACCATGCCGAAGCCGCCGTTGATGGCGCGGCCGATGCCCGTGCCGCCGCCGTTGTGCAGGGCGATGTAGCTCATGCCGCGCGCGGCGTTGCCCGCGTAGCACTGCGTGGCCATTTCGGCCATGATATTCGAGCCGTCCTTGATATTGGACGTCTCGCGGAACGGCGCGTCCGTTCCGCCGGTATCGTGATGGTCGCGGCCAAGGATGACCGGGCCGATTTCGCCATTTCGGACCATTTCGTTGAATTTAAGCGCCAGATTCATCCGCCCCATCGCATCCTGATAGAGAATGCGGCACTGTGTACCGACGACGAGCCGGTTCTTCTCCGCGTCGCGCACCCAGACGTAGTTGTCGTAGTCCTGATAGCGCCGGTTGTGCGTGCGGATATATTCCGCGGCGGCCATGTCGGTCTTGTGCAGATCCTCCGGCTTCCGGCTCAGGCAGCACCAGCGGAACGGGCCGTAGCCGTAGTCAAACAGGCACGGGCCGAGGATATCCTCAACGTAGGACGGGAACACAAAGCCGTCCAGATCGTTTTCGCCGTTTTTACAGACCGCCTTCACGCCGGAATCATAGACCGCCTTCAGGAAGCTGTTGCCGTAGTCAAAGAAGTACGTCCCCCGGTCGTGGAATTTGCAGATCATCTCATAGTGGTGCTGCAGCGTTTGATCGACCAGCGCGCGAAACGCCTCCGGCTCCTCGGCCAGCATCCGCGTGCGCTCGGCAAAGCTCAGGCCCTGCGGGCAGTAGCCGCCGTCATACGGCACGTGGCAGGAGGTCTGGTCGCTCATCAGGTCGACGTGCACCTGCTTTTCGTACAGATATTCCAGCAGATCGACGATATTGCCGTGGTAGGCGACTGCGCACGGCTCGCCGTTTTTCTGGTGTGTCCGGGCGATCTCCACCGCCTCGGCCAGATCCGACGTTCTGTGGCTGACCCAGCCCTGCGTGAAGCGCGTATCGATACGGGAATCGTCGACCTCGGCGATGATGGACGCCGCACCGGCGATCTCCGCCGCCTTGCCCTGTGCGCCCGACATCCCGCCAAGGCCCGCCGAGACGAACAGCCGTCCGGCCAGATCCTGATCGTTCGGAATGCCGAGAATGAGGCGGCCTGCGTTCAGAAGCGTGTTGAACGTGCCGTGGACGATGCCCTGCGGGCCGATGTACATCCAGCCGCCCGCGGTCATTTGGCCGTAATTCGCCACGCCCAGCGCGGCAGCGCGGTTGAAGTTCTCCTGATCGTCGAACGTGCCGACCATCAGGCCGTTCGAAATGATCACGCGCGGGGCCAGCCTGTGGCTGTGGAACAGGCCGAGCGGATGGCCGGACATGACGACAAGCGTCTGCTCGTCCGTCAGCTGTTCGAGGTATTTCTTGATCAGGCGGTACTGCATCCAGTTCTGGCAGACCTGGCCTGTCTCGCCGTAGGTCGTCAGCTCGTAGGGATAAAGCGCGACGTCGAAGTCCAGATTGTTGTCGATCATGACCTGGATCGCGCGGCCCTCAATGCAGCGGCCCTTGTATTCGTCGATCGGTTTTCCATAGATCGCGCCTGCGGGACGGAAGCGGTAGCCATAGATACGGCCATGCTCGGCCAGCTCCTGCGCAAATTCCTTTGCCATCTGCGCGTGGTGATCGGGATGGATGTAGCGCAGCGCATTTTTGATCGCCAGCGCCTGATCCGCCCGGCTCAGGTGCGATTCGCGGCGCGGTGCGCGGCGATAGCGCGGGTCTATTTCCGGGTATTCCGGCAGTTCGTAATCAAGTTGCAAGGTTTCGGTATGTTCCAGCTGCATCGTGATCTCCCCCATTGATGATATTGTAACAGCTTCTTTTGCATTTTTCAATTCATTCTTGCAGGAATGCAGGAATTCCTGCGTCATTTTTCACTGCACGCAGCCAGCATCGCCGCGTAGCAACGGTCGGCGCGCGGAAGGCCGGTATCGAGCAGCTTCTGCCCCGCTGCGCGCGCACCGGCGGCAAACGCGGCGTCGTGCAGGGAGCCGGTATTGATGCACACGTTCAGCCACGCGCCCTGCATCCCTGCGCGGAGGCTGAGGCAGGCGACGCCAAAGTCGCTGGCCGCCGTTGCGTTCGTCTTGCCCAGAAGGCTCTCCAGCAGCTCCAGCCCCTCTGCGCACATCTGCATCACGGCAAGCGGCGGCTGCGTGCAGGCCTTGAGGCCCTGTTCGATGGCGCTGCTGCGCGCCTGCTTTTCCTCGGGCGTCTGCTTCGGCATCGCGTAGGCCGCGCTGACCTGCAAAAATGCCTGCGTGTCCTGCTCCATCGCGGCCAGCAGCCGTTTGCGCAGCGCGTCTGCCTGCGCCTGTGCGCGGAGCGCAAGCTCCTGCACGGCCTCATATTTTTTCCTGCCGAGCGTCAGACCGCTGACCATTGCGGTCAGCGCCGCGCCGACCGCGCCCGCCAGCGCTGCGGCGCTGCCGCCGCCGGGAGCCGGAGACGCGGAGGCGATCTCCTCCGCAAAGCCGCGTACCGTCAGTTCTGCCAGTTCCATGCGTCACACCTCTCATTCCATCCCAATCAGATGATATTCCATGACCTGCTTGCGGCAGTCATATTTTTCAAGCTTCAGATAGAATTCCGCGCAGTCGAGCAGCGCCTTTGCGGGCGTCAGGCCGACCACCTCGGAACCAATGATCCGCGCGCCGTAGCGGTCGGCCAGCTGGCGCGTCATTTCAAAGGCGTAGTAGATCGGCGTTTTTTCAAAGTTTGTGAGATTCATCGACACCTGCGCGATGTTCCGGCCCTCAAGCATCACGCCGATGGCCTTGCAGCAGGCAAAGCCGCCGTCCTTGGCGCGGATAGCCTTTGCGATCTTCTTTGCGACCTCGATGTCGGAGGTATCGAGATTGATGTTGTAGGCGATAAGCGGCATCCGTGCGCCGATGGCGATGATGCCCGCAGTCGGATGGATCCTCCGCTCGCCGTAATCCGGCGCCCAGTCCGGCTCCAGCAGCTTTTCCGGCATTCCCTCGAACTGCCCCTTGCGGCAGGCGGCCAGATTTCTGCGCTCCGGGCGCGAGGCGGAGTCCTCATACAGGAACGACGGCACGCGAAGCTCATCCCAGATGCGGGCAGCGACGCGCTTTGACAGCTCCACACATTCCTCTACGCTCGTGTCCATGGTCGGGATAAAGGGAATGACGTCCGTCGCGCCCATGCGCGGGTGCTGGCCTGTATGCCGGCGCATATCGATGGTTTCGGTCGCCTTTTTTGTCAGCTGGAACGCTGCCTCGCCCATCGCCTCGGGGGAGCCGAGCAGCGTAAAGACGCAGCGGTTATGGTTGCCGTCGGATTGTACGTCGAAGACGAAGCAGCCGGGGATGCTGTTCGCCGTGTCGACGAGGCCCTGAAACACCGCCGGGTCCTTTTCCCGACTGACACTGAAATTCGGAACGCATTCAACAAGCTTTGCCATTGTATTTCCTCCTTATGTTCATGTGGGAATCATCATTTATAAGTGAAACCGTCTGTCGCCCCGGGCGTGCGTCCATACACAGCCCGGGGCGGCGGTTTTCTCCGGTTTTACAGAAGCCTGCCGCAGATCTGTTCTGCGGCTTCGAGCAATGCGCCCGACTTGACCAGGCGGTCAAGCTCGGCCATCTGGGGGTACATGACGACATCGGTATCGACTGGCGGGACGGTCTGGCGGATTTTCTGATAGACTGCCGCCGTCGCGGGGGCGAGGAGCGACTCGCCGCGCAGCCACAGCGCCTGCGCTGCGGCAAGCAACTCGATGCCGACGACCTTCTGACTGTTGTCGAGGATCATGCGGGCCTTTCTGGCTGCGGTCGTGCCCATGCTGACATGGTCCTCCTGATTGGCGGAGGACGGAATGGAGTCCACCGACGCGGGGTGCGCGTAGACCTTGTTTTCCGACACCATGGAGGCCGCCGCGTACTGCGTGATCATGAATCCGGAGTGTACGCCGCCGTATTTTGTCAGGAACGCGGGAAGGCCGTTGGACAGCGCGGGATTGACCATGCGCTCCAGCCGGCGCTCGGACACGTTGGCGTATTCGCTGAGGGCTATGCCCAGAAAGTCCATCGCAAGCGCGACCGGCTGGCCGTGGAAGTTGCCGCCGGAGATCACCTTGTCCTCCTCGGGGAAAATGAGCGGATTGTCGGTCACGGCATTGATCTCGCGGCTGACGATATCCCACACATAGCGGATAGCGTCGCGGCTGGCGCCGTGGATCTGCGGGACGCAGCGGATCGAATAGGCGTCCTGCACCTTCTCCGGGTTGTGCGCGAAGGCCAGACGGCTCCCGTCCAGAAGCCGCAGCAGATTCTGCGCCGTGCGCATCTGCCCCTGCTGGCCGCGCAGCGCGTGCACCTCGGGATCAAAGGCACTCAGGATGCCCAGCTGTGCCTCGCACGTCATGGCGGCGGCGATATCCGCCGTTTTTGCCAGCTGCACGGCGTCGTATACCACGCCGCAGGCGATGGCGGTCATGATCTGCGTGCCGTTGATGAGCGCAAGGCCCTCCTTGGCCGCAAGCTCAACGGGCGCAAGCCCGGCCAGCTCCATGGCCCGTTTTCCGGGCAGGACCGCGTTCTGATATTCCGCTTCGCCCTCGCCCAGCATGACCAGCACGATATGCGCCAGCGGCGCAAGATCGCCGCTCGCGCCGAGCGAGCCCTTTTCCGGGATCACCGGGTGCACGCCCCGGTTCAGCATGGCAAGCAGCGTTTCGAGCGTCGACAGGCGGATGCCGGAATTGCCGCGTGCAAGCGCGTTGCACCGCAGCAGCATCGCCCCGCGCACGACCTCGCACGGCAGCGGCGCGCCCATGCCGCAGGCATGGCTGATGATCAGATTGCGCTGAAGCGCAGCTGTCTCCTGCTCGGAGACAAACGTGTCGGAAAATTTGCCGAAGCCGGTCGTCAGACCGTAGATCACGGCCTTCTGCGCAAGCTTTTCGTCCACGTAGGCCCGTGCCCGGTTGATTTTTTCCTTCGCCGGTTCGGAAATTCGCACCTGCTCGTTGTGTCTGGCCACCGCGATGACCTGCTCGATCGTCAGCTCCATGCCGTTGAGTTCAATCATGTCCTGTCCGCCTTTCACTCGATCTGCCGCACAGCGGCGGCTCTTCTATCTTACAAGTTGAACAGTTTGTTGTCAATACACCGCTTTCAAAATATATATTATGCACAAAAGCGCAGATTTTCCAGTCTCCGACCCAATTTGTTTTTATTCTTGATAATTCCGGCAAAACCGTGTATCGTATATATGATACTTTATAAAATCAGGAGAACGGTTCCATGAAAGACGGTTTTATCAAGGCCGCTGCCGGGACGATCGATGTCGTGGTCGCGGATGTGCAGTATAATACGGAGCAGATTTTGGCGCGGATGCGTGAGGCGGACGCGGCGGGCGTGAATCTGCTGACGCTGCCGGAGCTTTGCCTGACAGGCTACACGTGCGGCGATCTGTTTTTCTCCGACTGCCTGCTCGGCGCGGTCGAGCCTGCGCTGGCGCGGATCGTGGAGGCGTCGAAGGACCTCTACCCGGTCACGGCGGTCGGGCTTCCGCTTCGCTTCGGCGGAAAACTCTATAACTGCGCGGCAGTCGTCCACGCAGGACGGCTGCTCGGCGTCGTGCCGAAGACGCATCTGCCGAATTACGGCGAATTCTATGAGCTGCGGCAGTTTTCCTCCGCGAAAACGCTGGAGGGAAGGACGTATACGCTCCCGCTCTGCGGCCAGAGCGTGCCGTTTGGAACGGAGCTTCTGTTCTGCTGCTCCGGGATGCAGGACTACACCTTCGGCGTGGAGCTCTGCGAGGATCTGTGGGTTCCCTGCCCGCCGTCGACGCGGCTCTGCGCGGGCGGCGCGGCCATCATTCTGAATCTCTCCGCCTCCGACGAGGTGATCGGCAAGGCAGAGTACCGCCGGTCGCTGGTCGGCGCGACGTCGGCGCGGCTGGCCTGCGGCTATGTCTACTGCAGCGCGTCGCCCACGGAGTCGACGCAGGACATGGTCTTCTCGCGGCACCATCTGATCGCGGAAAACGGGACGGTCCTGGCGGAAAACGAGCCGTTTGCGGACGCTTCGCTGACGGTCTCCGAGATCGACGTGCAGCGGCTCATGCACGAACGGCACCGCACGACGAGCTACGATTCCGTTCCCGGCCTTCAGACGGTCGTTTTCCATCAGCCGCTGCGCGAGACGGTTCTGACGCGGCGCATTGCGCCCAATCCGTTCGTCCCGCCGTATGACGAGCAGCTGCGCGCCCGCGCGGAGGCGATTCTGCGCATCCAGTCGCAGGGCCTGAAAAAGCGGGTGGAGCATACGCACGCGAAAACGGTCGTGCTCGGTATTTCCGGCGGTCTGGACAGCACGCTGGCACTGCTGGTGTGCGTGCGCGCGTTCGATCTGGCCGGACGCAGCCGGAAGGAGATCCAGTGCGTCACCATGCCGTGCTTCGGCACGACGAAGCGGACGAAGTCCAACGCGGTCAAGCTCTGCGAGGAGCTTGGCGTCAGCGTGCAGGAGGTCAATATCACAGCCTCCGTCCGGCAGCATTTCGCGGATATCGGCCATGACGAAGCCGTGCACGACGTCACCTATGAAAACTGTCAGGCGCGGGAGCGCACGCAGGTCCTGATGGACATCGCGAACCAGTCCGGCGGACTGGTCATCGGCACGGGTGATCTTTCTGAGCTTGCGCTCGGCTGGGCAACGTATAACGGCGACCATATGTCCATGTACGCGGTCAACTGCTCGGTTCCCAAAACGCTGGTGCGCTACATCGTGCAGTATGAGGCCGGGAGCAGCGCGCCCGCGCTGCGGGACGTGCTGCTGGATATTCTCGACACGCCCGTTTCGCCGGAGCTTCTGCCCGCGGACGAAAACGGACAGATCGCGCAGAAGACAGAGGATCTCGTCGGCCCGTATGAGCTGCATGATTTCTTCCTGTACCATCTGCTGCGCTTCGGCTCACGGCCGCGCAAGCTGTTCCGGATGGCGAAATACGCGTATGGCGGCAGGTATCCGGACGACGTGATCCGGCACTGGCTGAAAACGTTCTGCCGCCGGTTCTTCCAGCAGCAGTTCAAGCGCTCGTGCATCCCGGACGGCCCGAAGGTCGGCTCCGTGACGCTCAGCCCCAGAGGCGACTGGCGTATGCCGTCGGACGCGTCGGGCAGTCTCTGGCTGGAGGAAGCGGAAAAGCTGTAAGTTGCTTCGGTTTTTCCAGGATTTCCGGTTGACAAGCATCCCGCCGCGTGCTATGATGTCTTCAGCAAGTTAAAGGAGTTTTATTCTTATGTTCTCGACTGTTTTCGCATCCTACTATTACTTTACTGTCGTCAGATAGTAAGGTCAATTTGTGATGCGCAAAAGAGAGTAAGTTTTGATGCGGCACAGAATTGACTGTGCCGCATTTTTTATTGTTGATTGGAGGTCACCAACATGATTGTGGTTCTGAAGCACAACGTTCCCGAGGAAAAGAGAAATCAGCTCATCAACTGGCTCAAGGCGCAGGGTCTTGACGTGCATCCGTCTCTGGGCGAATACCAGACGGTCCTTGGCCTTGTCGGCGATACGAGCCGTCTGGATATGTCTCTGCTGGAAAGTCTGGAGATCGTCGACTCCGTCAAGCGGGTCACCGATCCCTTCAAATGCTGCAACCGCAAGTTCCACCCGGACGACACCGTCGTGTCAGTCGGCGATGCAAAGTTCGGCGGCGGGCATTTCGCCATGATCGCGGGCCCGTGCTCCGTTGAATCGGAGGAGCAGATCGTCTATGTCGCCAAGGCCGTCAAGGCCGCAGGCGCGCAGCTGCTGCGCGGCGGCGCGTTCAAGCCGCGCACGTCTCCGTATGACTTCCAGGGGCTGCACGGCGAGGGCATCCGCCTGCTTGAGATCGCCAAGCAGGAAACGGGGCTGCCCATCGTGACGGAGCTGATGAACATTAAGCATCTGCCGCTGTTTGAAAACGTCGACGTCATTCAGATCGGCGCGCGCAACATGCAGAACTATGATCTGCTGAAGGAGATGGGCTCTGTCAAAAAGCCGATCCTGCTCAAGCGCGGGCTTGCCAACACGCTCAAGGAGCTGCTGATGAGCGCGGAATATATCATGGCCAGCGGCAATGACAACGTCATTCTCTGCGAGCGCGGCATCCGCACGTTTGACGACTACACCAGAAACACGCTCGATCTGGCGGCTGTTCCGATGCTGCACGAGCTGTCGCACCTGCCGGTCATCGTCGATCCCAGCCATTCTACAGGCATCAACCGACTCGTGCCGCCGATGACGCTGGCTGCTGCTGCCTGCGGGGCCGACGGCGTGATCGTCGAGGTACACAATGACCCCATCCACGCCCTGTGCGACGGCGCGCAGTCTCTGACCTGCGAGCAGTTTGCAGAGGTCGCCCGCAAGGTGCGCGCAGTGCGCGAGGCGGTGGCGGAATGACGGTCGGGATCGTGGGTCTGGGCCTCATCGGAGGCTCGTTTGCAAAGGCGTATCACGCTGCCGGTTGGACGGTGTACGGCTATGATGTGGACGAAAGTATGCTTGCCTTCGCGCAGCTGGCGGATGCGGTGAACGCGCCGCTTACGATGGAGAACATCGGCACGTGCGATCTGGTGCTTCTGTGCGTGCGGCCGCTTGCCGCGATCGACTATCTGCGTTCTGCCGCGCCGCATATCGGAAGCAGGCCCGTCGTGATCGACTGCTGCGGCACGAAGCGCGTGGTCTGCGCGGCGGCGTTCCCGCTGGCGGAGCAGTACCGGTTTACCTATCTCGGCGGACATCCGATGGCCGGCACGCAGTATTCCGGGTTCGGCCACGCGCGTGCGAATCTGTATCACAATGCGCCGATGGTCATTGTGCCGCCGGATTTTGACAATATCGAGCTGCTCGCCCGCGCACAGGAGCTGCTGCGCCCGGCGGGCTTCGGCAGCTACTCCGTCACGACGGCGGAGAAGCACGACGAAATGATCGCGTTTACCTCGCAGATGGCGCATCTTGTCTCGAACGCGTATATCAAAAGTCCGACAGCAGAGGCGCACAAGGGCTTTTCCGCCGGAAGCTATAAGGACATGACCCGCGTGGCGTGGCTGAACGCGCCGATGTGGTCGGAGCTGTTTCTGGAAAACCGGGACAATATGCTCCATGAGCTGGACTGTCTGATGGACAGACTGATGGAATACCGCGCCGCGATCGCGGAAGACGATGCAGCAGCGCTGACGCAGCTGCTCGAGGACGGCAAAAAACGCAAGGAGGAGGTCGACGGACGATGAAAACAGTCACGGTCTCCGCCTCAAGGCGGTACGACATTCTGATCGAGCGCGGGCTGCTGCGCCGCGCGGGCGAACTGGTGCGCGGCGTGACGAACGCAGGCACGGTCATGCTTGTCTCGGATGATTCCGTATGGCCTTTGTATGGCGAAACGGTGCAGAAAAGCCTTGTGGACGCCGGTTTTTCCGTGTGCCGGTTTGTGTTTCCGCATGGGGAGGGCTCCAAGTGCGCGAAGACGTATCTGGCGCTTCTCGACGCGCTGTGTGAAAACCGGCTGACGCGGGCGGACGCAGTCGTCGCGCTGGGCGGCGGCGTAGTGGGTGATCTGACGGGCTTTGCGGCCTCCACCTATCTGCGTGGGATCGGGTTTATCCAGATCCCGACGACGCTGCTGGCCATGGTCGATTCCTCCGTCGGCGGCAAGACGGCCATCGATCTGCCCGCCGGGAAAAATCTGGCCGGGACGTTTTATCAGCCGTGGCTCGTGCTCTGCGACCCGGACTGTCTGGATTCCCTGCCGGACGAAATTTTCCGCGACGGCTGCGCGGAGGTCATCAAATACGCGGTGCTTGGAAACGCGCCGTTTTTCGAGGAGTTGAACTGCACGCCGCCGCATGCGCAGCTGGAGCATATCATCGAAACGTGCGTGCGGATGAAGCGCGATATTGTTGCGCAGGATGAATTTGACCGCGGACAGCGGCAGCTTCTGAATCTCGGCCATACCTTCGGCCATGGGATCGAGGCGTGCAGCAGCTTTGCTGTCAGCCACGGCTCCGCCGTCGCCATCGGCATGGCGATGATCGTGCGGTCGGCTGCACAGCTTGGCCTCTGCACCGCCGGGACGCGGGACGCGGTGCTGGCGCTGCTGCGGCAGTACGGCCTGCCGGTCGACTGCGCATATCCGGTCGAACAGATGCTTGGAACGATTCTACACGACAAGAAAGCCTCCGGCGGCTCGATCAATCTGATCGTTCCAACGGCTGTCGGAAGCTGCGAAATACGAAAGACCCCGGCCTCCGAAATTTCCGACTGGCTGAGGGCCGGAGGTGCGAAATGACGCGGACGGTAGCTCCCGGCCCGCGCACGGGCGCGGTTCAGATCCCGGCCTCCAAATCGCAGGCGCACCGGATGCTCATCTGCGCGGCGCTCTCCAAAGCGCCGTCCCGGCTGGTTCTGGACGGCTTCAGCGCGGATATTGAAGCGACGATGCAGTGCCTGGAAGCGCTCGGCGCGCAGCTTACGCAGGAAACGGCTGGGCTGTTGATCACCCCAATCGGAGCACGCCCCGCAAATGCAAAGCTTGACGTGGGCGAAAGCGGGTCGACGCTGCGGTTTTTGCTGCCGGTTCTCGGCGCGCTTGGCGTTCAGGCAGAGATTCAGATGCAAGGGCGGCTCCCGGAGCGGCCTTTGTCCCCGCTGTGGGAGGTTCTGGAGGCGCACGGGATGCGGCTGCAGCAGGATGGAACCATCCTGCATACGGACGGGCAATTGATTGCGGGAGACTATTCCCTGCCCGGCAATGTTTCCTCGCAGTTTATTTCCGGGCTTTTGTTCGCGCTGCCGCTTCTAAACGAAAACAGCACGCTGACGGTCACAGGCGCGCTCCAATCGGCACGCTACGTCGCCATGACGGAGCAGACGCTTGCGGCGGCGGGGATTTTTACAAAAAAGGATGGCCAAGTCTGGCAGATCGACAGCGGGCAGCGCTATGCCGCGCCTGCCGTGCAGACAGTCGAGGGCGACTGGTCGAACGCGGCGTTTTTCCTGTGCATGGGCGCGCTGTCTGCAACAGGCGTGACCGTGGCGGGGTTGAATCCCGCGTCTTTGCAGGCGGACCGGGCCATTACGGAGCTTTTGACGCGCTTCGGCGCGGAGCTGACTGTCTCCGGACAGACTGTTACCGTGCGGCGCGGCGCGCTGCACGGGATCACGCTGGACGCCGGGCCGATCCCTGATCTGATCCCGGTCGTTTCGTGCCTTGCCGCGCTCTGCGAGGGCGAAACGCGGATCATAAATGCGGCGCGGCTGCGGCTGAAGGAATCTGACCGTCTGCAAACGACGGCGGCATTGATTTCCGCGCTCGGCGGCAGCGCGCGGGAGCTGCCGGACGGGCTGGTCATCTCTGGCCGCGCACGCCTTTCCGGCGGCACGGCGGACGCCTGCGGCGACCACCGCATCGCAATGAGCGCCGCCATGGCCGCCTGCGGCTGCGAGGGTCCGGTCACGGTACTGGGAAGCGAATGCGTCGCGAAGTCCTATCCCGCATTCTGGGAGGATTTTGCTTCTTTGAGGGAGGATGCAGTATGAGCAGCGTGTATACCGGAAATCTGACCGTCTCCATCTTCGGCCAATCCCACGCGCCCGCCATCGGCGTCACGGTCGACGGGCTGCCCGCCGGGCTGCCGGTCGATCCGGATGAATTGCAGCGGTTTTTGAGCCGCCGTGCGCCCGGGCAGAACGCGTGGTCGACGCCGCGCAGAGAGGCCGACGCGCCGGAATTTTTATGCGGGCTGAAAAACGGAAAAACCTGCGGCGCGCCGCTCACGGCCATCATCCGCAACACCAACACACGCTCCGGCGATTATGAAAATTTGAAGGATATCCCCCGCCCCGGCCACGCGGACTACACCGCGCAGGTCAAATTCGGCGGCGCGCAGGACGTAAGCGGCGGCGGGCACTTTTCCGGACGGCTGACCGCGCCGCTGTGCATTGCGGGCGGCGTCTGTATGCAGCTGCTGGAACGCGAAGGCATTTCCATCCGCGCGCGCATTTTGTCCATCGGGCACGCCACGGACAGCGCGCCGTTTGACGCACCAGTCGCGGAAAAGCCGTTCCCGGCTGTTTCCGAAGATGCGGCAGCGGCCATGCAGGCGGAGATCGCGCAGGCAAAGGCGGACGGGGATTCCGTCGGCGGCGTGGTCGAATGCGTGGTAGAGGGCTTGCCCGCGGGCATTGGCGAGCCGATGTTCGGCGGGCTGGAAAATCTGATCGCGCGCGCCGTGTTCGCCATTCCGGCGGTCAAGGGCGTGGAGTTCGGCGCAGGCTTTGCCGCCGCACGGCTGCGGGGCAGCGAACATAACGACGCGTTCCGCGTACAGGATGGGCGTATTGTGACGGAAACGAACAACTGCGGCGGCATTCTGGGCGGGATTTCGACCGGGATGCCGGTCGTGTTCCGCGCCGCGTTCAAGCCGACGCCGTCCATTTCCCGCCAGCAGAACTCCGTCAGTCTTTCGCGGATGGAAAACACGACGCTTGTGATCCACGGGCGGCACGACCCGTGCATCGTGCCGCGGGCCGTCCCGTGCGTGGAGGCTGCGGCAGCGATCGCCGTACTGGACGCGTGGATGGGAAGAAAGAAGGAGCTTGGATATGCATTCTGAAACACTGCGCTGCGGACTGCTGGGCCGGACGCTTGGTCACAGCTACTCCCCCGCCATCCACGCACAGCTTGCGGGCTATTCCTATCTTTTATATGAAAAGGAGCCGGAGGAGCTGGAGGGCTTTCTGCGCTCCGGGGAATTTGACGGTCTGAATGTCACGATTCCTTATAAAAAAGCGGTCATCCCCTACTGCGCGGAGCTGTCTGACACGGCCCGCGCCATCGGTGCGGTCAACACCATCGTCCGCAGGCCGGACGGAACGCTCTGGGGCGGCAACACGGACGCTTACGGCTTTTCCATGCTGGTACAGTCCAGCGGCGCGGAGGTGCGCGGCAAAAAGGCGCTCGTCTTCGGCAGCGGCGGCGCGTCGGCGACGGCGCAGTATGTCCTGCGGCAGATGGGCGCGCGGGAGGTCGTTGTCATCTCGCGGCACGGGGAGGACAATTATGAGAATCTTGACCGGCACACGGACGCGGAAATCGCCGTAAACGCAACGCCTGTCGGCATGTATCCGAACACCGGCTTGTCACCTGTCGATTTAAGCCGCTTCCCAGCGCTGGAAGCCGCTCTCGACGTGGTCTACAATCCCGCGCGCACGGAATTTCTGCTGCAGGCTGAACGGCTTGGCCTCAAGCGGGCAAACGGGCTTCTGATGCTTACCGCGCAGGCAAAGAAAAGCTGCGAGGCGTTCCTCGGCGCACCGATTGCAGACGAACGCATTGCCGCGATCACAAAATCGCTGGCCGCGCAGATGCAGAACGTGGTTCTCATCGGTATGCCGGGCAGCGGCAAGACGACGATCGGTACGCGGCTGGCCGCGCAGCTGGGCCGCACGTTCCTGGACGCGGACACCGTACTCGAGCAGAAGGCCGGGATGAATATCCCGGAGATTTTTCGGCTTGAGGGTGAGGATGGCTTCCGGCAGCGGGAGACAGCGGTGCTGGCGGAGCTGGGCAAGCGCTCCGGGCTGGTCATCGCTACGGGCGGCGGCTGCGTGACAAGGCCGGAAAATTACCCGCTGCTGCATCAGAACGGGACGATCTTCTGCCTGACGCGCGATTTGAGCCGCCTTCCCATCAGCGGGCGGCCCGTCTCGCAGGCGCTCGGCGCGGAGGAGCTTTACCGGCGCAGAAAGCCGCTGTATGAAAAATTTGCGGACGCTATGATCGACAACGACCGCACAGTAGAGGATGCTGTGCGGCAGATTTTGGAGGTGCTTGGATGAAGCTGCTGATATTGAACGGGCCGAATCTCAACCTGCTCGGCCTGCGGGAGCCGGATATTTACGGGCGGCAGAATTACGCCGCGCTGGTGCGCTTCTGCGAGGATACGTGCCGCGAAGCGGATATCTCCTGCAAGGTCTTCCAGTCCAACCACGAGGGCGCGCTGGTCGATGAAATTCAGGCGGCCTACGGCGTGTTTGACGGCATTGTCATCAACCCGGCGGCCTATACGCACACGAGCGTTGCGATTCTGGATGCGCTGAAGGCTGTCGCACTTCCGGCGGTCGAGGTGCATCTGTCCGACGTGACGAAGCGCGAGAAGTTCCGGCAGATCTCCTATGCCCGCCTGGCCTGCGTGAAGACCTACATGGGCCTCGGCTTCGAGGGCTACCGGCAGGCCATTCTGTTTTTGAAAGAATATCTGAATAAAAATTCAGATTAGATCATTTATCATGCATCAGGCAGCCCGTGTGGGCTGCCTGATTTTTCGCCTTAATATGCAGGAATCCAGTTTGCTGTCTTTCATCAAAATGAATCAAATCTTTCTTGATTGTTCATATATTTCAGGTTTATACTAATTTTTGAAGGATTTCCGTTGAAAATACGAATTTCTTGAAAAAAATTTTTCTCGAAATGACAAATTGCATCTTGAAAAATGCACTTTGATGTATTATACTTTCACACAGCAAATCAATTCAGGAGGGAATAGATATGAAAAAGATTCTTGCATTGCTTCTCGCGGCTGTCCTCGTTCTGGGCATGGCCGCGTGTGCCGCTTCTCCCGCGGCTCCCACGCAGACGACGTCCGATACGGCTTCTGACGCATCCGATACACCTGCTTCCAACGCTGAAACGCCTGCAGCATCCGCCGGCGCCAAGCTGCGCTTCGTCACCGGCGGCGAATCCGGCACGTACTACGCCTTCGGCTCCGTCATTGCCCAGCACGCGACGAACAACGCGGGCGTTGACATTGTCGGTCTGGTCGGCAACGGCTCCCAGTCGAATATTTTTGAGCTGGAAGACGGCAACGCGGAGCTGGCCTTCTGCCAGTCCGACGTGATGGCCTACGCCTACGACGGCACGAACCTGTTTGCCGACACCGGCGCTGTCAGCTGCTTCTCCACGGTCGCCGCGCTCTACACCGAGCAGGTGCAGATCGTCACGACTGATCCTGAGATCAAGTCTGTTGACGATCTCAAGGGCAAAAACGTCTCCATCGGCGCGGCCGGTTCCGGCGTGTATTTTAACGCCATGGATGTGCTCGGTGCTTACGGTCTGACGGAGGCCGACATCAACCCGACGTATCAGTCCTTCGGCGACAGCGCAGATTCTCTGAAAAACGGCCAGATCGACGCGGCCTTCATCGTTGCGGGTGCTCCGACAACGGCAGTCACTGACCTTGCGACGACCAAGGACGTCTATCTTGTCTCGCTCGATGATGAGCACGTCGACAAGCTGCTTGCCTCTTCCCCGTACTACACCAAGGTCACCATCAGCAAGGATGTTTACGGTCTTGATTCTGACACCATCACCGTCGCCGTCAGCGCAGTCGTTCTCGCCCGCGACGACGTTTCCGAGGACGCCATCTACAAGCTGGTCGCCGATATCTTCGACAACGCCGCCAGTCTCACCGACACCCACGCCAAGTACGCGGAGGTCAGCACCGAGTTCGGCGCTTCCGTTACCTCCGTCCCCTATCATCCGGGCGCGGCCAAGTATTTCGCGGAAAAGGGCTTTGACGTTCCCACCAAGTAAGCTTAACGCGTACTTTACGCATAGCAGCAACTACGGCAGGGCTTCCCTGCCGTAGTTGTCGTACAAAAAGAAGAAGGAGAGATGCATCTTGTCCAAGAATCCTGACAAGACCACCCCCGCGACCGCAAACGCCGGTACAGAGCAGAATATCGCCGCCGACGTTGATGAGGTCATGCGCAAATATGACCGCGAATCCAACACCCGCATCTGGTCCGGCTGGCGCGCCATTATCATTAAGGTCTTTATGGCGTGCTTCGCCGTGTACTGCATCTGCATGACGCTGTTTTCCACGGCCATGCCGGAGATCCGGCTGCCGCTGTTCATGGGCTTTATCATCCTTGCGGGCTTTCTGAACTTCCCGGCCAGCAAGCATCACGTGCGGCCCAACTATCTGCCGTGGTACGACATTCTCCTGATGCTCGTCGGCGCGGCCTGCTTTTTCTACTTTGCACGCAACGCCATGACGATGATCCGGCTTGCCACCCGCATCCAGCCCATTCATGTGGTCATCGGCTGCATCGGCATTCTGGTGCTGGTCGAGCTTTGCCGCCGCTGCGTGGGTCTGCCGATCCTTGTGGTCGCCGGGCTTCTGGTCGTCTACGCGTTCTATAATCAGCTGAGCTATGGCGCAAGCTTTTATAAGGCCCTGCAGAACATCATCTACAAGCTGTTCTACACGACCAGCGGCGTGATCGGCACGCCGGTCAGCGTGTGCTATACCTACATTGTGCTGTTCATCATCTTCGGCGCGTTTCTGGAGCGCACCGGCATTGCGAATTTCTTTATTTCGTTCGCAAACCGGCTCGCGGGCTGGTCTTCCGGCGGCCCGGCAAAGGTCGCGGTCATTTCCTCCGCGCTGTGCGGCATGGTGTCCGGCTCCTCGGTCGGCAATACGGTCACGACCGGCTCGTTCACCATCCCGATGATGAAAAAAACCGGCTACAAGCCGGAGTTCGCTGGCGCAGTCGAGGCGGCTGCCTCGACCGGCGGCCAGATCATGCCGCCGATCATGGGCGCAGCAGCGTTTTTGATGGCGGAGTACATCGGCATTCCGTATGCGCAGGTCGCAGTCAAGGCCATCCTGCCCGCGATCTTGTATTTCACCGGCATTTTCATCTCCGTGCATCTGGAGGCGAAAAAGCTCGGCCTGAACGGCATTCCGAGAGATCAGCTGCCCAAGTGGCGGCTTCTGGCTCGCGATTGCTATCTGATCCTGCCGCTGATCCTGCTGGTCTGGCTCGTGTCCTCCGGTGCGAAGACCATGTCGCACTCCGCCGCGTATTCCATTCTCGCGGCCATTGCAGTCGGCCTTGTCAACTTCTTTATGCTCCGCCTGCAGAGCGCGCAGACGCGCACGTTCCGCACCGTCGGCAAGGCCGCGCTCGGCGCAGCCGGCGATTCCGCGAACTCCGTCTTTGATTCTCTGGAAGCAGGCGCGAAGGGCGCCATTACCGTCGCGGTCGCCTGTGCGATGGCCGGTATCATCGCGGGCTGCATCACCGTCACCGGTCTTGCCTCCATTCTCATCAACGCCGTTGTGCAGCTGGCTGGCAACGCAACGTTTATCGGCCTAATTCTGACCATGATCTGCTGCATCATCCTCGGCATGGGCGTTCCCACGACCGCGAACTACTGCATCATGGCCTCCACGTGCGCGCCGATCCTCATCAAGATGGGCTATCCGCTCGTTGCAGCGCATTTCTTCGTGTTCTACTTCGGCATCGTCGCGGATATCACGCCGCCGGTCGCGCTGGCGGCCTACGCAGGCTCCGCCATCGCGAAATCGAACCCCATGAAGACCGGCATTAATGCGACCAAGCTCGCCATCGCGGCCTTTATCGTCCCGTTCATCTTCGCGTATAACCCGCAGATGCTGTTCGAGAACGTCACAAGCGTGTTTCAGGTCATTCAGATCGTGATTACGGCGCTTCTCGGCATTTTCGCCGTCGCCGCCGGTCTGGAGGGCTATATCCTCCGGACGATGCACTGGCCGCTGCGCGTGCTTGCGGTGATCGGCGGACTGACGCTGCTGATCCCTGGCACCGTCTCGGATCTGATCGGCCTTGTGATCGTCGCGGGGATCATCGCGCTGCAGGTCATACAGAACAAAAAGGCTGCGCGTGAGACTGCGTAGGCTTTGGACAAACAGGCCCATCTGCCCCTTGCAAAAGTCTGCTGAATTGGATATAATACAGGCAAAGATATGGATGATTTTTGCAAACAGGAGGTCAGAATATGAACTGCAAGGTCAAACAGTGCTGCGCGGCGCTGGCTGCGCGGAAGCTTGCCGAGCATGATCCCGCTGTCGTGGAGATCACGCGCGGCGGAAAGAACAAATCGCATCACGTGCTCCGGAAGTCAGACATGAAAAAGGTTGGTTTGATCGCGGGCGGCGCGTTCGTCGCGCTCACTGCGCTGAATGTGTACAGCCATTACAAGGTGCATCAGGCCATCGCCGACCGCAAGGTCAAAAAGCAGCTCGAACCCATGCGTGCTGAGCTTGAAGAGCTGCGTACGCAGAACGAAGCGCTCCGTCAGGCGCTGGCAGAGATCAAGCCCCGCCAGCAGGAAACGGCAGCAGAACCGCAGCCGCAGGCACCGGGATCTGACACATAACAAAAAGCGGCCCGCGCAGCAAAGGCGGGTAGTCATAAGACAGTTTCATTCCCGGCAGTAATGTCTGCCAGGAATGTTATTGCATATATTAAAGCCACATGATCGAATTAAACAAAGCGATAAGTCGGAATGATAAGGTAGGTAAGGTCTAACATGCCAACGATTCAGTTAAAGGCGATGACGCGAAAACTATGTCACGAACTGTACAAGCATTGGGCGAATGATGCGTCTATCTATATGGATATGCACCTGTTTCAGCCCTATGTTTATGACGAAGCTGCGGTAAATCGATATTTTGACATGAAGGGGCAGGACGCTTCACGCAGACTGTTTGCGATCATGCTTGGGGATAAGGTGATCGGGGAATTGCAATTGAAGCAGATCGACCATGATAAAAAAGAATGTTCCCTGAGTATCCATATGCAAAACGACGCGATGAAGGGAAAGGGATACGGGACGCAGGCAGAACGTTTGGCGGTAAAAACCGCCTTTGACGAGCTGGGAATGGCTGCGGTAAACGCAGATACCATTAGGAAAAACACCCGGAGTCAGCATGTGCTGGAAAAGGTAGGCTTTCGCTTTGTCGGAGAAGATGAAACATTCAAATACTACCGTATCGAGCAGTAAACTCCAATTTGCCGAACTGATAAAGGGCGCACGTCTATACACCTTTCGGTGTACCGTGCGAGCATCCCTTGTCTCTCCCTTTGGGAGAGGTGGCCGAGCACAGCGAGGACGGAGAGGGTAAACAATGACCATACCAAAAGACAACACCCAATTAGAAAATGCCCGACGGCTTCGCAGGGAAATGACACCCCACGAACGTAAGCTCTGGTATCTTTTTCTCCGCAAATATCCGGTAAAAATTTACAAGCAGCGGATTATCGGCAGATTCATCGTGGACTTTTACTGCGCTTCGGCCAGACTGGTCATTGAATTGGATGGCTCTCAACATTATGAACCTCAGGGGCTTGCTTATGATGCGGAACGTTCTCAATTCCTGATGTCCCTTGGGTTGGAGATTTTGCGATTCTCCAACCGGGATATTGACAGGGATTTCCGTAATGTGTGTGAACAAATCGATCTTATCATCCGAAAAAGGCTGCAAGACCCTCTCAGTCACCTGCGGTGACAGCTCTCCCAAAGGGAGAGCCAAGGGGCTGCACCCCGTTACATAGTATGCTGGCATGAGAAATGGAACGCATCTGTATCGATACGCTCCATTGACTGTTTTATGAACACCCATCTAATGGCCGGGGCTTGCTTTTTATATATGCGCTGAGATCCAGTCGTACATTTCGTGGTAGGCCGCTTCGTTCAGCGGGAAGACCTTTTCGTCCTCCATCTGGCTTTTTTCGTAGCAGTATTCGCCGTGCCAGCATTCGCATTTCATGCTGCTCTCGTCGAAGTTGACCTCCTTCTGCGTCAGCATGACGATGTTCGGCGTGACGCGGAAGCGGAGCCTGCCATAGCTCCCGGTAAAGATATTGTTGTTTTCAAAGCTGTGCAGCACCGGCAGAAATAACGGTTCCATATGCGTCTGCCCTCCCTTTTTTTGTGTATCATACCACAAATTCCGCCGCACGGCAAGATTGTTTGACTTTGCCTCTGCGATATGCTATGATTGCTGGGATTCTTTTTTACGATAAAGGAGCAAAGGCAATGCATAAACAGGCAAAGGGCAGTATTCTTCTTCTCCTGTGCGCCATGATCTGGGGCGCGGCGTTCGTTGCCCAGAGCGAGAGTATGCAGTATATCGGGCCGTTTACGATGGGCGCGGCGCGTTTTTTTCTGGCGGGGCTGGTGCTGCTGCCAGTCATTGCCGTGCTCGACCGTAAGGGCTGGTCGCAGAACCGGCCGGTCACAGGGGCTGAAAAGAAAAAGCAGCTGCTGTCCGGCATGATCTGCGGCGTGCTGCTGTTCGCGGCGACAACGCTCCAGCAATTTGGTCTGCTCGATACGACGGTCGGAAAATCCGGCTTCGTGACGGCGCTTTATATCGTGTTTGTCCCCATTCTGGGCGCGCTCATGGGCAGACGCGCCGGGCTGAAGGTCTGGCTGTGCGCGCTGGCCGCTGTGTTTGGAATGTACCTGCTGTGCGTCGGCTCCGGCTTTTCGGTTTCGGGCGGCGATCTGCTGACGCTTGGCTGCGCGGTGCTGTTCGCGGTCCATATCTGCTATGTCGGCGCAGTCGTGCCGCATATGGACGGCGTGCGGCTGAGCTGCGTACAGTTTCTGGCCTGCTCCGCGCTGTCCGCGGTCGGTATGCTTCTGTTTGAAGCGCCGGACTGGGATTCCATTCTGCAGTGCTGGTGGCCCATTGTATATGCGGGTGTCTTCTCCGGAGGCGTGGCGTACACGTTCCAGATCATCGGCGAACGCGATGTGCAGCCCGCGCTGGCTTCCCTGCTCATGAGTCTGGAGTCCGTCTTCGCCGCCCTGTTCGGCTGGCTGCTGCTCGGCCAGACGCTCTCCGCACGGGAGCTTTTCGGCTGCGCGGTCATGTTCACGGCGATCATCCTCTCGCAGCTGCCGGAGCGGCAGAAAACGGCTGTATAACGAACTGTCCCCTTGCCGGTTCATGAAACCGGCAAGGGGCATTTTTTAAGACGCTGCACTGCGGTTCGCTTCGAGCGCTTTCTGGAAGCTTGCGGTTTTCAGATCGTCGATGTACGCCTGATCGTTCTGCAGGGCTTCCTCGGCTGCGGCGGGCGGGAATTTGGCGCGGATGTCGTCGGAATAGCTGCCGTCGCTGGGCTCCCAGTATTCTGTCACCGCTCCGCTGGAGGTGCTGAGGGAGAATGTGATCGCTGTGGGAATATAGCTTCCGTTCTCCAGCGTCAGCGATTCGCCGTCTGTGCTGTAGATCTCCTGCAGAACGAGCAGATATACGGTGACTGTCTCTGTGCCGCGTCTGTCCTCTGCCAGAACGACATGGCTTTCCACGTGGATCTGGCCGGGCTGCACGGCGTCCGCGTAGTGGTCCAGAACCGCTTTGCCGATCAGCTCATCCAAAACCGAATTGTCAGCCTCCTCTGCGGCGGACAGTTCATCCTTCATCGCTTCCTGCTCGGCGGACAGGTTATCATCCTGTTCGGTGGGCTGGGCAGGCTCCTCCGGGGCTGTGTCCGCCGGATCGGGGGTGGCTTCGGTGTTGGAAACGGCGGGATCAGACGGCTGCTCTGTCTTGGAGGCCACCGGGTCGGTCAGGAAGCAGACCGCGAGGACGACGCAGGCGATGATGGCCAGCAAAATGATCCAGAAAGTCGGTTTTTTGTAGTTCATAACAGATTTGACACGCTCCTTTACTCCGATCTCGCCGAAGGCGAGGGGGCAGGCCGCAATTCTGCGGCGGTTGACGCTGCACGAGACGAGCGCCTGCATATAATCGGCTCTCTGCTCGCAGCCCAATTCTCTGATCACGGTTTCATCGCACGCCAGCTCGATATCCCGGCACAGCAGCACATAGCTGAGCCACATCACCGGGTTGAACCAGTGGATCGTCAGCAGCAGGAAGCCCAGCGGCTTCCACAGGTGGTCGCCCCGGCGCAGGTGCGCCTGCTCGTGGGCAATGACGTGCTGCCGGTCGCGGCTGTCCATGCGATATGGGAGATAAATTCTCGGACGGATCGTACCGAGCACGAACGGCGAATCAATCCGCTCAGACTGGTAGATGTTTCCCCGCAGGCGGACCGCCTCGCGTACCCTGTGCCGCAGCCGCAGCGTGCTGATCATGGTATACAGGAGCAGTGCAGCAGCTCCTGCGAGCCAGACCCAGGCGAGGATCGAAAGCCAGCTCTGCGCCGGGGCAGCAGAGCCGCCGGCGGCTGCGGCAGAGCTGATCTGCGCAGGCTGCGTCTGCACGGCGATGGCTGCCGGACGGATGGCCTCTGTGCGTGGAAGCAGGCTCAGCGGGCTTTCGACGGAAAACGGGAAAACCAGCCGCACAGCGACGATGCCCCAAAGCAGGACGTTGAACCACTTGGGTGCTCTGCGCAGGCAGAGACGCAGAAGAAGCACTGCAAGCACAAGCCAGCTTGCGCAGACGCTCATATGAAGGACTTTCAAAAAGAGTGCGCTCATTGTGTTTCTCCTCTTCGGATGCGATCGATCATCTGCTGCACCTCGTCGAGTTCATGCGCGGACAGATCCTGCCGCTTTGTGAACGCGGCAATAAAGGTGGGCAGAGAGCCTTCAAATTTCTTTTCGACCAGCTCGTCGATCTCGCAGGCCTGCGCCTCGTCCTTGGAAATGAGCGCGGTCACAAGCCCGTTCTCATTTTTCAGGATCCCACGCTCGCCAAGACGCTTGATGATCGTGTAGGTCGTCGTGCGCTTCCAGCCGAGCTGCTCCAGACACAGCTTCGCAAGCTGCGACGCCGTGACCGGCTCATGCTTCCATAAAATCAGGCAGAAGCGGTACTCCCCTTCGTGAATTTTCGGAATTTCCAGTTTCAACACCTCCTTGTCTACTCGTGTAGAAGATGCCGCTATTCTACACGAGTAGACGCGTGATGTCAAGTGGTTCTTGAAAAAAATATCGAACGTGCAGGTCGTTGACCCCGGCGCGCTCGATCCATGTAAAAGGCGCTGAAGCGCAAAAGCAGTTGGCAAGAGGCTGCCTCCGGGGCGCTTCCGGGCTTGTCAAGGGGCGTGCGGACTGATATAATGTTGAAAAAGGGTGAAAGGGGCGATGACATGGACAAGCTTGCGGTGCTGCGGCAGTATTTTGGCTTTCCGGCATTCCGTGCGGGACAGCAGACGCTGATCGACGCGGTGCTTTCCGGGCGCGACGCGCTCGGCGTGATGCCGACGGGCGGCGGGAAAAGCCTCTGCTATGAGCTGCCCGCCCTGCTGCTGCCGGGGATGACGCTCGTCGTCTCGCCGCTGATCTCTCTCATGAAGGATCAGGTCATGGCGCTGCGGAACGCGGGCATCCCCGCCGGGTGCATCAACAGCTCCATGAGTCTGGACGAGCTGCGCGAGACGTACCGCGACGCGCGCTATGGCGCATATAAGCTGCTTTATGTCGCGCCCGAGCGGCTGCTGACCGACGGCTTCTGCTCCCTTGCGCAGGAGCTTGAGATCCCGCTTGTCGCCGTCGACGAGGCGCACTGCATCTCGCAGTGGGGGCAGGATTTCCGGCCCAGCTATTTAAAGATCGTGGAATTTTTGCAGCGGCTCCCGCGCCGCCCGGCTGTCGCGGCCTTTACCGCAACGGCCACGGCGCAGGTGCGCGCCGATATCATCCGTATTTTGCAGCTGCATGAGCCGGAAACGGTCGTGACCGGCTTTGACCGGCCCAATCTTCGCTTCGAAGTGCTGCGCCCGAAGGACAAGCGCACCGCGCTTTTGCAGCTGCTCTCCGAGCGGCGGGACAAGAGCGGCATTGTCTACTGCGCCACGCGCAAAACGGTCGAGCAGGTCTGCGGGCTTCTGCAGGAGGCGGGCTTTGCCGCCACGCGCTACCACGCGGGACTGGACGCTGACGAGCGAAAAGAAAATCAGGAGGCGTTCATCTGCGACCGCAGCCCCGTCATGGCCGCGACCAACGCGTTCGGCATGGGCATTGACAAGTCGAACGTCTCCTATGTCATTCATTACAATATGCCGAAAAGCGTGGAGGCGTATTATCAGGAGGCGGGACGCGCGGGGCGCGACGGCTCCCCTGCCGACTGCATCCTGCTGTATTCCTCCGGCGACGTCACGACGGCTAAATTTCTGATCTTCAATTCATCCGCAGAGAACGAGGAGCTGACTGACGAGGAGCGGCAGATGGTGCAGGCGCAGGATCTGGCCCGGCTGGAGGCCATGACAGGCTACTGCAAGACGCAGGACTGTCTGCGAGGGTATCTGCTCGACTATTTTGGCCAGCCGCATGAAAAAACCTGCGGCAACTGCGGGAACTGTCTGGCAGAATACGAGACGCGGGACCTCACGCGCGAGGCGCAGATGATCCTGTCCTGCGTTGTGCGGGCGCGGAACCGGCTCGGCTACTGCGTTGGCGCGTCGATTCTAAGCCAAACGCTGCACGGGGGCCGTTCGGCACGCGTGCGGGAGCTGGGGCTTGATTTGCTGCCGACCTACGGACTGATGTCCGCGCTGCCGGGCGCGCAGATTCGAGAATGGATCGAGCTGCTGGAGCGCGCGGGATATCTGGAGACTGATCCCGTCCACGGCGGGATCGACACGACGGAGCGGGCAGCGGCTGTGCTGTTTTCCGACGAACAGGTGCTTGCGCGCGTGCAGCGTACGACGCTCGCCGGGCCGAGAACGCAGAAAAAAGCAGCTGCGTCCCGGACGGACGAGCCGCTTCTGGCCGCGCTGAAGGCGCTTCGCTTCCGCATCGCGCAGGAGCAGGGCGTCCCGGCCTATATCGTGTTTTCCAACGCAACGCTTCTGGATATGGCCGCGAAGCGGCCCGGCTCCATGCAGGAGCTGCTGGAGGTTTCCGGCGTCGGCCATGTCAAGGCCGAGCGCTACGGCGCGGCCTTTTTGAACGAGATCAGACAGTTTGAACATACAAACAGGGAGGAATCGTAATATGTATATCCGCCGTTTTGACCCCGCCGATGCGGACGCGGTCGTCCGCGTGTCGGAGCTTGCCACCCGCATCACCTCCGGCGCTGTCTATGACGCGGCCTTCGTCGAGGAAATGGTCGCCCAACAGGATCGCGCGTACTTCCTGAGACGCGGCGAACAGATGCACTTCTACGTCGCCTGCGAGGACGACGGGACCGTGATCGGCTGCGCCGCCTTCGGCCCGTACTACAAAAACCCGGCTGAGGGCTGCTTCTATTCCGTCTTTGTGCTGCCGGAGAAGCAGAAGCGCGGCGTGGGCCGCGCGCTCATTGAGACGATCGAGCGCGATCCACTGTTTTTGCGCGCGCCGCGCGTCGTGATCCCCGCTTCCATCAACGCGCTGCATTTTTATCAGGAACTCGGTTACGCCTTCGCCCCCGGCGGCGACCGGCTGGACGAGGAACAGCTTTACTGTCTGGAAAAGTTCCCGCAGCGTTCCGTGTAAATCGCAAAGGAGGAAATGCCGTGCGTTCCGTCAAGGGCATTATCATTGGATTTTTGCTGATCCTGCTGGGCTTTGCCGCCGCGCAGTACAGCCTGATCGCAGCCGGGATCCTGTCTGCGGGCGGGCTTGCCGCCGTCGTTGTGAGCGCGCTGCCGAAGCGGGCGGAAAAGCAGGAGCCGCAGGCGGCTCCCGCAGCTCCCGTGCCTGCCCCGGCGGAGCTTTCTGCGCCGGAGCTGCTGCCGGATATTCTGACCGACCCACCCGTGCAGCCGAAAATACCCCCGCTGCCGCAGCCGGAGGCGGAGGCGCTGTATAAAACGCTCGCGGACGCGTATACGCGCATTGACGCGCTTTCGTGCCGCGGCCCGGCATGGATGCTGGAACGGGATATCCGGCTCTGCAAGGCCTTCTGCGCCCGCTGGGACAGCGCGAAGGCAGATGCGCAGACGGCTGCGATCCTGCGGGAAAAGGCGCGCTTTGTCGAGTATTCCAACGAATTTCTTCTGCCGGGCTTCGGCAGGCACGGCAGGATCCCCAGCCGCCGCACGTCCGGCGATCTGCTGGAGGATCTGAGCGCCGCCGTTTTGAAGCAGGCCGCGCAGCAACAGGCGGCGCTTGAGGCCGCGCTGCGGGGGCAGAAATGGTTCGAGGGCGTAAAAAAGCAGCTCCGGCCCATTCAGCCGGGACTGGCCGACGCGCCTGCGCCGGAAAAGAGGCCGGACTACACGCCGCCCGACACTGCGGCGCTCACGCGGAAGACCGCGCCGGAATCTCTGGAAACATTTTACGTTCTCGCGTTCAAAACAACGGGCAAAAGCCCCTCGCGCGGCGAAATTGCGCAGCTTTCGATCCTGAAATTCCGCCGCTTTGCGCCGGAATCCGCGCTGACCGCCTGCGTAAGCCCGGAAAATGGTCTGACAAAATATGCCCGCGAGGCGGGCGTGACGGAACGCATGACGCAGGACGCGCCGAGGCTGGCCCGGCTCCTGCCCGCCGTTGACGCGTATCTCGGTGAGAACGCGCCGCTGATCCTGTTCCGCGCGGACGAGCTGGCGTTTCTGTCCGCAGCCGGAAGCGAGGCCGTCTGCATGAAGCGTCCTGTCTATGACGTGCGGACGCTGACGGGCCGCACGTCTGAGTCGCTTGCAGGCGCCTTCGGCGCGGCGTTCGAATTCGTCCCCGCCATGGCCGACGCAGAGGATGAGGCCCTCGCCTGCGGCCTGCTCTTCTGCGGCCTCGCAGACCGCGTGCTGCATCTGACGGGGAAGCGATGATCTGCTTCCGGCCCTGCCAAAGCTGTGCGTCTGCCGGAATGCCATACTGTGCGAAAGTCAAGCTGATACTCGACGCGGAACGTGCCGGTGCGGCATATCCCGCTCGCTTCATCATCAGCTTCCCGCTAATTTTCTGCAAATTCTTGACTTCCCACGCGAATCTGGGTATAATCCAATCGTAATAATAGCCAATTCCGGCTTTTAGAATTCTTGAAAGGAAGACCTGTATATGATCTATACTGCAGAAGTCAAGCATATGTGCCCGGTTGCCAAGGGCGCGTATCATGGCCCGGCTCCCATTCCCGAAGAGGGCAAGTGGGTGCAGGCAAAGGAAATCAAGGATATCTCCGGCTTTACCCATGGCGTGGGCTGGTGCGCACCGCAGCAGGGCGCGTGTAAGCTGAGCCTGAATATCAAGAACGGCGTCATCGAAGAGGCTCTGGTCGAGACGATCGGCTGTTCCGGCATGACCCATTCCGCCGCAATGGCTTCCGAAATTCTCATCGGCAAGACCATTCTTGAGGCCCTCAACACCGACCTCGTCTGCGACGCTATCAACACCGCCATGCGCGAGCTGTTCCTGCAGATCGTCTATGGCCGCAGCCAGTCCGCGTTCTCCGAGGACGGCCTCGCCGTCGGCGCTTCTCTGGAAGACCTCGGCAAGGGCCTCAGAAGCCAGGTCGGCACGATGTTCGCCACGAAGGAAAAAGGCCCGCGCTACCTCGAAATGGCCGAGGGCTACTGCTCCAAGATCGCCCTCAACAAGGACGACGAGATTGTCGGCTACGAATTCATCAACTTCGGCAAGATGATGGACTTCATCAAGAAGGGCGACGAGCCTGCCGAGGCCATCAAGAAGGCCACCGGCCACTATGGTCAGTGGGACACCGCGGCGAAGTATATCGACCCGCGTCAGGAATAAGAAAAGGAGGACACGAAAATGGCTTTGTTTGAAAACTACGACAGAAGAATTGACAAGATCAACGGCGTCCTCAAGCAGTACGGCATCGAGTCCGTCGAGGCTTGCCGCGAAATGTGCCAGGCCAAGGGCTTTGACCCGTATGAGATCGTCAAGAGCATTCAGCCCATCTGCTTCGAAAACGCGTGCTGGGCATACACCGTCGGCGCTGCCATCGCCATGAAGAAGGGCGTCAAGACCGCTGCCGAAGCCGCTACCGCCATCGGCGAGGGCCTGCAGGCCTTCTGCATCGACGGCTCCGTCGCCGACGACCGCAAGGTTGGCCTCGGCCACGGCAATCTGGGCGCCATGCTCCTGTCCGAGGAATCCGAGTGCTTCTGCTTCCTCGCAGGCCACGAGTCCTTTGCGGCCGCTGAGGGCGCCATCGGCATCGTCAAGAACGCGAATAAGGCCCGTAAAAAGCCTCTGCGCGTTATCCTGAACGGTCTCGGCAAGGACGCTGCCCAGATCATCTCCCGTATCAACGGCTTCACCTATGTCCAGACCCAGTTTGACTACTACACCGGCGAGCTCAAGATCGTCCGCGAGATCCGCTACTCCGAGGGCGAGCGCGCCAACGTCCGCTGCTACGGCGCTGACGATGTCCGCGAGGGCGTTGCCATCATGCACAAGGAAGGCGTCGACGTCTCCATCACCGGTAACTCCACCAACCCCACCCGCTTCCAGCATCCGGTCGCAGGCACCTACAAGAAGGAGTGCGTCCAGATGGGCAAGAAGTATTTCTCCGTCGCTTCCGGCGGCGGCACGGGCCGTACCCTGCACCCGGACAACATGGCCGCAGGCCCCGCTTCCTACGGCATGACCGACACCATGGGCCGTATGCACTCCGATGCACAGTTTGCAGGCTCCTCCTCCGTCCCTGCGCACGTCGAGATGATGGGCTTCCTGGGCATGGGCAACAACCCCATGGTCGGCGCTACGGTTGCGGTTGCAGTCGCAGTTGAAGAGGCCATGAAGTAAGCCTGATTGGCAAAAACCAAGTGTTTTCAATGCCTTCAGCCGTGGTTAAAAGTGGATAAATGCAGTGAGATGATGTACACTAGTACATTATTTGTACACTATTAGTACACCACACTCGTACACCCCGCCGTAGTGATGATTTGCTACAGCGGGGTGTTTTCTATTTATCGATCAAAATTGCCTGCTCGATCAAGAATAACAAGCGTTCTGATCATGTCCTCACTCATATTTTTCCAAGCAGTTCCGGCGCTTTTACCAATGTGCGCCGAGGGAATACCGGAACGGCGTGCACGAACCGGAATGACGCCGCCTCTGTAGTGCGCGAAGCATCCGGTTTTGGTGCTAACGTCCTATTATGTTTCCGTTCTGCGGAACGTTTTTGTTTTAAAACACCAAATTCCCCTTGACAGGACCGGATTTGTCCGGTAATATGTCTTTATAGGGTGCACATATTTAATTGCGCAGTCCACATTGCACGGACATATGAATTTTTGGAGAAAGGGCGGATTTGAAATGAAACAGATGATGGATGCCATCGTAAAACCCACAGCCGGCCCCGGTTTGGAATTGCGGCAGGTGCCGGTTCCCGTGCCGGGCCCCGGAGAAGTTCTGATCAAAATTCACAAAACCGCGATCTGCGGCTCCGACGTCCATATTTACAAATGGAACCAATGGGCGCAGCAGCACGTTAAGCCCCCTCAGGTCATCGGCCATGAGTATGTCGGCGAGATCGCGGAACTCGGCGCAGGCGTCACGGGCTTTACGGTCGGCCAGCGCGTATCCGGCGAGGGACATATCACCTGCGGCCACTGCCGCAACTGTCACACCGGCAATATTCAGTGGTGCAAGCACCACATCGGCGTCGGCGTTGACCGTGACGGCGCGTTCGCAGAGTTCGTCTGCATCCCGGCACGCAACGTCATTGCCATCGACGAGAGTCTCCCGGAGGACGTTGTCTCCTTCTTCGACGCCTTCGGCAACGCCACGCATACCGCGCTTATGTTCCCGCTCATCGGCGAGGATGTGCTCATCACCGGTGCGGGCCCCATCGGCATTATCGCCGGCGGCATCTGCAAATACGCGGGCGCACGCCGCGTCGTCATCACCGATGTCAACGAATACCGGCTCGACCTCGCCCGCAGGATGGGCGTGGACGCTGCCGTCAACACCGCAAAGGAGGATCTGCGCAAGGTCATGCACGAGCAGGGCCTGACCGAGGGCTTTGACGTAGGTCTTGAAATGTCCGGAAACGCCGCGGCGTTCCACCAGCTGATCTCCGTCATGCGCAGCGGCGGCAAGGTCTCTCTGCTTGGTCTCGGCGACGGCCCCATCAGCGTGGACATGAACCAGATCATTACAAACGGCCTGACGCTGCAGGGCATCTATGGCCGCAAGATGGACAACTGGCACCAGATGTCGTACATGGTGCAGGGCGGACTCGATCTGACGCCCGTGATCACGCACCGCTTCCACTACACGGACTTCCAGAAGGGCTTTGACGCGATGATGAGCGGCAGGTCCGGAAAAGTCGTACTCGATTGGACGAAGTAAAGGAGGAATTCTCATGAAAACTGCACTGAAAGCCTTTGAACAGGAGCTGGACGCGATCCGCGAAGCCGGTACCTGGCGCGAAGAGCGCATCATCACCACCCCGCAGCGCGCCTGCATCGACACCACGCAGAAATCCCACGTCGTCAACATGTGCGCCAACAACTATCTCGGCCTGTCCGACGACCCGCGGCTCATCGAGGCCGCGAAGGCCAGCTATGACCGCTGGGGCTTCGGCCTTTCGTCTGTGCGCTTCATCTGCGGCACGCAGGAGATCCACAAGGAGCTCGAGCGCCGCATCGCAAAGTTCGCAGGCACCGACGACGCAATCCTGTATTCCTCCTGCTTCGACGCCAACGGCGGTCTGTTTGAGACGCTGCTTGGGCCGGAGGACGCGGTCATTTCGGATGAGCTGAACCACGCGTCCATCATCGACGGCGTGCGCCTGTGCAAGGCCAAGCGCTACCGCTATCTGAACAACAACATGGAAGACCTCGAAGCCAAGCTCAAGGACGCGCGGGAATCCGGCTGCAAGAAAATTCTGATCGCGACCGACGGCGTGTTCTCCATGGACGGCTATATTGCAAACCTCAAGGCCATCTGCGATCTCGCCGACCGCTATGACGCGCTGACGATGGTCGACGACAGCCACGCCGTCGGCTTCATGGGCGCGCACGGCCGCGGCACGGCAGAGTTCTGCGGTGTCATTGGACGCGTCGACATCATCACCGGCACGTTCGGCAAGGCCATGGGCGGTGCGTCCGGCGGCTATACCGCAGCGCGTCAGCCGATCGTCGACCTGCTGCGGCAGCGTTCACGCCCGTACCTGTTCTCCAACACGCTCGCGCCCGCCATCTGTGCCGCGACGCTCCGCACGATCGACCTGCTGGAGGAATCCACGGCGCTGCGCGACAAGGTTCATGAGAACGCGCGCTATTTCCGCGCGGAGATGGAAAAGCTCGGCTTCGATCTGCTCCCCGGCGAGCACCCCATCGTCCCCGTCATGCTCTATGACCCGAAGATCGCGCAGGAGTTTGCCCGCCGGATGCTTGAAAAGGGCGTGTATGTCGTCGGCTTCTGCTATCCCGTCGTCCCCAAGGGCCGCGACCGCATCCGCACGCAGATCTCCGCCGGCCATACGAAGGAAGACCTCGATTTCGCCGTCCGCTGCTTCGGCGAGGTCAAGCGGGAAATGGGCCTGTAAGTTTACATAAGTTTTATTGCAGCTGCGGCAGGCCATGTGCATGGTCTGCCGCAGTGCAGCTATGCACCGGTGCAGACGGGCAGAAGCCCGCAGCAGGCTATTGACAGCGGCAGTCTGCACGGGTATCATAAAATATAGAATTCATGCAAGGAGAAATCAAACGATGATAGACAATTACAGGTTCTCAACACTCGAATACAAGCGCCCCGATCTGGAAGCGCGGCGCGCCAAGCTTGCCGAATGGAAAAACGCGGCTGTACACGCGGAGAGCTACGCCGCGCTGCGCGCGCTGATGTTTGAGATCGACCGCGAGACCTGCGAGCTGTTCACGCAGTATTCCATCGCACACATCCGGCATACGCTCGACACGCGCGACGAATTTTATGAGACGGAGATCGCCTATCTACAGGACACGCTGCCCACGCTCAGCGGCGCGGAGGTCGAACTCAGCGAAGCCATTGCGTCCAGCCCCTTCCGCCCGGATATCGAGCAGGAGTTCGGCAAGCAGTATTTCGTCTCCATGGATCTGCAGAAGAAGCTGTACTGCGAGGCCAATGTTCCGCTGCGCCAGCAGGAGAGCCGTCTGACCAACGAGTATCAGAAGATCATGGCCACAGCGGAAATTCCGTTCGACGGCAAGACGCTGAACCTCTATGGCCTGCAGAAGTATTTTGAGCATTCCGACCGTGCGATGCGCGCTGCCGCCGTCAAGGCGTACTCCAAATTCTATGAGGCCAACGAGCCGCGTCTGGAGGAGATCTGGGACGAGCTGATCAAAATCCGCAACCAGATGGGCAAAAATCTTGGCTACGAAAATTACATTCCTGTCGGTTATCTGGAGCAGGGACGCACGGATTACGGCGAACAGGAGGTCGCGTCCTTCCGCGAGCAGGTGCGCACGTTCCTTGTCCCCCTGTGCCAGAAGCTCTATGACGCGCAGGCCAAGCGCCTCGGCCTCGACCACGTCATGTGCTATGATGAAAAGATGGTCTTCCCGGACGGCAACGCCGAGCCTGCGGGCGACGACGCGTTCATGGTCAAGACCGCGCAGAAGATGTATCACGAGATCAGCCCGGAAACCGGCGAGTTCATCGACTTCATGATCGACCATGAGCTGATGGATCTGCAGAACAAGCCGGGCAAGGCCTCCACGGGCTACATGACGAGTCTGCCGAGCCTGAAAGCGCCGTTTGTGTTCTCCTGCTTCAACCACACGATCTTTGATATGCAGGTGCTGACGCACGAGCTGGGCCACGCATTCGCGGGCTATATGGCCATGCGCAGCCAGCCCATTTCGGACTATTACAGCGAGTCGACCGATATTGCGGAGATCCACTCCATGTCCATGGAGCAGTTTGCTTACCCCTATGCCGAGTGGTTCTTCGGCGATCAGGCGGACAAGTTCCGCTTCGCACATCTGCAGGAGGCGCTGACCTTCGTGCCCTTCGGCGTGGCCGTGGACGAGTTCCAGCACATCTGCTATGCCCATCCTGAGCTGACGCCGAAGGAGCGGACATATCAGTGGCACCTGCTGGAGGAAAAGTATATGCCGTGGCGGCACTATGAGAACGACCCGTTCTTTGAACGCGGCGGCTACTGGTACCACAAGCTGCATATCTACCTCTATCCGTTCTACTATATCAACTACACGCTCACGACGATGGGCGCGATGGAGTTCAAGAAGAAGTACGCCGAGGATAAGGCCGCCGCATGGCAGGACTATCTGAACCTCTGCAAGACCGGCGGCAGCCGCAGCTATCTCGAAACGCTGCGCTATGCAAATCTGTCCAACCCCTTCGAGGCTGGCTCTGTCGCGCGTGCCTGCGGGTACGCGGAGGACATTCTGCTCAAGCAGATCGCGGAGCAGGCGCAGAACGTGTAAGATCCCCCCATTTGGCAGCCGATGATCCAACCATCAGAAAAGCAGCGGGAGGAACCATGAAATCCCATGGTTCCTCCCGCTTGTTTTATTTTGTTTCACTCTTTTACCGCCGCCTCGTGACGGGGCAGGCTTCTTGCTCCGTAGTTTCCCCGACGGCCTTCATGACGCCGCGGTGTGCCTTCCCTTTGGGCCTCCATATGTGCGATGTGGTAGAAATAGAACAGCTCGTCCGGCATTTCCAGCCAGTATGTCCAGCCGCTGTGCGGAATTGCGGTATCCCACACTGCCGCCAGCACCTCCGCCGCCTGATTGATCCGGTGATCCTCAATGAGGTTCCAGTGCAGCTCGATATGCTGTCCGTTTGGGGTATAGATCTGGACGTCATGGTCAGAGATCTCCCCGATCCGGTACGAAAGGTTCTCCGAAAGCGCCTCCATTGCCCTGTCCAGATCTGCCTCACGGACAAATACGTCGATATCGCAGCTTGTCCGCATCCACGACTCGGGATAACGTCGGAGTAGTTGATCTCAAACGCCGCGCTGTTCACATCGGTGCCGGTGTAGGTCCAGGTGTGACCGTCCAGATCAACCGTTCTGTTGATACTGCCGGAATTGAAGGTCGAGCCGGTCGTATAATCACGAAGCAGAACAATCGCTTCGCCGCTGGCAGTCTGCGCCTTGAACGCTTCGTCCATGGTGTAGTAGGACTTATCGCCGACCTTGGCGAGATAGGCCTTTTCTACACCGAACGTGCCGTCTGCGTTCTTCTTAACCGTCGAACCTTCGACGACATACGGCGTCGGGTCTTTGTCGAACGTACCGCCGGTGACCTCAACAGTGGCCATTGCGGTTTCTTTTGTCGGAACCAGACCGTTGTTATACGTGTAGGTGCCCAGCGTGCCGGTGACATAGCCGCCGGTGATGAAGATTCTGGCCTGCTTGCCGGGTGCGGAATCATAGTTGACGGAGGCAACATTGCCGTTGACCGTGCCGCCCTTGAAGTGCAGCGTGCCGCGGTCGACCTTGATGGCAGCGAAGTTGTCCTGCGTGAATGTAACGCCATTGATGGTCAGGGTCGGCCGTGCGCTTACAGAATCGTCGCCAAGGCGGACAAGGGACGCGCCCTTCACGCCGACAATACCGCTGGTGTTCGTGACATTGCCGCCTTCGAATATGAGGAGGCCATTTCCACCCTGAATGTCGATGACGTAGTAGGAATTGCTGCCCGTGACATTCGGATCTTCCACATCCTCGCGCTTGATCGTACCGGTCTGGTTCGCGCTGGAATCCTTGACCGTGACCGTTGCATTGTCAACCTTCAGAGCAGCCTTGCGTTCGCCAGTGCTGCCGTTGAGGGTGAAGCCGTTCAGGTCGAGCGTGAGGGCTTTGCTGATGGTGACGTTTTCGCGGGTATCAGCAAGCATCGTGACGACCGCTTTAGACTTGGCCGCGTCGATGGCTTTCTGGAGGGATTCGTACTTGACATCGCCAGCTTCGGCAACGTAGGTGATCTTCGTCAGCGTGCCTTCGTCCCACTTGTAGCCGGCGGGGGCTTCGATCACGATGTCACCGTGGTTGTTGGACATGGTGTAGACGGTTTCGTGCGCCGCCGGCGGTCAGCTCCTCACATGGATGCGCCGCTGTGAATCCCTTTACCTTTTCCGAATACAACATCTTGGTTTCCTCTTTTTCATCGTCGGTTAGATGCTTCTAACCATCATTTATTATACCACCCGGCCTGCGCAGGCACAATTGTGCGGATCACAGAATGGCGCGGAACAGTTCGTCGTTCTGGTCGTCGGCTTCGGGGTGGAACTGAACGCCGAGCATCTGCTCACCGTATTCCAGCGCCTCGATGGTGCCGTCGTCCGTCCGGCCCGCGACGGTCAGCGACCGGGCTGGGTGCGTGATGCGGTAGTTGTGCATCGACGCGCCCAGGATTGTCTGCTTTCCTGTCAGACGTTCGAGGCGGCTGCCGGGCGTTACATGGATGGGATGCTTGAAGCGGTCGACATTGTCCCGCGTGATATGGCCGTCCCAGTGGCCGTCCACGGGTTCGGTGAACATAAAGCGCTCTTTTTTCATCTGCTCGAACAGCGCGAGCAGCGGCCCGTCCCAGCCGCGGCGTTCGGCCTCTTCGGCAACGAGGAAATAGGTGTTCATCATCTGCATCCCGAGGCAGATGCCGAGCACGGGCTTGCCGGATTTCGCAGCGTACTCCATGACCTGAAAATGGTACGGATAGAACCGCGCCCCGCCGCAGAACACAAACGCGTCGCAGAGCGAAAGGCTGTCCTCCACCGCATAGCCGTCGCTGCTGAGGATCCCGACGGGCGTGCCGCCGTTTGCAAGAATCCGCTTCGGATAGCCGTTTACAAATAAATATTGATCCGCGTACAGATCCTCCGAGCCGAACAGCTTTGCGCCCGGCACGATCCCGATGATTCGCATACAGTTCTCCCTTCGGCCGGGACACACAGCGCCCGCCTTTTTTTGACCCATCTTAGCATATCCTGTGCGGAATTGCAATCTGCCGCGCGGGGTGCGGCGCTCCCCGTTCCCCAATCCCGAAAAAACAGCAGGCTTCGCAAAGTTGCAACTTATTTTTTGTTTGGCAAACAAAAAATTTGTATCGCTTAACAGATTCTAAACACGTATACTTGATACAGAGGCCAGAATAACGGTTGGCACGGGGCACTTTTCCCTTTTCGGTCCCGCCGCCTGCCACCGCGTTATGCGGCTCCGGCCATCAAATAAAAGGAGATTATTCCAAATGAAAGACCAGAGCCCCGCGCACCGGCGTCCGTCGACAACATCGGCATCGGCGTCACGCAGGTCCCGGAATTCTTCTCCGGTATGCCGAAGATCGTGAGCGACATTTTCGCAGGCAACCCCGTCGCGGGCGTGTTCGTGATTTCCATGATTCTGTCTCTGACGCTGCCCAAAAAGGTCAAGATGGAGGATGTCGGCGCGCTGACCGAGGACACCATCGACAGCAAAAAGCCGGAATAAACGCTTGAATAATTACCGCCCTCTGTCATGCAGCACATGACGGAGGGCGGTTTTGGCCGGTTACAGATCGTCCGCGTCCTGGACCGGGACGTCAAGCTCGTTCATCGGAAGGCCGGTCCAGCTGCCCTGCGGGTCGGTAAGACTGGGCTGCTGGGCGAAGATCTCCGGAACGAGATCCGGGCGGTCTTTTCTTTCACGCTTTTTCATGCTGCACCTCCTCTTTTTCTTTCAGGATGTGCGGCTTTTTTCGTTTTTATCCGTGATGATGGCCGTTGTGGTCGCAGGACTCCGGGATATAATCTGCCTCTTTGGAAAAATCCAGCGTTTTCGGCGCATATGTCCGGAATCCGGCCAGAAACGCCGCATAATCGGCCCGGTCCGTGGGGACGAGCACCATCTGCTCCCGCTCAAGCAGGCGGTCCGCCGCCGTGAAGCAGAGCGCATCGGCGCGCCCGCATTTCGTCAGTACGTTGTGCATCAGGCACACGTCCAGAATCTGCGCAATTTCAAAATAAATGACCGTGCGGGAGCAGAAAATTTCGACTGCCGCCTCCACGCCGTCCTCCGGCGGCAGGACGCGGATGGTGTCCTCGGGAATCAAAATATAGCGGTTCATTCAAACAGCCTCATTTCAGATAGATTCTTGCGCCGCCCGTGTAGGGCTGCACCGTGCCGACACGCTGCGCGCTGGGGACTGCCGGTTTCAGGGCCTCGAACAGCGCGTCCGCGTCCTCCGGGTCACAGGCGATGAGCAGGCCGCCCGCCGTCTGCGGGTCGTAGAGCACGTCCTGCACGGCAAGCTCCGTGTCTCCCGCGTCGACCATCGGCTCGGCAAATGTGCGGTTGCGGTACATACCGGCAGGCAGGATACCCATGCGTGCAAAGTCCAGCGCTTCGCCGATCAGGTCAATTGCGGCCGTGTCGATTTCCAGCTGCACATCGCTGCCAGTCGCCATCTCGGACGCGTGGCCGAGGAAGGAGAAACCGGTCACGTCCGTGCAGGCGTGGACGCGGTACTGCACCATCACGTCGCGGGCGGACTTATTGAGCGTCGTCATCAGGCGGATAGCCAGCGCCTTGCCGTCCTCGGACAGAAGATCAGCCTTTTCCGCCGTCGTGAGAATGCCGATGCCAAGCGGCTTTGTAAAAAACAGCACGTCGCCGGGCTTCGCGCCGGAGTTCGTGAGGACTTTGTCCGGGTGGACAAAGCCGGTCACGGCCAGCCCGTATTTCGGCTCGTCGTCATAGATCGAGTGGCCGCCGGTGATAAGCGCGCCCGCCTCATAGACCTTGTCATAGCCGCCGCGCAGAATGTCATGCACGGCTTCCTTCGGCATGGACTCCGGCACGGCCATGATGTTGAGGCAGAGCTTCGGCTCGCCGCCCATGGCGTAGACGTCGGACAGCGCATTCGTCGCTGCGATCTGGCCGAAGGTATACGGGTCGTCCGCGATGGGTGGGAAGAAATCGACCGTCTGCACGAGCGCAAGCTCGTCCGACACCTTATAGACCGACGCATCGTCGCTCTTGTCGAATCCGACGAGCAGATTTTCGTCCTGCCGCACACGGATATCGCCCAGCAGCTGCGCGAGAATGCCCGCGCCGACCTTCGCACCGCACCCGGCGCATTTTGCAAGCTTTGTCAGCTTGATCTCGTCCTTCATGGTTATACCCCCAGTGCATTTTTCCCCGTTGCGGCATTCAGAACGCCTGTGTATTCCAGAATTGCCTGCAAAACGCCGCCGCCGATGGCGATGGCCTTGTCCGAGGCGGTCTGACAGTAGGAAATCTCCCCGCGCGGGTCAACGTCGCCGGATTTCATGCCCTTGAACACGGGCGTCCCGTCGGCCAGCATCCCGCGGACGACGCCGGAGATCGTGCAGATCATCGGCTTGCCGTTTACCTCGCCCGCGACATCGCCTGCCTGCACCATCGCGCCGATATCCAGCAGCTGATGGAAAATGCCGTCGTCCGGGGCGCGCAGCACACGCTCACCGGTAAAGCCGCCGATGAGGCCGGGAATGTTCGTGTTCGGGATGGGTTCGCCCTCGCGGATGACGCGGCCCAGCGTGTGGCCGCGCATCGTTTCAACGACCGCGTGGCAGTCCCGCCCGGCGCAGAAGCCGGGTCCGACGCCGATGACCAGCGGCGCGTCCGTGATCTGCGTGCCGAGGTTTTTCTTGGCAAGGATCGCGTCGACCACCACGTCCGGCTTCAGCCACGCGCGGCACTCTGCCTTCGGATCGGCCAGAACCGGGATGCAGCCCTCGGCCAGAATGCAGCGCACGTCTTCCATGCTTGCGGCAAGCTCTGCCGTCACGTCCTCCACCTGATAGCTTCCGTGTAAGATCGCCTGTGAAAAGCAGACCGTCCGACGAATGGCCGTCGGCTGCGGCAGGTCTGTCATCACGACGCACAGATGCGACCGGAAAAGCCTGAGCGCAATGCCCGTCGCCAGATCGCCCGCACCTCGGATCAGCACAAGCATTCGATCCACCCCTTTTGTAATGCCGCCATGCACACCGGGCAGGAAAGTCCGGCGGCCAGCGCTCTTGCTGTCTGCCGCTCCGGCTCGTTCTCGGCCTGATTGACCAGAACGCGCGTATGCAGCGCTTCCAGATTCAAAAATTTCGCCCAAAGCTCCGGCGTTACGACCGTCTCCTCGCTTACGCCGAGCGCCTGCGCGGCGATCGGTGCGCGGTGGACGCTTTCGCGCATCGGTCTGCCGAAGCCGGATGCGCCCACGACCAGAATGGTCTGGTTCGCCTCCGGCGGGATGACCGGCTCGTGCGGGGCATGGGCCTTGAGCGGCAGGCGCTTGGAGCCGTCGGCCTCGACGATCACGTAGCTGGCAAGCGCGCAGAGCGTGCAGAACGGCAGCTCCGGCGCGGAGTATTTTCCGCTTTCTGAAGCAGAGCCCACGCAGACGCAGCGCGTGCGCGCCAATTCTGCCGCTATCTCCGCCTCAGACGTCGAAACGAGGCACGGCATATTCTGTTCGGGATAGATATGCGTCGTCGTACACACGATCACGCGGGCCTGCGCAGACAGTTCTTCCGCGAGGCATTCCATGAGCGTCGTCTTCCCGCCGCCGCCGATGATCGCGGTCACGCCGGGCCGCACGTCCAGTGCCTTTGCCAGCTCCACAGGACATTCCTCCTCTATAGCGTCAGCTGACACTGTTATATAAGCATAGCATTCGCGCGCTTCCGCGTCAAGAATATCGGAATATTGTTGACAATGGCGAATACAGCGTGGTAAAATTTTGACATGGAACAAACCTTCAGACCCGTCCTGACCATTCGGATCTTCGGCGAAGAGAAGTGCTTCGGTCCCGGCGTGGCAGTTCTGCTGCGCAAGGTACGCGAGCTGCACTCTCTGCGCGCGGCAGCCATGTCCATCGGCATGGCGTACTCGAAGGCATGGACGATCCTCAAAAACGCGCAGCAGTCGCTGGGCTTCAAGCTGCTCGATTCCACAACCGGAGGAAAACACGGAGGAGGTGCTCGGCTGACCCCGGAGGGCGAAACCCTGCTTGACGCTTACGACTGCTACTGTGCAAGGCTCCGCACATACGCGCAGGAGCTGTTCAGCGAAACCTTTGACGGCATTCTGCCGCTCTGACGATTCTGATTAGGAGGTCATCTTTTGAACATTCAGTATATCCATCCCGCCGACCAGCTTGTCATGTTCATGCAGCGCATCTATGACAAGGGCCTGACCACCATGTCCGGCGGCAATCTTTCCATCCGCGACACCCAGGGCAACATCTGGATCACCCCTGCCGGGATCGACAAGGGGACGCTGACCCGCAAGGATATCATCTGCGTCCGCCCGGACGGAAGCTGCGAGGGGCCGCACAAGCCCTCGTCCGAGCTGCCGTTCCACGAATCGGTCTACCGTATGCGCCCGGATCTGAACGCCGTGCTGCACGCGCACCCGCCCGCGCTCGTGGCGTTCTCCATCGTCCGCAAGCTGCCCGATCTTGATCTGATCCCGTCCGTGCGCCATATCTGTGAGCAGATGAAGATCGCGACCTACGCCGTTCCCGGCAGCGAGGCGCTGGGCGTGGAGATCGGCAAGGTCTTTTCGCAGGGCTGCGATACGGCGCTGCTGGAAAACCACGGCGTTTGCATCGGCGCGCCGGATATGTTCACGGCGTTCCAGCGCTTTGAAACGCTCAACTATACCGCGACGCTTGAGGTGCTGGCCAGCAAGCTCGGCAAGATCCATTCCCTGCCCGAGAACGCCTACCACATGAGCGAGACGAACGCGCATACCAAGCTGGATGATTTCATCCCCCGTTCGCATACCTCGGAGGAGCTGGCCGCCCGGCGCGACATGATCACGCTCATCCACCGCTCGTATAAAATGGGCCTGTTCACCGCCACACACGGCACGTATTCCGTCCGCCTGTCCGACGGCAGCTTCCTCATTACACCCTTCGGCTTCGACCGTGCGTATCTGGAGGAGGATGATCTTGTCCGCGTCAAGGGCGGCATGAAGGAACTCGGCAAGACGCCGTCCCGCGCCGTGCTGCTGCACCAGAAAATCTATGAGCAGCATCCCGATGTCGGTGCGATCCTGCTGGCCCACCCGGTCCACGCCATGGCTTTTGCCGTGACCGATGCAGCGTTCGATGCACGCACCATCCCGGAAAGCTATATCCTCCTCCGCGACGTCAAAACGCTGCCGTATGAGGAGATCTACCGGGAGCCGGATAAAATGGCGGCGGAGTTTGACGTATCTCACCCGGTCGCCATCGTGGAAAACGACTGCGTGATCGTCACCGGCAATTCGCTCCTGCAGGCATTCGACCGGCTTGAGGTCATGGAGCTGACCGCCAACTCCATTCTCGATTCCCAGAGCCTCGGCAGCATCGTCCACATCAGCGAGGCAGAGATCGCCGAACTCAAAACCGCGTTCCATCTGGAGGGCTGACAAGTCGCCCTAGGCGCAGGAATACTGACGTATTTCAAGGAAAAATGACGCGGCGCACCGCAAAAAGGCCCGCTGTCCGGGTGCGTTGGGAGTTTTCAGATACACCCTAGTATGTAAATCGTTTTCGTGTGGACAGGGCCAAACGGCTGCTGGCAGAACCGCAGTCGCAGGTCAAGCTCGTCGCGCAGCAGGTAGGCTTTGAGAACGTCAACACGTTTATCCGCGTATTTAAGAGCTTTGAGGGCATTTCGCCCGGCGTTTACAAGGAAACGCTTCTCAAAAAGGAGTCGGACGCCGATCCCCGCTGAGACCGATGTATTTTGAGATCCGGCGGCTGGGCCGCTTTCGGGCAAATACAGAAAAGGAGTACACCACATGACACTTTGGAGCGAACAGATCTCTTCCCTTTATAAGATCCGGAGCGTTTCCGACCTGCCGGAGCAGGAGCTTTCCCGGCAGACGGTCCTTCGTGGCGAGCACTTTTCCTATCAGATCGTCCTGCGGGCAGACTGCAATGTTTTCTGCCGCTTTTCGGCAAGGGCTTTCGGCCCGGACGGCGTGGAAAACGAAGCACTGACCGCCGCGCTCCGACTTTACCGGCTGCGCCCGGCGGCAATGGACTACCCGGTCTATCCCGATCACGACGAAGACATCCTGACGGACGAGCCGGGGCTTATGCCGGATATTCTCGAGCCGCTGGAGGAAAGCGGCGGCATGCTGCGCCTGTCCGACCGGCCCGCGTCCGTCCTGCTTTCGCTGGATACGCCGCTGGATGCCGCGCCCGGCGACTATGAGATCCGCGCGGAGCGCGTCTATTTTGAGCCGGGAACGCCGGAGATCTTGCATACGGAGACGTCGGTGCTGACCCTGCACATCCTCAGCGCCGCGCTTCCGGCGCAGAGCGTGCATTTTACGCAGTGGTTCCATGTGGACAGCATCGCGGAGGCGTACCATGTCCCGGTCTATTCCGAGGCGCATTGGGAGCTGATCGGGAAATATATGCAGATGGCGCGCTATCTCGGCATCGACACGATCTTGACGCCGATGCTCACGCCGTCACTCGATACGCTGATCGGCGGAGAGCGCCTCTGCGTGCAGCTCGTCCAGATCGAAAAGCACGGTGAACGCTATGCTTTCGATTTCTCGCGGGCCGCGCGCTACATCGATCTCGCGCACGAAAACGGCATTCGCCGCTTCGAGATCGCGCACCTCTATTCCCAGTGGGGGATGACCTCCGCGCCGAACATCTACGTCCGTGTGGACGGCAGAGAAGAGCATTTGTTCGGCTGGCATACGCCCGCGCAGAGTGAAGCCTATCAGGCGTTTTTGAAGCAGCTGCTTCCGGCCATGCTGGATTTCCTGACAGAAAAGGGCGTGCTGGAGGATTCCTTCTTCCACATCTCCGACGAGCCGGGATTGGATCATCTGGAGACCTACCATGCGCTCTGGCGCTTTGTAAAGCCGATGCTGCGCGGACGGCCGATCATGGACGCAATCTCCAACGTCGATTTCTATAAGCACGGCCTGATTGACATTCCGGTCAGCGCGACCGATCACATCGAGCCGTTCCTGCGGGAGCCGGTCGAAAATCAGTGGGCCTATTACTGCTGCGGTGAGTACAAAGCCGTCGGCAACCGCTTCCTTGCCTTTCCGGAGTACCGAAACCGCATTCTCGGCGTCCAGCTCTTCAAGTTCGGCATCAAGGGCTTCCTGCAATGGGGCTATAATTTCTACCACGCTGACCGTTCCATGTATGTGATCGATCCTTATCTGACAAGCTCCGGCGACGGTATGGTGCCGTCCGGCGACCCGTTCTCGGTCTACCCCGGAAAGGACGGGCCGGTCGCGTCGCTGCGTGCGCTCAATTTCAAGGACGCGCTTCAGGATGTGGATATCCTGAAAGCGCTGGCGCAGCGCACCTCGCATGAGCATGTCGTGGAATTAATCGAGAAGCTGGCGGGCATGGAGATCCGCTTCGACAAGTATCCCAGAAATTATGAATTCATTCCGGCGCTTATGGACGCCGTCCGGCAAGAGCTGGAGGCAGGTACCTGCTGATATCGGAATACAACTGCATATGCAAGAGCAGCCCGGGAGGAACCGTTTGGATCCTCCCGGGCTGTGATTTATGGACTCTTTTTTCGCGCATTTTCTTCATCCTATCGTCCTGCTAATACTAAAACCTAATTAAACGCTTTAATAATCCAATCGCGTCCGGTAATGCTGAAAATGGTATTAGGGGTAAGCGAGCAAATGGTATCGCAGAGACGAT
>QWCE01000264.1_pt1 | contig 102780 bp, 79 predicted proteins | sample 1972531 | NCBI WGS metagenome assembly QWCE01 (sample SAMN09866716, study PRJNA288562) | Human gut metagenome isolate term4_stool, whole genome shotgun sequencing... | reverse complement strand
CTGTTTTTTTCTCTCGAATTTGGAAGCGAGACGCACTTGGGTACGGAATAATCGATTCTCCGGGACTTCAGATTACAAGTTGTCAAAAAGACAAATGGGGCACTTGTATCTATAGTTCCTCTGCCATTTCCCGATAACCATCGGGGGAGAGACGGTTAATGTATATTAAGACTGTCACTCATCTTTTCATCAAGATGGATGAAAATCTCGGTGGATGTGCTTTCTATGTTGACGATATTAAAATACGTAAGAACTGCACTTGGTAGTACTTTCTGAGCTAATGTATAAAGTTTATTCGTTTCCATAGAGCAAAGGTAGAGATTTTAAATAGATGAAAATAATTATCCCCACCAATTATCGACTGATCCTATAAAAACTCTATTTCTCCAATAATTATACATTTGGCTTATAATTAATCGAATTTAATAACATGACTTTTCGGAAGAAAAGCTTGCTTACGGAATTTCTTTTTGAAATTCTCGCCTGTTTTTGTATGTCCTAGGTGATAAAAATGGAAGGTGTGGCAAATTGATATTATCGATATTTGCCACACCTCCCCTTATCACTTGAAAACTATTCTTCTTTTTACCGGCTCATCAAGAAAGATTTGAATCCCTCGAAATCTTTTGCCAGCTCGATGCTTTGCTTGGTTCCTTCCATGAAGGCTTTCAGTTTCGCCGGGATCTCGATATCTGCCTCCAATATCTTATCGACCGTTCCTTTGAATTTGGCGGGATGGGCGGTCTCGAGGAATAGACCCGTCTCGGTCTCGCTTAGGTCGCTGTCTAGTAATCCTTGGTAGCCACAGGCTCCGTGCGGGTCGAGGATATATCCCGTCTCTTTATAGACGGCTCGCATCGTAGAGGCGATTTCCTCGTCCGTATAGCGATGTCCGGAGATCAGTGCGCATATTTCTTTATGGGGATCATTGAATGCGCCGAATAGGTCGATGATACGGGCGAAATTACTCGGATCGCCTACATCCATGGCGTTCGCTAGGGTGGCGACTGATGGGCGGGGTGTATAAGTTCCTGTATTCAGGTATTCCAAGAATACGTCGTTACGGTTGTTTGCCGCTACGAAACGCTTGATAGGGAGCCCCATCCAATAGGCGAACAATCCGGCGGTGATGTTTCCGAAATTACCGCTCGGCACGCAAACGACCAGCTCGTCCGCTTTTCCCTGCTTGTCCAGCTGAGCGTAAGCGTTGAAATAGTAGAACGATTGGGGCAAGAAACGGGCTACGTTGATGGAGTTCGCCGAGGTCAGTTTCATATGACGGTTTAATTCCTCGTCCATAAAGGCGGATTTAACCAGCGCTTGGCAATCGTCGAACGTGCCGTCTATCTCCAATGCCGTGATGTTCTGTCCTAATGTCGTGAACTGGCATTCTTGGATCGGGCTGACCTTTCCCTTGGGATAAAGCACATACACGTGAATGCCCGGGACGCCTAGGAATCCGTTGGCGACGGCGCTTCCCGTATCGCCGGAAGTAGCTACCAATACGTTTACTTGCTTCAATCCCTCTTTCTTTATGAAATAACCGAGCAGACGAGCCATGAAGCGCCCTCCTACATCCTTAAAGGCCAATGTAGGCCCGTGAAATAACTCTAAGCTATAGATATTACCCTTTACGGGTACCACCGGGGTCTCGAAGGAGAGCGTATCTTTTACGATACCGTCCAATACCTCCGGCTCGATATCTTCCCCGAAGAACATCTGAGCTACCGTGCAGGCGATCTCGTGGAAGGACTGGTTCTTCATGTTGGCTATCACCTCCTCGTCCAAGGAGTCGATATACTCGGGCATATATAATCCCTTATCGCCGGCCAGACCTTTTACGACGGCCTCTTCTAGGCTGGCTACAGGGGCTTGTTTGTTTGTGCTGTAATATTTCATGCTCTAATCGTTTAGAAATTCTTTTATAAATTGATCTTTTTCCAGTATGCCATATTTGCCGTTTGATACGGAGAACTCATCAAATGTGGTAACGGAGTCGGGTTGCTCGCCCGGCTTGTAAATCAGGAATGGAACCGGGGTATTCGTATGCGTACGTATGGAGCAAGGAGTGGGGTGGTCCGGAAGGATAGCGATTGCTACCGGCTCGTCCCATTTTTGCGTTTCCTCGTAGATGATACGTACGGCACGGTTGTCCAGATACTCTATCGTCTTGATCTTTAGGTCTACGTCTCCTTCATGCCCAGCCTCGTCGCTTGCCTCGATATGCAGGTAGACGAAGTCGTTTGTCTTGAGGGCCTCAAGGGCGGCGTGCGCTTTTCCCTCGTAGTTCGTGTCGTATAATCCGGTAGCTCCCTCTACGTGAAGCACCTCGAGGCCGGCGTAAACGCCGATTCCCCGGATGAGATCGACGGCGGAGATCACGGAGCCCTTCCCGAAGCCGTACATCTCCCGCATCGTTCGCATGGCCGGACGGTAGCCCGGAGACCAAGGCCAGATACTGTTCGCCGGATCTTTCCCCGCTGCCATACGTTTGAGGTTCACCGGGTGATCCTTTAAGATCTCTTGGGACTTGAGGATTAATTCGTTTAATAAATCGGCGGTCTCTCGTGCTTCCGGAACTTCCGGTTTTATCATTAAAGGCCGGAAAGGATGGAGGGGTACGTCGTGTGGTGGCGTGCAATCCAGACGCTTATCGCCTCCTTTGATTACCAATAGGTGGCGGTAGGAGACACCCGTATAGAACTTGACACGGTCGGAACCTAATCGCTCGTTCAGGCATTGGATCAACTCGTCCGCTTCCTCCGTGGAGATATGGCCGGAAGAGTGATTCTTCAAGATGTCGCCTTCTACGCAGATTAAGTTACAACGCATCGCCATCTCGCCGGGTTGCAGGGCGACGCCTATACTGGCGGCTTCCAATACACCCCGTCCCTCGTATACGGAGGGCAGGTCATAGCCTAATACCGCCATGTTCGCGACCTCGCTACCGGGATGGAAACCATCCGCTACGGTTTTCATCTGCCCGGTTACTCCCAGTTCCGCCAATTTATCCATATAAGGAGTCTTGGCGTATTGCATCGGGGTCTTGCCTCCCAGAGCCTCTATCGGCTCGTCGGCCATTCCATCGCCTAAAATGATAATGTGCTTCATACCTATCGAATATTAGCAATGGATATGATGTCGGCGAATACGCCTGCGGCTGTCACGTCGGCTCCGGCACCATATCCCTTGATGATCATTGGATATTCATGATATCTCTCGGTGGAGATCATGATAATATTGTTGCTGCCCTCCAGTTCATAGAACGGATGGTGGCTGTCTACGGCTTGTAGGCCTACCTCGCAAGCGCCGTTCTCCATCTTCGCCACGAAACGGAAGCGTTTGCCTTCCGCTTCCAGTAGCTGGCGTTTCTCCTCGAAACCGGCATCTGTATCCTTGATATTCTTCCAGAAGTCCTCAAGGGAACCCTCGAAGTACTTTTCCGGGATGAACAGGTTCCGTTTTACGTCGGCTTGCTCCACCGGATAACCGGCCTCACGGGCCAAGATAACCAGCTTACGGATTACGTCTTTGCCGCTAAGGTCGATACGTGGGTCCGGCTCGGCGTATCCGGCTTCCTTTGCCATATGGATCGCCTCGCTGAAAGGGATATCGGCGCTGATCGTATTAAAGATATAATTCAGCGTACCGGAAAGTACGGCCTCCAGTTTCAATATATGGTCGCCGCTATTGATCAAGTCGTTCATCGTATTGATGATCGGGAGGCCGGCGCCTACGTTCGTCTCGAACAAGAACTTGATGTCTCGGTGGCGGGCGGTCTCCTTGAGCTTGGTATAATTATCGTAGGAGGAGGAAGCCGCTTCTTTATTAGCCGCCACGACGGATACGTTATTGTTCATCAACGTCTCGTAAAGAGCCGCCACGTCCGGGCTTGCCGTGCAATCCACGAATACGGAGTTGAAGATATTCATCTTTACGATCTCTTCGCACAGATGCTCCGGGTTGCTCTCTTCCCCGTTCTCCTTCAGCTCCTCCAGATAATTGTCGAGGTTGATCCCTTCCCGGCATAAAAGGGCTTTCTTGGAGTTTGAGATACCTACGACATTCAGCTTCAAACCGTTTTGCCGCATCAGTTTCGGTTGCTGGATGCGTATCTGTTCCAATAAATTGCCGCCTACGGTTCCTACACCGGCGATGAAAAGGTTCAATACCTTATATTCGGATAGGAAAAAAGAGTCATGAATGGAGTTCAACGCCTTGCGAAGGTATTTATGCTTGATAACGAAAGAGATATTCGTCTCGGAAGCGCCTTGGGCGCAAGCGATCACGCTGATGCCCGCACGTCCCAGCGTACCGAACAGCTTACCGGCGATACCCGGGGTACGTTTCATGTTCTCGCCTACGATAGCGACGGTAGCCAGATCCTTCTCCGCTACGGTATCGTTCATATCACCCTGCGCACGTTCCAAGGCGAACTCGTCGTTCAATACTTGTACGGCCAAATCAGCGTCGGCGTTACGTACGGCGAAAGTCGTATTATTCTCGGAGCTGGCCTGCGATACCATGAATACGCTGATGCCATTCTTGGCGAGCGTCTTAAAGATCCGGTAGTTCACGCCGATCACGCCCACCATACCTAAACCTTGTACCGTGATCAAACAGGTATCGTTGATGGAGGAGATACCCTTGATGATGGCCTTGCCTTCCTCTTTCACCCGCTCTTTCGAGATATAGGTTCCGGGAGCGGTCGGGTTGAAGGTATTCAAGATACGGATCGGGATATTCTTATGATAAACCGGATAGATCGTCGGCGGATAGATTACTTTCGCCCCGAAGTTACACAACTCCATCGCCTCCGTGAAAGTAAGCCGGTCGATTACGTAGGCGGAGCTGATCACACGGGGATCAGCGGTCATGAAACCATCCACGTCCGTCCATATCTCCAAGGTGTTAGCGTCTAAGGCGGTCGCCAAGATGGAGGCGGTATAATCCGATCCCCCTCGTCCGAGGTTCGTAACCTCTCCGGTTTCCGTGCTGGAAGAGATGAATCCGGGCACCAAGGAAACTTTGGGCAGCGGCGAGAAGGTCTCTTTTATGAGCTTGTTGGTCAAGTCGAAATCCACGATATGCTTGTTGAATTGCTTGACTGTCTTGATATATTTGCGTGAGTCGAATAACTTAGCGTCCTTGATCACGTTCGAGACGATCAAGGAAGATAGGCGCTCGCCATAACTTACGATCGTATCGGATGTCTTGGCGGATAAATCGTTAATCAAATAAACACCTTTGAAAATATTGCTCAATTCATCCAGTAAAGCCATCACTTTCTTCTGGACATCTATGCGTACCTCCTTGTCCTCTATCACTCCCTCGATCACGTCCAGATGGCGGGCGATGATCTCCGATAATTCTTTCTCGTAGGCAAGGTCGCCTTTAGAAGCCATGGTAGAAGTGGCCAGTAATTTATCGGTGATGCCCCCTAAGGCGGAGACAACCACGATTACGGGCTCTTCGATAGCCTCTACTATTTTCTTTACACTTAAGATACTATTCACGGAACCTACGGATGTTCCGCCGAATTTTAATACTTTCATCGATATGTATTTTTAATGGTTCATCGAGGATTGACAATCAAAAAAAGGCTTTTTCATGATTAGCAACCGACAATAACCGATTGATTAAACTTATTATATGTAAAAGGAGAAATAAAAAAGGATGCAATACGAGATTGCGACATAGCGTGACGTGGTCTACGCGAATGCTTATTAATAGATTCTAACCCCCCAAGGGGTCATCAATGCCCATGTATAATATGAGGACTCTACACTCATCATTGATTTTGTATGCTACTTATTCTTTTATATTATGGGGGCAATATTACGCATTATTTTTCATATTGCAAGCGTTTTTGTCAAAAGATTGACTATTTTGTTGTTCAAGGTCCGCCCGGCTCTTGCTTTGGGTCACTAAATAGACGCCGGAGAAAACAAGTGCGGCCGATACTAGTTTCGTTACGCTAAAACTATCCTGACCGATGAATACGGCGATAAAGGAAGCTACGATCGGTTGGATATAATTGTACATGCTGACGGTAGTCGGGCGGATTCGCTTTAAGGCCAGCGGTATTAATAAATAGGGTACGAACGTGGCCCCGAATAACACGAAGAAAATGGCTCCCAGCTCTTGGCCGTCGAAGACCTCTTTATGGAAAGCCGGGGTATTCCAGATGGACTCGATAGCGAAAGGCAGGGTAATCAGCGTGGAGAACAGGAACATCCATTTCATCATCGTGACGGATGAGTACTTGAGTGTTAGTGGCTTGGATACTACCAAATAGATCGAGTACATGAATCCGCTAACCGTAATCAAGAGGTTTCCCCCTAGACTGCTCGCTTGATTGGAACCTTGCGTGGATTGTAGTATTAAGGAGATCGCCCCGCATATACCAAGCAGTACCCCGAACGTTTTCATCCGTGTGATAGGTTCCTTTAGGATCAGGGCCGCCAAGATCATGACAAAGATGGGGACGGCGGTCGCTATGATGGAAGCGTCTACCGGCGACGTAGTATTCAACCCCCAGATAAACAGCCCTTGGTTCAAGCCTACTCCGCAAAGGGCGCAAAGGCATAGAAGTCCCAAGTCTTTCAACGGCACTTTCTCATAGGGAACGAATAGGGAGGTGATCCAGAACATCACGCAAGCGAAGCTCATCCGCATACTGGTTAACGCCTCGGGTTGCACATGCTCGGGGAGTAGATATTTGGATACGGGCATATTAATGGCGAACAGGATGTTGGCCGCTAAAATAAGGAGATGCCCCTTTAGCTTTTCTTGATTCATCATGAGTACGATCCTAGATTGGTATAATATAAATGTATACAGGCTTATGTTTTTGGGAACAAAGGTCTTACTTTTTTTTGATAATAAGAAATGATCTGTAAGCAAAGTGTTATTGGGGTGTTGATAAAGAAAAAAGAGGAATATAGGTGATTTCTCCAATTTTGAGATATCTTTGTGATTGAAAACAATATACCTGCTGATATAGCAAAGACCATGAACGAGAATTTAACAAACTAAATAAACATGAAACGAATTATTGAGATATGCGCGAACTCCGCCCAGAGCTGTGTGGAGGCGGAGGCGGGAGGCGCTACCCGTGTAGAGCTTTGCGCCGGGATACCCGAAGGGGGAACTACACCTAGTTATGGAGAGATCAAGACGGCGAAGGCTCTGACTTCCAAGATCGATATCAATGTGATTATCCGTCCGAGAGGCGGTGATTTCTTGTATACGGAAGCCGAGGTGCAATCCATGCTATTGGATATAGAACTGTGCAAGGAGCTAAAAGTGCATGGCGTCGTTTTCGGCTGTCTTACGAAAGACGGGGATATCGATGTACCCTTGATGCGGCGCTTGATCGAGGCGGCAAAACCTCTGTCCGTAACTTGTCATCGTGCTTTCGATGTTTGCCGGGACCCATTCACTGCGTTGGAGCAGCTAATCGAGTTGGGATGCGACCGTATCTTGACCTCCGGCCAGCAATCGGATGCCGTGAAAGGAATCCCCTTGATCGCCGAGCTGGTGAAACGTGCGGACGGACGGATCATCATCATGCCGGGATGTGGCGTACGTGAGAATAATATCGGGAAAATAGAGGAGGAGACCGGTGCGAAAGAATTTCATACGTCCGCCCGAAGTATCGTATATAGTAAAATGGAATACCGCAATGAGAATGTCCCGATGGGAAGCAGTATCGTGTCCTCCGAATTCGAGACGGTGCAAACGGATCGGGAGAAGGTAAAAGCATATATTTAAGTGCTGGTATAGGCGTGAGCCTGTGTCGGTATTGGTGTAGCCCTACGCCTATACCGGCATCGCCTCATGCCTATACCGGCGTGGGGCGATACCAATACTCGTATGCGGGTGAAATGTTTTTTCTTCCCAAAAAGATTGTTTATCTTTGCGCCTCCATTAGATAAAAGATGCTAAATGTAACAGTGAATAATCGTTTTGGGTTTCACCAGCGTATCATGCTTATGATCATGTTGGTGCTGTTACAGTTTTATTCCATTGGAAGCGATTTCTTTCCGGAGAATATTACCACTACCTCGATGGAAATAGTCGATAAAGAGGCACCCGATGTGTTGTTGGATTTTGACGATAACGCCTCCTTGCGAACGGTACGTCAGGAGCAAGTGCAAATCCGAGCCTTGGAGATCGATTTGATATGGGACTTGTTTACGATTCTGGATTTACATGAATTAATTCATTCCTTGGAACTACGGCAATGCGCCAAGCTTCCTTTATTTTATAACCTACACAAAGCACAGAATTTCGTTTGGTTCTGTTCCTATCTGATTTAGTAGAACTTACCTGTTTCTTATTGTCGCGCATGGGGTGATTCGCCTATGTGCTTTTCGTCGTATTCAAATAATTATAAATCTATAAGTTTTATGAGGATAAAATTGTTTTCTAACTATTTACCCTTACTATGCTTAACGGCTTGTGTATGGGTATCTTGTAGCCAAAACCGGGAGAAAAAGTCCGGGAAGAAAGATCATACGCCGGTGATGCGGTTAACCACGACCACGATCGAGGTGCCGCAGTCGTATGTAGCGGATGTACAAGCCGTACAGTTTGTAGAGGTGAAACCTAAAGTGGAAGGATTCGTGGAGGCCGTCCTTGTGGACGAGGGCGAGCACGTGAAGAAAGGGCAGGTGCTTTTCAAGCTTTCCTCGGCGGAATTGTACGAGGAGGTGAAAGAGGCGCAAGCCCATCACAAACAGGCCCAAGCCGAGTTGAAGATGGCGGAGGTAGAGGTAGACCGCATCAAGCGTTTGGTGGAGAAAGATATCATCTCGCCGATTCGTCTGGAGCAGGCGATGGCCGAGGCGGACGTGGCACGCTTGCAGGTGCAACAGGCCAAATCCCGTTTGCAACGTGCGGAGACTAATTTCTCGTACACGACGATCACGGCTCCTTTCGAGGGATACGTGGACCGCATCCCCTTTAAGGTGGGAAGTTTGGTTACGCCGAGCAGCTTATTGACCTCCTTGACGGACGTATCGGATATGTTCGCCTATTTCAAGATCAACGAGAAGGAGTATCTGGAATATAAACGGACGCAGTTGAGCGGTATCGACCAGCCGGAGTATAATAATCTGGAGCTGATCCTTTCCGACCAATCCACCTATCGGTATAAAGGGAAGGTAGAGACCGTGGAGGGCGACTTTGAGCGGGGTACCGGATCGATCGCTTTCCGTGCCCGTTTCGCGAACCCAGAACGTTTGCTGCGACATGGCGTATCCGGTAAGATCCGGATGCTGACCAAGATGGAGAACGTCGTCTTGGTTCCTCAGCAATCCACTTTCGAGATACAGGATTTTACCTATGTATATACGGTAGCGGAAGATGGAAAGGTGAGCGTACGTAGCTTCGAGCCGTTGGCCCGCCACGGTTCTTATTACGTGACACAGGATTTGCCGGACCAGACCGTCATCGTCTACGAGGGTGTTCAGATGATCACGGACGGCATGACTATCAATCCCGATATGGTAGATGGAGCCACGATCCGTCGCCAATTGGAATCGTCTAACGAAATCGAGAATAATAAGTAAGCCCTATGTTTGAAATATTTATCAGACGCCCTATCTTATCGGGCGTGATCTCGGTGGTAATTGTCTTCTTGGGATTGCTGGCGATCAACTCCTTGCCGATCACCCAATTCCCGGATATCGTGCCCCCATCCGTTACCGTTACCGCCCGTTATACCGGAGCGAACGCCGACGTGATGGCGAAAACGGTGGCGACCCCGCTGGAGCGTGCCATCAACGGCGTGCCCGGAATGACCTATATGACCTCTGTTTGTACGAACGACGGTATGTCCTTGACTACGATCTATTTCAAGGTCGGTACCGACCCGGACGTAGCTTCCGTGAATGTGCAGAACCGTGTGACCACCGTGCTGGATGAGCTTCCGGAAGAGGTGATCCGTGCCGGCGTGATCACGGAGAAGGAGGTGAACAGTATGTTGATGTACCTGAACATCATGAGCTCGGATAGTACCCATACGGAGAAATTCGTATATAATTTCGCCGATATCAATATCTTGCGTGAGTTGAAGCGCATCGACGGCGTGGGATTTGTGGAGATCATGGGTAGCCGCGACTATGCGATGCGTGTATGGCTGAACCCAAACCGATTGGCAGCTTATAATATGTCGCCGCAAGAGGTTACGGAGGCGATCCGCTCGCAGAATATCGAGGCGGCGCCGGGTAAGACGGGTATCAGCTCCGACAAGATCCCGCAGCAATTGCAATACGTCTTGCAATATAGCGGTAAGTTCAGCACGCCGGAGGAATATGGCGAGATCGTCTTGAAAGCCCTGCCGGACGGTTCCGTGCTTCGCTTGAAAGACGTGGCTACGATCGAGTTTGATTCCGAGGATTATAATATGATCTCCATGACGGACGGAAAGCCCTCGGCCTCTATCATGATCAAGCAGCGTCCGGGCTCGAACGCCCGTGAGGTGATCCAGCAGATCAAGGCGAAGATGGAAGAATTGAAAGAAACGACGTTTGCTCCGGGTATGGAATATAATATCTCGTACGACGTATCCCGTTTCTTGGACGCTTCCATATCGGTCGTGCTCAAGACCTTGCTGGAGGCGTTTATCTTGGTATTTGTCGTGGTGTATCTTTTCTTGCAGGATTTCCGGTCTACGCTGATACCCGCTATCGCCGTTCCGGTATCGTTGATCGGTACGTTCTTCTTTATGCAGATGCTGGGTTTCTCAATCAATATGCTGACTTTGTTTGCCTTGGTGCTCGCTATCGGTATCGTGGTGGATAACGCGATTGTGGTGGTAGAGGCGGTCCACGTGAAGATGCACAACGAGAAGCTGCCCCCGTTGAAGGCGACGAAAAAGGCGATCGGTGAGATCGGAGGGGCGATTATCGCTATTACGCTGGTGATGTCCGCCGTGTTTATCCCGGTCGGTTTCATGGATGGTACGGTGGGTATCTTCTATCGCCAGTTCTCGTTGACGCTTGCCGTGGCGATCGTGATCTCCGGCGTGAACGCCTTGACGTTGTCTCCGGCTCTTTGCGCCTTGTTGCTGAAACCGGTATCCCACTCGAAGAAGAAAAAGAAAAATCTGCTGGCTCGTTTCTTTGATGGGTTCAATAGCCGTTATGATTTCTTGGAGCGTCGTTACCGCTTGAATTTAAGATGGTTCTTGAACCGTCGGATGCTGACGTACGCAACCTTGATCCTTTTCTGTCTGGCCACGTGGGGCATGACGTTCGTGTTGCCTTCCGGCTTTATCCCGAACGAGGACCAAGGTATGATCTATGTGAACGTAGACGCACCTCCCGGAGCTACCTTGGAGCGTTCGGAAGCTGCCTTGAACAAGGTGCAAGCGGCTTTGTTGCCGTTGGAAGAGGTGGAGACGATCTCTACCTTGGCCGGCTATAGCTTGATGACCGAGACGGAGGGTGCCAGCTTCGGTATGGGTATGATTAACCTAACCCCTTGGGATCAACGGGAGCAGACGGCGGCGGAGTTGATGAGCGTGTACGCCGATCGTGTCGCCCATATCAAGGATGCGGACATCCAGTTCTTCCTGCCGCCTACGGTTCCGGGATTCGGTAACGCGAGTGGCTTCGAGCTTCGTTTGCAAGATAAGACCGCCGGTACGTTCGCCGAGCTGGATGAGGTTGCCAAGAACTTCGTGGCGAAGCTGAACGCTGATCCTCGCCTGACCGGTGTCACTTCCGGCTTCAACCCGAATTTCCCGCAATATCTGCTCCGGGTGGATTTGGCGAAGGCGGCTAAGCTAGGCATCAACGTGAACGAGTCCATGGAAACCTTGCAATCCTATGTAGGTAGCTTCTACTCCTCCAACTTCGTCCGTTTCGGCCAGATGTACAAGGTCATGTTGCAAGCGGCGCCGGAGTATCGTATGAATCCGGAGGATTTGTTCAGCCTGTATGCTAAGAATAAGGAGGGGAATATGGTGCCTTACTCCAACTTCATGACGATGGAGCGTGTGTATGGCCCGAGCCAGATTACCCGTTACAACTTGTTTACCTCGGCCATGATTACCGGCGAGGCCGCCCCGGGTGTCAGCTCGGGTGAGGCTTTGGCTGCTGTCGAGGAGATCGCTTCCGAGGTATTGCCCCGTGGTTATGATACCGAATGGTCCGGTGTGGCGAAGGAGGAGAAAGAGTCCGGTGGGCAAACATTGGTGATTTTCGCTATTTGTTTGGCATTCGTCTATCTGTTGCTTGCCGCCCAATACGAGAGCTTATTGCTTCCGCTTCCGGTCATCCTGTCGCTTCCGGCGGGTGTGTTCGGCTCGTTCTTCTTGCTGTACGTGGTAGGGCTGGAGAATAACATCTATGCGCAGGTGGCGTTGGTGATGTTGATTGGTTTGCTGGGAAAGAATGCGATCTTGATTATCGAGGTGGCGAACCAGTGCCGTAAGGAAGGTATCAGCGTGATGGGGGCCGCTATTCAAGGGGCTACCAGTCGTTTGCGCCCGATCCTAATGACCTCCTTCGCTTTTATCAGCGGCTTGATCCCGTTGACGATCGCCTCGGGAGCCGGTGCCTTGGGTAATCGTTCGATCGGTACGGCGGCGGCCGGAGGTATGTTGATCGGTACGTTTGTCGGTATCTTCTTGATCCCGGGGCTTTACGTGATCTTCGAGTCGCTGGCTACTTATTTTAAAAAGAGAAAAGAGAAAGAGCAAATTAAAGAAGACGAGTATGTGTATTGATAAGATGAGATATATAATGATAGGCTGCGCCTTGGCTCTGATTGCTTTGGCCGGTTGTAAGACTCCCGAGCTATCGATGGACGAGCGGATCTCGCTTCCGGAATCCGGCGAGATGGGAATGAACGACACTACGTTCGTGAAACCGCTGTCGTGGGATGTCTTTTTCCAAGATACCTTATTGCGAGGCTATGTGGATGTGGCTTTACGCAATAACCATTCCTTCCGGCAGAGCATGGAGCGCATCGCCATGAGCCGTGCGGCCTTGCAGCGGGCGAAAGGGCTTTTGCTGCCGGACGTGAATTTGAACATCGGAGCCTCCGTGAACCGTTTCGGTGAATATACGATGGATGGTGTGGGGAATAGCGAGACAAACGTGCCTTCTTTGCCAAAGGATAAGCATATACCAGACCCTTACCGGGATTTCGGTTTGAGCTTGAGCTTTCAATGGGAAGCGGATATCTGGGGCAAACTGACCCGGAAGAAGCAGGCCGCCGCCGCTCGCTGGATGGCTTCCGTGGAGGCTACCCGTTTTGCCCAGTCGATGTTGATCTCCGATTTGGCGATTCAATATTATGAGTTGATCGGCTTGGACCGGCGTAAGGAGGTGTTGCGGAACGCGCTGGCCAGTGCCCGTCGTTCCCATGAGCTGACCCGCCAGTTGAAGAAGGAAGGGGCGGAGACGCAGTTGGCGGTCGATCAGTTTTATGCCCGTGTGTTGTCGATCGAGAGTAAATTGCTGGAAAACGATCAGTTGATCGGTGAGAAGGAGCGGGCGATCGCTTGCCTGTTGGGTGTTTTCCCCTTCGAGATTCGCCGGATGGGATTCGATGAGTTGCGTAAGTTGCCGGTTCCCTTGTCGGAAGGGATTCCGGCAAACCTCTTGACATTGCGTCCGGATGTACGTTCCGCCGAGATGGGGCTGATCGCCTCCAAGGCGGATGTGATAGCGGCGAAGGCAGCTTTCTATCCCTCGTTGGTGCTTGGCGCCAGTGGCGGTTTCAATGCGTTTGATGTGGGTAAGTGGTTTCATTCGCCGGCCTCTTTGGTGTACGACTTGGCGGCGGGTATCACGGCTCCTATCTTCCGTCGCAATGAGATCCGTTCGATGTGGAACGAGGCGAAGGCTTCCCAGCGTATCGCTTTATCCCAATACCACGAGACCGCTTTGAACGCTTACACCGAGGTGCTCGATCTCTATTGCGCCAGCCAGACCCAAACGGAGCGTATCCGCTTGAAAGAGAAAGAATCCCTTGCCCACCAACGTTCCGTGGTGAATGCCGGCGAGATGTTCCAATTAAGCTATACCGGTTTCTTGGAGGTTCTTTCCGCCGAGGAGCGTTATCTGGATAGCGAGCTGGAGCATATCGATATCGTCACCGATTTATGCCGGAAGAAGATATTGCTGTACCGGGCGTTGGGAGGCGGTTGTTGAGTTTTATCGTGACGCTATTGTTATTGTACTGCAACCCGCATTGCAGTGTTACTGCACGTGGGTTGCAGTAGCGCTGCACGTGCGTCGCGGTAATACTGCAAAACGGGGTGCAGTGAGTACTTGATATCGTATGCCTTCGGCTTCGTTGCGATAAATCTAAGGAAGATGTGCTCTTTTCTGAAAAGAAGTGCTTATCTTTGAGGCTTATTGTTATCTTATAGTCTAGACCATTATGAAATATCTGACTCTACTCGTGTTTTTAGGAATCTCGTTGTTGTGCGAAGCCCAGCAAGATTCGATCGTCCCTTTTGAGAAAGCTTATAAGCGTACCTATAATATCCGGAAAGTATCGGGAGTGAAACCTACGATTGACGGTAAGCTGGATGAGGACTTTTGGACGAAGCAAGGCGAATGGTCGGATCGTTTCGTACAGATTATCCCTTATGAGCGGGCGATCACTCAATCCCCGACCCGGGTAAAACTTTTCTATGATGATAAATATATCTATATAGGCGTGTATTGTAAGGACGCCGTGCCGGATAAGATGAATCGTTTTATCGGGAACCGGGATGATAATAGTCTGGGCGATTTGATCAGCGTCGCTTTCGACACCTACCATGATTATCGGGCGGCGCCGGAATTCAATATCAATCTGGGAGGGAATAAGACCGATTTAATCGTTACCGACAAGTTGGATGTCAATAAGAGCTGGAACGCCGTTTGGGAGGGCCGGACGCATATTGATCGGGCGGATTCCAGTTGGACTGCCGAGTTGCGTATCCCGTTCAGCCAGTTGCGTTATAACCAGCAATCGGAGGATGGCGTTTGGGGCTTGCACGTACGCCGTATCATACGTAGGAATAACGAGGTGCAAAATTGGAGCATGATCCCCTTGAAGAATAACGGACATGTCTTTTCGTTCGGTAACATGAGCGGCATGGACTCTGTTCCCAAGCCTCGCGGCATCGAGTTCTTGCCGTATGTAATGGGTAAATACAGGCAGGAACCCCGGATAGATGGCAGCCCTTATCAAAAAGGACATAGCTGGGGAGGAAACGTGGGTTTGGACGCTAAGTTCGCCCTCTCGGATTATACGTTGGATATGACGATCAATCCGGATTACGGACAAGTGGAGTTGGACCCCTCCGTAATGAACCTTACGGCTTACGAGACGTTTTACGATGAGAAACGCCCCTTCTTCTTGGAAGGAAAACATATCTTGGATTTTGCGAACGGTAGCGATATGATGTTTTATACCCGTAGGATCGGCGCCTCTCCCTCTTATACGCCACGGGGTATAGACAACGTAGGTAGTTATGCCGAGACGAAAGAGAATGTGCCGATTATTGGTGCTTTGAAACTGACGGGTACGAATAAACGGGGCTTGACGATCGGAGTGATCGAGAGTGTAACGGCACGTTCCTCCTCCAAGGTTACCCGTAATGGGGTGGAGGATGTGGAAGTCGTGGAGCCTTTGACAAACTATACCGTGGCCCGTGTGCAAAAGAACTGGAAGGGGAATACCTTGCTGGGCGGTATGGTGACTTCGGTAAACCGTGCCTTGGATCAGCCTTATCTGGAAGATTTTATGGTGCGTAACGCTTTCACGGCGGGTATTGATTTTACCCAGTATTTCAAGAATCGCCTTTATTATATAGATGTAAAGGGAATGTTGAGTTCCTTGCATGGTAGCGCCGGAGCGATCACGGCCTTGCAGAATAGCGTGGCGCATTATTATCAAAGGGCTTCCTCCGCCGATTATCTGGGGGTGGATCCTACCCGTCGCTCCCTGACCGGAACGGGCGGTTATGTGAAAGTGGGACGGAAAGGAAACGCCAAATGGAACTTCTCGGAGACCTTCACTTGGTCGTCACCCGGTTTCGACTTGAATGATATGGGATATATGAAGGAAACGGATTATCTGATGAATGAGACGGAGATCATGTATCGGCAGACCGATATCTGGAAAATATTCCGGTACAACGCCTTTACCCTGTCGCAAAAGAATATGTGGAATTACGGCGGTACTCCTTTTAGCAACAACGCTTCCTTGCGTTGGCAAAGTATGACGATGAACCGGTATGAATGGGATGTCAAGGAAACCTTCGCTTGGAATTGGCTGGATAGCCGCTTGCTGCGAGGGGGACCGGATGTTCGCTTCGGTTCTTATTTCTTAACTTCCGCTAAGTTCAATACCGATAAGGCGAAACGAATGATGTTCATGCTCAAATACGAGGGCGATCATAATTTCGAGGGAAATCGCTTCAATACGATCTCGCCGAGCTTGACATTCCGCTTGGGAAACCATGTCTATTTGTCCGGTCAACTGGATTATGCGTGGAATACGGATGAGATGCAATATGTGGCTACGACGAGTCCGCTTAGCTCGAGTAGCTTGACCCCTTATTATTATGTCATGGGCCACATGGATCAGAAGACCTATGGCCTCACGCTGAAATTACAAGTGAACGTGACCCCCGATATTTCCATTCAATTCTATGGCGCCCCGTTCACCTCCATTGCTAAATACGATGATTTTAAATTAGCGGCGGATACGAAGTCGCATACCTTTGAGAACCGTTTCCAACGTATTGATCCGGATCATTTAACTTATGCGGATGGAGTCTATACCATCGGGGAGGGAACTGGGCAGATGCCTTTCAGGAACCCGGATTTTAGGTTTAACGAGTTTCGTTCCAACTTGGTAGCCCGCTGGGAATACTTGCCCGGCTCCACGCTTTATTTCGTATGGGAACACCGGATGTCCAACCGGGACAACTGGTATTCCTCAGGCTGGGGAAGTAATCTGGATCGTATGTGGGGACTCCCCGCTACAAATACGTTCATGATCAAAATGAATTATTGGTTCAACTTGTAAATATGAGTGAGATTCATTAGTTTTGTATATTGATAAAGATATAATAAGATATGGAAGAGAAGAAAAGATTGACTCGTTCGAATAATAAGATGATAGGTGGCGTTTGTGCCGGTCTTGCGGAGTACTTGGACTTGGATCCGACGATCGTACGGATCGTGTGGGTATTGATGGTTTTCTTCGCTGGATTCGGCGGACTGTTATACGTTATCTTGTGGTTAATAATGCCTAAACAACAGATCGGATAAAGAATGAATTTTGAAATATCGTCTTCGTTCAGTCCCACGGGTGACCAACCCGAGGCGATTGCGGCATTGTCGGAAGGGATCAAGAGTGGTGTCCCTTTCCAAACTCTTTTGGGTGTTACCGGTTCCGGTAAGACGTTTACGATCGCTAACGTGATAAAGGAAGTTCAGAGACCGACCTTGATACTCAGTCATAATAAGACGCTTGCCGCTCAGTTATACGGTGAGTTTAAAGCGTTTTTCCCCAATAATGCGGTAGAGTACTTTGTCTCTTATTATGATTATTACCAGCCGGAGGCCTATCTACCTTCTACCGATACCTATATAGAGAAAGACTTGGCGATCAATGAGGAGATCGATAAGCTGCGTTTGAGGGCCACGGCTTCCTTATTGTCGGGTCGTAAGGACGTGATCGTGGTCTCATCCGTGTCCTGCTTATATGGCATGGCAGACCCTACGGCTTTCGCCGAGAAAGTGACGCATCTGGAACGGGGTATGCGTATCGACCGGGATAAGTTGTTGCGCCGGTTTGTAGACGCTCTGTACGTGAATAATAAGCTGGAGTTCAAAAGCGGCTGTTTCCGTGTGAATGGCGATACGGTGGATATTTTCCCGGCGATCGAGACCTTCGACGGCATGGCGTACCGTATCGAGTTCTGGGATGATGAGATAGACCGCATCTCCTCTTTCAATCCGTTGACAGGCGAGGAGTATGATGAGCAAGATGAGCTGAATATTTATCCTACCAATTTATTCGTGACCACCCAAGAGCGTATCAATACGGCGATCGGTCAGATCGATGTGGATCTGGGGACGCAGGTGAATTTCCTCAAGGAGATCGGTAAGCCCTTCGAGGCGAAACGCCTGTATGAGCGTGTCACGTTTGATCTGGAAATGATCCGGGAGCTAGGGCATTGCTCGGGTATCGAGAACTATTCCCGTTATTTCGACGGACGCGCGGCGGGAGATCGTCCTTTCTGCCTGTTGGACTATTTCCCGAAAGACTTCATGCTTGTCGTAGACGAGAGCCATGTGACGATCCCGCAGATTCGTGCGATGTATGGCGGGGATTATGCCCGGAAGAAAAACTTGGTGGAGTATGGTTTCCGTTTGCCCTCGGCGATGGATAACCGTCCGCTTACCTTCGATGAGTTCGAGTCGTTGACGCCTCTAGGCATTTATGTGAGCGCTACTCCCGCCGATTACGAGTTGATAAAGAGCGAGGGAGTGGTGGTGGAGCAGGTGATACGTCCGACAGGCCTGCTGGACCCGATTATCGATGTCCGTCCTTCATTAAACCAAATCGACGACTTGATGGAGGAGATCACGCAGCGCTCGGCAAAAGACGAACGAGTCTTGGTGACTACCTTGACCAAGCGTATGGCGGAAGAGCTGACTACGTATATGACCCGCATGGGGGTACGATGCAACTATATACATAGCGATGTAGATACCTTGGAGCGGGTACAGATTATGGACGACCTGCGGAATGGCCTGTTTGACGTGCTGATCGGTGTCAACCTGCTACGCGAGGGGCTGGACTTACCGGAAGTCTCGTTGGTCGCTATCTTGGATGCGGATAAGGAAGGCTTTTTGCGTTCCCACCGATCCTTGACACAGACAGCCGGGCGTGCCGCCCGAAACGTGAACGGAAAGGTTATCTTCTATGCCGATAAGATCACGGCGAGTATGCGACAGACCATGGACGAGACCAATCGCCGGCGGGAGAAACAGATGGCTTATAACGAGGCGCATGGCATTACTCCGAAGCAAGTCATGAAAAACAGTGTCTCTTTGCTTGCCGAGAAACAACAAACGGCGGAGCCTTACGCTTATATAGAGCCGGAACCAAGCTTGGTAGCGGACCCGGTCGTGCAATACATGAACCGTACGCAGCTTGAGAAGGCGATCGAGCGGACTCGCAAACAGATGACGGAAGCAGCGAAGAAACTGGATTTCATCGAGGCTGCCCAATTCCGTGACGAGCTGGTGAAATTGGAGGATTTACTGAAAACGAAAAAGGATTAGCTTATGAGAAGGGGAATGCTACTGCTCGGTTTTTGGATGTGTGTATGTATGGTGTTTTTAGTGAACGCCCAAGAGCATACATCCCGTAAATTGTATTGTACGGATGAGGATCGTGCTATTTTTGATCGGTATTGTACTCAGATGGAGCCTAAGAAGTCGTTACCCCTAGACGAGCTAATGATCCATACCGCCCTTTTCTTCCGGGGGACTCCTTATGTCGCCTCTACCTTGGAAAAGGAGCCGGAGGGCTTGGTGGTCAATCTGCGGGAACTGGATTGTACCACATTCGCGGAGACCGTATTGGCTTTATCCCGTACCCTGCGAGAGGAAAAAACTACCTTTGAGAACTTCTGTGAGAATCTACAACGGCTCCGGTACAGAGAGGGTACGATAGGGGATTACACGGATCGTTTGCATTATATGACGGACTGGTTCTATGAGAATGAGCGAAAAGGAATCGTGAAAGATATGGGGAGGGAAATCGGTGGTGCCTCCCTACCTTTGGATTTATCTTTTATCTCTACGCATCCGGATAGCTATAAGCAACTGAAGAACCATCCGGAAAGAGTTCGAAGGATGGCCGATAAGGAAAAGGAGATAAACCTACGTCCTTATTATTATGTGCCTAAACAAGAGATCGACAAATGTTCGTTCAGAATCAAGAATGGCGATATCCTCTGTTTTGTTACTTCTATCAAGGGGCTGGACGTGACGCATGTCGGGATCGCCTATTGGAAGGATGGACAACTGACATTTATCCATGCCTCTTCTTCCGCTAAAAAGGTAATCATCCAAGCATCCTCCTTACGAGATTACGCCGAGGGGATAAAGAGCTGTAAAGGGATATTGGTAGCCCGCCCGCTATCTATTCATTGAAATAACTCGAAGGCAAACTTGAATCCCATGCTTTGGTAATGCCAGCGATCGAATCCGGCGAATATCCCGATATTAAAGATATGGTTCCCGATCCCGTATCCGACTTCCGTATAGCTAGGCAAGACCGGTGTCCATAGCTGGCTCCAATAAAAACGTTCGGAGAGGATATAGCGTGAGGCCGTTTGCATGAACTTTTTCGTGGAGTTGATGCGGAGGATCTTGAATAAGACAAAAGGGCTTTCATACATGAAATGCGCTTGTATATACTTATCGGAGGCATTGAACCACTCGCCTTTCAGCAGATTGAAGACTCCGCCGATCTGATCATCCCATGTATCGGGGAAATTCCTGCGGGTGAAATACCTAAAGTCCGCGAAATAGGTAGACTTCTGTTGCGTATAAAGACCGGCGCTGATATGATAGTTCAATCGTCTGCATAGGCCAAGCATAAGGCTTTGATGCACGTCCGCCTCTATACGTCCGTAATCTCCCGAGCTTTTCCCGACTCCGGGGATACCTCTCGCTATTTCGATTGATATCGTGGGATAATACGAATAGACATACTCCTTCCGGTATCCGTCCATGCGATAATATTGGCGGGGGGTATAGGAGAAACCGAGCGTGGGCGTAAAGTCATTATAATTTTGGCTAAGTATTTCCTCTACATCATCCCCGGGATCAATCGCCACTTTCTTTTTAGAGGGGATACGGCGATGGTAAGAGATGCCTGTTGTTAATTGAAACCCATTGAATAACTCAATGGAGTTTTTTATTTCCGCATAGTAGTGTTTGAAATACTCAAGGTTTAAATCATCAAAATTGAAGGTGGAATCCTTTAGTTCCTCATTGATCTTTTGGGTGATCTCGGAGGAATAGCTTTCATTACTGTTTCCTACTTCTACCGATAAAATTCCCCGTTTCTGCGGTGAGTATTCCCAATCGCCTCCAACCTTGAAAAATATCTGCTTGCGCTTGAATACGTAACCTATCTCCGGACGAAAACGAATTTGCTTGTCACGGGTAAATGTCTTGCTGATACGGAATCGCTGTTTGTAAGTGATGCCGTTACGGGCGGAATAACCCAATTGGAATGGATTCAGAAGCCCGGAATATTTAATACGGGTCGTTTTATAATCCATATTGACCGTATTCGTTAACTGCTCCGTTAGTTTAACGTACTTCTGGAGATCATCGGCCGTATCGATTTTATTTATATTCTGCTCTTGGGCTTTATTGTATAAGTGGGCTTCATCCGGACTCAAGGGATTGTCACGATGGATATTCCAATACGTGGAATCCCTGATAATAGGAACCGTATCGGACGAGAGCTTGTAATAATTGGTCAGGTCCAAGGATTTCCATTTATGGCTTTCGTTGTCCTCCTCCACCCATTCCACTTCCTGATACTTAAAGGAAGAATGGTAGGTGGTTGCCACTGCGTTTCCCAATACCCTGTATCGGAGGAATAGATCCGCCTTCTCGGGTAGGATGAACCGTCTGAAATCCCGTCCGTAGCTCATGACTAGGTTGAATTCGGCGAAAGAGTAACGACCGTTCATATCGATCTTGTCGATCGTCCATGACTGGTCGATGACATATAGATCCCCGCATACCAATTTCTGGCTCCATTGCTTCGGTAGGAAACGGATTTTGTAAATCGTCAAGCCGTTGATAGTCTCCAGCCCTTCCAAGTTGAACGTATAAAACTTAAAAGCGTTGCTAGCTATCGGCATGAAGATAGCATCATCGTAAGCGGTAGGGGAGTATACGTTCAAATTCAAGAAGGCCAAGGCCTCCTGCTGCTTTTTCCCGTTGGGTATGCTGTTTCCGTTGACCGCCTTTAGATCATGAAGATAATTCTGCGGGGCGTTAAATTTAGATTGACAGACCATTTCAAAAAGCATATCCTTATTTTTCCGGTCGATAGGAAAGATATGATGGGCGAGACGTATTAACATATTTTGTTTTAAAATTTCTGTACGTCCTTTGATATAAATCTCAGCCTCGTATTTCGATACCGTATTTTGGTATTGGGCCGCTTTTTCGATGACAAGGTGCATGATCGAGTCCGCCCGTTCTCTCGTTTCTCGATTCCCCTTGCCAAAAGACAGGATCTTATCACTATAAGTATCAGTGCTCTTTGCGAAAATACTTATAGAGATTAAAATCAAGGTAAGTATCGAATATAACTTTTTCAACGATTTTACATTCTTTCCAGACAAACATAATGAATAAATTTCAGTTTAGACGTGAAAGAAAGTAAAATGTTACAATATGGTGTAATTAATCGTACAAAAGTTTTTATTTTTTCAAAAGAAAAATCGTATATTTGTGCTTCATAAGTATGTTATATAGCAGTCGTGGTTAAACAGCAAAAAGAAGAGGTCGATTTATCGGCCAGTTTATCAGAGGTGTGGAGGGTTCTGACCGATAAGGAACGTGAGATCCTCCGTAGTAATTCGACGATCCAGCATTTCAAACGTAACGAGTTGATTTATTGCGAGGGCGACGAACCAAAGGACATGATGTGCTTGTTAAAGGGTAAAGTGAAGATTTACAAGGATGGAGTAGGTGGCAGAAGCCAGATTATCCGAATGATTAAGCCTGTGCAGTATTTTGGTTACCGGGCTAGTTTCGCTCAAGAAGATTACTTGACGAACGCTTCCGCATTCGAGGCTTCTACGGTTTGCATGATTCCTATGACAGTGGTTACGGGCCTTTTAATGAGCAATCCGAATTTGGCTATGTTTTTCATCCGACAATTATCCATTGATCTCGGTATCTCGGATGAACGTACGGTTAACCTTACGCAAAAACATATTCGTGGGCGATTAGCTGAATCTTTGTTATTCCTGAAAGATAGTTACGGGTTGGAAGAAGACGGTGCTACGTTAAGCATCTATTTGGCTCGTGAAGATCTGGCAAATCTATCTAATATGACTACATCGAATGCTATTCGCACGTTGTCCACCTTTGTGGCGGAACGTATCATTGCTTTAGACGGTAGAAAGATTAAGTTGATAGATGAAGATCGGTTGAAGAAGATCAGCAAGATGGGATAATTAGATTATTGATCGTAAAAATAAGAAATAAAGGGGCCTTTTTAGTAAGGGCCCCTTATTTTTTATAGGATCGCTTGGCGTAGACGTACCAAACGTGTCAAAAGATCTTCCAATAAATCCAGTTTTAGCATATTGGCCCCGTCGGATTTGGCTTGGCTTGGTTCCGGGTGGGTCTCTATAAACAGGCCGTCCGTGCCTACGGCTATAGCGGCTTTCGCTATCGTCTCGATAAGGGCGGGCAATCCACCGGTCACGCCGGAGGTTTGGTTCGGTTGCTGCAAGGAATGGGTTACATCCATAATGACTGGGAAACCGAATGTTTGCATTTGCGGGATACCCCGGAAATCGACAACAAGGTCGGTATAGCCGAATGTCGTTCCCCGCTCGGTGATCATGACATTATCATTTCCCGCATCCACTACCTTTTGTACGGCGAATTGCATGGCACCCGGCGAAAGGAACTGTCCTTTCTTTATATTGACGATCTTCCCGGTCTCGGCCGCCGCTACCAATAAATCTGTTTGGCGGCATAGGAAAGCCGGGATTTGAAGGACATCGACATATTCGGCGGCCATGGCAGCTTCCGTTGTCTCATGGATGTCGGTAACGGTGGGAATATTGAACGTCTCGCCCACCTTCCGTAAGATCTTTAACGCCTTCTCATCCCCGATGCCCGTGAAAGAATCCAGACGGGAGCGATTTGCTTTCCGATAGGAGCCTTTGAATACATAGGGTATATGCAGTCTTTCCGTGATACCCACTATTTTGTCGGCGATACGTAACGCCATATCTTCCCCCTCGATTACGCAAGGACCTGCCATCAAGAAGAAGTTCTCGCTTTTATTTAGATCGTTTATTGTTATCATAGCTGATTATTTAGAATTCGCATTGTTGTCGCTATTTTTTCTTCGGTCGGTAGAGTGGCGTCTATCCAATGAATCTCGCAACCCCGGCGTTCCATGCCCCGGAACCAAGTCATTTGCCTCTTGGCGAATTGATGGATCGCTATCTCAAGTTGCGAGACCATCTCCTCAAAAGAAAGTTCCCCGATAATATATAAAGTAAGAAACTTATATTCCAATCCGTAATAGATCAGGTCCTCCGGTTTAACACCCGTAGCCAAGATCGTACGAACCTCATCCACCATTCCTTCGTCCAACCGGGTCCGCAAGCGTCTGGATATTTTTTCCCTACGTAATTCCCGGTCGATGTGGATACCGATGATCAGGCTGTTGATCGGATTATATTCATTTACGTCTGGTGCCTGAGTCTTATAATACTCCTCGATCTCGATCGCACGGATAGCCCGCTGGGCGGTGTCCACGTCCGTTTTATTATGTAATATCTTATAAGAGGCGAGGATGGTTTCCAGTTCCTCCAAGGTTTTATTCCTCAAGGATTCCCTTAGCTCAGGATTTTGAGGCACGTCTAATAGCTTATATCCTTTTAGTACGGCCTCTATGTACATCCCGGTTCCTCCGCATAAGATCGGGAGTTTACCCCTCCGCTTCATATCCTCATAGACCCGGAAAAAGTCATGCTGATACTCAAATACGTTATATTTATAGCCGGGCTCGCAGATATCGATCAAGTGATAGGGGATTTGTTTTCCATTCACGTTGTAATCGGCCAAATCCTTACCCGTCCCGATATCCATAGAACGATAGATCTGCCGGGAATCAGCGCTGATGATCTCCGTATCCAACTGGGCGGCGAGAGCGGCGGCGAAGGTCGTCTTTCCGGAAGCCGTAGGCCCTAGAATCGTGATAAGTTCATATGATTTCATGATACAAACGTACGAAAAAAAAGGCCATCCTCAAAGAGGATAGCCTTTTCTATGTAGAGTGGTAATAAATTACTTACCAGCGATAACGCGAGCCATCTCACAAACTTTGTTTGAATAACCCCACTCGTTGTCGTACCAAGATACGATCTTAGCGAAGTTAGAATCCAAAGAGATACCAGCTTTAGCGTCGAAGATAGAAGTGTTAGCACAGCCACGGAAGTCAGTTGAAACAACTGCGTCTTCAGTATAACCAAGAACACCTTTCAATTCGCCTTCAGAAGCTTCCTTCATTGCAGCGCAGATGTCAGCCATAGAAGCCTCTTTCTCAAGAACTACTGTCAAGTCAACAACAGAAACATCAGAAGTCGGTACACGGAAAGCCATACCTGTCAATTTGCCGTTCAATACAGGTAATACTTTACCTACAGCCTTAGCGGCACCCGTTGAAGAAGGGATGATGTTCTCAAGGATACCACGACCACCTCTCCAGTCTTTCTTAGAAGGACCGTCTACAGTCTTCTGAGTAGCTGTAGCAGCGTGAACTGTCGTCATCAAACCTTTAACGATACCGAACTTGTCGTTCAAAACCTTAGCGATAGGAGCCAAGCAGTTTGTAGTACAAGAAGCGTTAGAGATAATGTCTTGACCTGCGTAAGTTGTATGGTTAACACCGTAAACGAACATAGGAGTAGCGTCCTTAGAAGGAGCAGACATGATAACTTTCTTAGCGCCAGCTTGGATGTGCTTGCGAGCTGTCTCGTCTGTCAAGAAGAAACCAGTAGACTCAACAACAACGTCAGCGTCAACCTCGTTCCATTTCAAGTTAGCAGGATCCATCTCAGCAGTTAAACGGATCTTGTTACCGTTTACAACCAAAGCGCCGTCTTCTACAGCTACTTCGCCGTCGAAACGACCGTGTACTGAGTCATATTTCAACATGTATGCCAAGTAATCAGCATCCAAAAGGTCGTTGATACCTACAACTTGAATATCGTTGCCAAAGTTAGCAACTGCAGCACGGAACACCATACGTCCGATACGGCCAAAACCGTTAATACCTAGTTTGATCATTGTAATAAAACTTTTTATGGGTTTATTAATAATAAGTCTTTATTTTTATCTCTTATCCATCGCAAGGAGTAGATATTCATTTTATCCTTGCTTTAACGACTGCAAATGTAGTCATGTTTTTTGTATTGAGCCTTATAATATAGCGAGAAAAAAACTGCCCTCTAACATAAATTAATTGTTGGAGGTTATTTCTTTTTCTTGAATAAGAGATTTGAGAACCATTTTTTCGCTTTTTTGATTCCCCACGTCATAATAAATGGTTGAGCGAGATCCCAAGCGATGGGAATCATGCCTTTCGCTATGGATAAATAGTCTGAGATCCCTAAAGCGATGGAGGGTTGTCCGGCTGTTACGGGAGCTGTGTTCTTGTCGTTTGTTTTTGTCGTTGACTTATTGCTAGGGAAAAGGAGAGACGATAGTCCGGATAACAACAAACTTCCGGCGTTCTCCTGTATATAAGAGAAATCCTCATTCAATTTCTGTTCCTGCCGCTTACATTGTCTCTGTATGCGTTCTTTGTCAGAAATCAGTTTCTCCAGTGGGGTTTGCTGGTTGTTCATCGTTTGTCGCGTTATTTTTATCGTCATTCGCCGTCATGGCGGCTATTACCTCATTTAATACTTTTGTGCTGATCCTGTCCCTATTCATTATTATAATGCCGATAAGTAGCAGGTACAAGACCGCCACGATACCGAATCCGAACCCGGAGGAGCCGAGCCAATCCCCTAGGAAGAAGCCCAAGGCCAAGAATATGAACAAGATGGCGAAGAATGCCAAAAACAATAATATCAAGCCATATGAGAGAACGGCTATGACTTTACCCGTTCTCTCATATGTACTCAACTTTAGGAGCTCAAGTTTTAACTCCACATAAGCCGATACATCTTCTTTCAGCTCACGGAAGACTGTTCCTGAATCTTTCTCCATACAAAGCTTATTCAGCTACGATTTCTTCTGTTGCCTGTACTACTTCTTGCTTTCCTTCTTTATATTTGGCAAGAGCGGAGTTAAAACCTTCTTTTACTTTTCCGACAACACCGTTCAATTCTTCCAGTAATTGTTCTCTCTTATCTGTCGCTGCCAAATAACCTACAGCGGCACCAACAGCCGCGCCTACTACAAGGCCAAGTAATAATTTTGAATCTACGCTTTTCATAACTTTTTCTTTTTAGAAGTTTCCACTAAGATAACGTATTTATTTGGATTAAGGTTTATCCTTGTCTTAACTTTTGCTGTTAAAAAAAGTTATCCTTTTAAGACCTTCACGGCAACCCAGTTATTTCTTTCGTTATAAGAATCCAATTTCAGCCCGTTCTTCTGACATTCTGCTTCTATCGCCGGGATATCTTCTACATAAAAGCCGCTCATAAATAGGATGCTTCCCGGTTTCATACTGTTTGTATATTGACAAATGTCATTCAGGAGGATGTTCCGGTTGATATTGGCGAAGACGATGTCGAATTGCCCGAATTCCTTGATTTTCTCGGCGCCGCCCAAGGCAACTTGTATGTCTTCGGTATGATTCAGGCGGATATTCTCTAGGGCGTTGTTATAAGCCCATTCGTCGATGTCGATGGCCGCTACCCGTTTCGCCCCTTTCAGCCGGGCCAAGATGGCCAGCACGGCTGTGCCGCATCCCATATCCAGTAGCTCCTTGCCTTCTAGGTCTAGTTTCAGCATCTCGCTTATCATCAAATAAGTCGTTTCGTGATTGCCGGTGCCGAAAGCCATTTTCGGGTCTATTATTATATTATATGTATAGCCGGGCTCCGCCTCGTGGAAGGAGGCACGGATGATGCATTCGCTTCCGATCCGGATGGGTTTGAAATAATTCTTCTCCCATTCCTCATTCCAGTCCTTGCTTTCTACCCATTTGGAGGTGTAATCGATCCGGGTATTCTCTAGCGGAAAGTCGACCAGTTTATCATCCAATGTCTTTTTGTCGTATAAAGCCTCGGATATATATCCCAGCAAACCCTTCTCGCTTTCCGTAAAGCTCTCAAAACCGATTTCCCCCAACTCGGCGGCCAGCACGTCATTGATAATCTCTTTCTCAATAGGGGAGGTGTATGTGAAACTAAGTTCGTAATAGTTCATGTCGTATCTTTTTGTTTATTTTCTATATTGTCCGCAAACATACGAAAAAATCTGTTGCCTATTCAAATATCACGAAGCCTAATATAATTCCGCATATTCTTTCTCCGCGTCGAAGCAGGGGCAAGCCTTGCGAATGTTGGCGCTGAGTTGATAATGTCCTAAGATACGTGCCGAAGGGTAATCACGGCGTAGCTGCCGCAAGAGATCGAGCAGGGTACAACGCTGGGCATACGTCCGGGTATCTGCGGGAAGACCTCGCTCATCCAATCCGCCCTCGTAGCAAATACCCAGACTGTGATCGTTCCAGCCCGAGGCGTGTGCCCCGATCTGGTTCTCCGGCCGGCAGCGGTGCAGCTCGCCATCCCGGGTGATATAGTAATGATAGCCGATGTCGGCGAACCCACGATCCTTATGTGCGCCTCGAAGCGCTTCCACGGGAAAATCCCGGTCGTAGCGTGTTGCGCTGCAATGAATTACAAGGAGGCGAACCTCCCTGTAATTCTGGTAAAAGCAATATTGTTTCATTTTTATTCTTTTTTTAGTTTGTGTGTTACTTTTCTCTTGAAAGAAAAGTAACCAAAAGTTCAAGGCTGACGCGGACGGGCTACTCGTCGGCCTTCGCTCGCTGTCGCGTCCCAATTCGCTTCGCTCAAACAGGGACGCTCCTGTCGCTCATTTCGGCCGCCTCGTTTTACGCCCGCCCGCTAAGGCCGGATGGAGAGCCGTTCCCGGCTCTTTGAGGAGAGGCCGGCCCCTTGAGAAAGACTGTCCTTCTGGGTAGAGGGTGTCCTCTTTTGGGGAGGTTGTCTTCTTTAGGGAGTGGGAACGGGTGGGGGAGGCTTGCTAAAACAATTGGCAAGCTTGCAGGCCGAAGGCTCCCGCAATGGCGGTGGCTACGGCGATGATCACTTTGAGAATGGTACTCCAAACAGACTTCTTCATGATAATTAATAATTAATAGTGAACAATGAATAATGATATCCCGGCTGATATAAGAGGAAAGCGACGCTTTCCTTTGGACGGCCTCAGCGGACGGGCGTGAAGCGGAGAGACCGTAGCGAGCGCCCGGAGCATCCCTGTTTGAGCGCAGCGAGTTGGGATGCGACAGCGAGCGCAGGTCTCGAAGTAGCCCGTCAGCGTCAGCCTTGACCTTTTGGTTACTTTTGGGTCAAGCCAAAAGTGACATACCGATTGGGTGTAAGCCAAAAGTGACACGCTAGATCTCGTCAGGCGATTCCGAGTCGTCCCCTCCGGAAGCGGGCTTCTTGCTGATATCGACAGAGGTCTCCCCGGCCTTCTCCGCACGAAGCACGGCTTGCTGAGCCTTGCGACTGGCCACCGGCTGGAACTCCAATCCGGCGAAGATGTTCTTCAGGTCCTCACCCGGTATATACTGGATGTTGACACCGGTGATGTTTGTAGATGTGAATTTCTCAAGACTCTCCGCCCCCTCGTTGAGTATCTGTAGACGGAATTTGCCTAAATCGCCGAAATCCACCTGCTTTCCCTCTTGGAGGGCATCGAGCAGGTTCTCGACGGTGGAGATCAATACCGCTACCACGTCCGCACGGCTGACGGTGGTTTGCATGGATACCCGGCGACTCAGTTGCTTGAGCGACAGCTCTCCATTGACCTGTGCCGTGGCGTACGCTTTCGCCGGCTCGTCTTTCTTCAAGGGGTTGGGCCGAAGGGCCACGCTGTAATTTAATGCCATAGTTTTGATAATTAAAAATTGATAATTGATAATTGAAAATGGGATCGATCTGTTTTCGATTACGAATGTACGACTTCCGGTTTCCTCCGGAATGAGTCTCGTAGAGGCGGTGTGAAATCGAGGGGAATAAGGTGATAAAAGATGAATATTAGTGGATCGGATCGTTGCCGGATTCGTACTTTTTCAGTATCTTTATTCCTGTAAATGAATTGAAAAACACCTATTTTATGCAAACAAACAACGAATATCTGGATGAGTGGCCGGTGCGCCCTTATAGCAAACGGGAGTTGGCCATGGCCTATGCTCCCGATATCAGTCCGTGTTCCGCCCTCAACCGCTTGGCGGGATGGGTCCGGCATCATCAGAAGCTCAGCCATGAGCTGGATGAGACAGGCTACCAAAACCGGCAGCGGATTTTCACCTCCCTGCAAGTGGAACTGATCTTTCGCTATTTGGGCCGTCCTTGAACGAGGATCTTCCACGTTCGCTTTCGCATGCGTATATCGGCATCGCTTCATGCGTATATTGACGTTAGCCCACACGTATATCGGCGTGGCCCTGTACGGGCGTAGGCGTGAGGCGATGCCGGTGTACGTGTGGGGCGTGCGACTTATGCGAGTAATGCAAATAATGCAAGTAATGCAAGTAATGCAGTACCTGTTTTCCCACACACGTGCGTACATACTTAAAGGAAGAGGAGGAAGAGGGATTATGTTTTCTTATAATCCCCTCGTTTTTCTCCCTTTCGGACGATTCCCTGTTTCTGCCAACGTTGCAAGCAACTGCATGCGGTGTTTTTGGGTATCTTCAGCTTCTCGGCTTCTTCCAAGAGGGATTGATAGGTGAAATCCGTATCCAAGGTGATGAAGAGACGTTCTTGGTCGGCCATGCCCCGGTTCTTCACCTCGTTGGCGGGAAGGAACGAGAGTATGTGTACGGCGTGTAGGTACATAGGCTCGGCCAAGGAAAGGACCGCTTGGAAATCATCCTCTTGGATGGAGAGATCCCAGCGGGTGATGATCCCGTCCTTGATGTTGTCGGAGCAGGTCTGCGGGTCTGGCGTGAGCCGGGGCGACTTGCGCAGGCTGGCGGCGAAGTCTCCCGCCTCCTCGCATTCCCCTGTTATTCGCAATAGGGCGACGATCGATAGGATACGTCCGATATTGATGGCCATCCGTACGACGGAGCTGTTCATCTCGTTGCCGGTGCCCTTCCGGGAGCGCTCGAACAAGGTTTGGAACACCTCGTTGAAGGAGACGATTTGCGCGTCGGTCAAGCGAAGCGAGATCACCCCCAGTTTCTGGATCTCTCTCAAGTGAGCGATCCAGTCCTTGCCCAATTTCTGGAATTCCAGCGACGTGTCAGTCCGCTGTAGACTGAACTGGTTGATCCAGTGAAGTACACGGGGCATATAATAGAACATTTGCCGGGAGAACAATCCGTTCTCGCTGGAAGGGATCAGTGGCTTCACCTGCCCGGGCGTTCCGCTTATCAATACCGACAGGTGTGAGTGCCGCAGCTCCCGATACTCCCGGTCTGTCCGCCGGTTGTAACTGAGTGGGTCGTGATCGAACGAGCAGCGGATCACCTCGCTCCAATGGCCATAATCCGAGGCGATGGAGTTGCTGACCATGTCCGCCTCGGTCTCGCAGATGATCCCCACGCCGCCCGAGTCGATGATATTCTGCAAGATACCGGTACCGGTGTTGTTGCCGGAGAATATAAACATACGGTTGAGAGGCATTTCCGGCTCCTCGGCTTTCGCCTTTTCCCGTCCCAAGGAATTGAAGGAGGTCATCTCTTTCTTATACCTTTTCATCTCCTCCGCCACGGTCGCCCGGATCTCGTCGTGGATCGGTTGCACGAGCATTCGCGTCCACGCGAGCACGCCTTTTCCGGAGGCGGGAGGAGCGACGACGAAGGTTTGCAAACTGGAGAAGAACCATTTGCCTCCATATAGGAACCGCAGCGTCTGGGCGAGCGAGGCGCCCAAGGTGGTGAGCCCGCCCAGAAGGAGTACATCCCGTTGCTCCCGGCTCTGTCCGAACGCCATGATCTGCCGCAACATCCGGGGCCACTCATGCCCCTCGGGGAAGAAGGGCAGGTGGGTGAACGGATCGACCTGCTCCTCGATCTCGGTCTCTACATTATTATCGCACGCACGTGTGTGGGAAACAGGTGCTGCATTATTTGCATTACTTGCATTACTTGCGTGCGTATCGCGGGGGCGGCTTGGAGGCTCCAAGCGTACGCCCGCCAGTTCGGCCAAATGGAAGGCCGTACCGAGGTGTATCCTGTGGTCTCCCTTTTTCAAGGAGTTGGAGAAAAGTCGTTCGGCCTTCTCCCGGTTGAACTTCACCGATAGGGAACACAGGGCGATGAAACCTTCTCGTCCTGCCTCGCCGCAATCGTTGGCGATGGCAAACGCCAAGCGCACGTATTCACAATATCCGGGGGCGATATCTACACCCGCCGAACGAACCGCTTCTACTAAGCGGGATAAACTGTCTGACATGTAATTTATGATTTATGAGTTATGATTTCAAATCCTAAAGAGCGCGTTGGGATCATGACATAGGAAACAGGAGCGGACGATGTCTTTGCCGCTCGGGTCTACTTTCTGGGAGCCTCGCGTCTCTCCGTCGCCATACACATATTCCACGTAGTTCATTACGCCTAGGATATGCTCGGAGATATAGGCGGGTGTCTCGTTTCCGGGATGTTCCGGATAGGGGACGAAAGCCTTTACGCCTCGTTCGCTCGGGCTGATGAAGCAGAGGGCGGGGCATAGGTAGGCATCGTCGAACAGCTGTCTTCGGAGAGCTTCCGCCTCCGCGGTAGAGTCCAATCCGTCTACATCCACAACCACCAATCCGCTCGGGGCCAGGAGCCGATCGCTTTTCCGGTATGAGAAAGTCCCGCAAGGCGTGACATACGGTAGCGTTTGCCGTTTCAGCTCGCTGAATCGTTCCTTGTCACCCGTCTCAAGCGGGAGGCGGAGCTGCCGGGTGAGGCGTTCGAGGGCCGGATCGCCGGTGATGAGTCGGACCACCTCCTGTAAGGTGACTTCTCGACTGGGATATACGGTAGCCGGTCGTGATACTCGTCCCGTTAGGCTATCTTTGACCGGTGAGATCGGGGCTGCGAAAAGGGACATTTTAAATTCATTTTTCATGTATTCTTTTTCTTAGATTAACGGCGGTGAAGGTCGGATTAATAAAATAAAGTGCGGGACGAACAGTTCGTCCCAATGTTAATGGTGTTGACATGATTAAATAAAAGATAACAGAATAAACAAGGATTTAAGGAGGATTTATATGAAAAAAGAAGACGTGGTGGGGGGTATGTTGGCTTATATAGCCCACCTTCGTGAGGTGGGGCGTTATTCCACGGCGAAGAGTTATCTGGACGCTTTACGCTCGTTCAAGTGTTTTTGCGGGATGGAGGAAATCCCTTATGCCTATATAGACAAAGAGAGGCTCTTGCTTTATCAGGCATGGCTGTCGAAGCGGGGCTGTATGCGCAATACGGTGTCCACCTATATGCGGCGAATCCGGCATATCTATAACTTGGCGGTGGAGGCTGGCGAGGTTTCGTATATCCCGAATCTGTTCAAGGGGGTGTTTACAGGCGTGGAGAGCAAGCGGAAGAAGGCGTTGCCTCTGGATAGCTTGCGCTCGTTGATGGGGACTCCGAGAGTTGAGCCGGAGATGCGGAGAACCCAGCTGTGTTTTTGCCTGATGTTCTCGTTCAGCGGGATGGCGTTCGTGGATTTCGCCCATTTGCGGAAAGAGAATGTCAAGGACGGGGTCTTGTCGTACCACCGTCAGAAGAGCGGGTCTTTCATCCGGGTGGAGATCCCGGCCGATGTACGGCTCTTGTTGGATGAGTTGGCGGTTTGCACGGACAAGGACTCGCCTTACCTGTTCCCGTTTCTGAGCGGGAAGAAAACGGGTGAGGCGGCCTATGCGGAATACAACGGCGCCTTGTTGCGCTTTAACCGCAACTTGAGGTCGCTGGCGGAGACTTGTGGTGTGGGTGAGCCGGTCACCTCGTACACGATCCGTCACTCTTTCGCCACGACCTTGAAAGAACAGGACGTACCGATCGAGATGATCAGCGAGCTGTTGGGGCATACGTCTATCAAGACCACGCAAATTTACTTGAAGAGCTTTTCCTTGGAACGTCTGTCGGCGGTGAACCGGGCTTGCTTCGAGAGCGTGTATAAACCGGTATCCGAGGTAGGGTAAGAGATTGGCTACTCGGGAAGTAGCGTATTCTTTCATGCCGCGAATGTAGTAAAAAATAACTAAAAACAAGCGAATAGATCCGCTTGTTTTCTCATTCTAGGCGTTTGATCCTCTCTATTCTTTGATTTTTCCCATTTTATCCTAAACGTATAGACATGGTGATGCGGGTGAAACGACCCCTTGTTCCCGGTATCATTCCACCATGCCTCATAACCTGTGTGTGTATTCCTGTAGAGACGGGGCGTGCCCCGTCTCATCTCCTCAAAATGGTATTTAAATTACCGTCAGACGATGGGAGACGGAGCACGCTCCGTCTCTACAACTGGGTAATTTTCCCCTCCTTTTACGCTACTTCCCGAGTAGCTAAATATTCACTAGGTATGGTAATTTTCAGAAATGCCATATTTGAAAACTTAAAGTGCTGTGTGTCAGGCGTAAATAGGGTACGCTTGGCAGGGCTTTGAATTGTCGTTTAATCAGAGGGGAACTCCTCGTATATCTTAGGGAAAAGAGAATCATGCCGACGCGTATTTTGAGAAACGATCGCCCGAAGGGGGGCCTGACGACACAGGCCGGCAAGCGTCATGACTTGAAAGCCGTGCGCTGGTACGTGCTCACGCTTCCTACCGCTGCGGGTGGACGGCGTGACCGGATCAGCCCCTCCAAAGGTTTGGACGTGGAGCTTTCCCGGCGGGAACGCCGGGGAGAGACTCTTTTCGAGTATTTCGCCCCCTCGTACGTGGAGGTACGAAAGGTGGGTGGCAAGCTGGTCAACACGAGGCGACCTTTGCTGTTCAACTACGTGTTTATCCGTTCTTCGGCAGAGGAAATCTTCCGTATGAAGCAGGCACTCCCCTTGTATAATTTCCTTCCCCGTGTCTCTTCCGGGAGTACGACCTATTTCCCGCACCTCTTGGATCAGGAGATGGCGAATTTGCGCTGGGTGGCGGAGGCTTACTCCAACGAGCTCCCGGTGTACGTGCCGGAGAGCACCCGCTTGTTGAAGGGGGATCGGGTACGCATCACGTCCGGTTATTTTACCGGGATGGAGGCCGAGGTGGTGATCCAGCCGGGCGGCGGTCATAAGGAGGTGATGGCGCGCATACTGGATTGCATGTGGGTACCCTTGTTCGAGGTAAAGGCGGGTGAGTACGAGTTGATCGAGTTGAACGCGAAGAGCAAGCACGTTTATACCCATCTGGACAACGACCGCCTGTCGGAGGGCCTGCACGAGGCCTTGGGACGTTACCATGCTTCCGGCAGTGTCTGCGAGGAGGATCGACGATTGGCCGGCGAGGTACTGCGGGGATATGCCTCTTTGCGTGCGGAGACAGATGTGATGCGCTGCAAGCTGTGCGCGTTGCTCCTCCCGACCTATAAGCTGTCGGGCGATGAGGAGGCTTTCGTTCGCTTGCACGACACGATGCGCGGCTTATTGCCTGTCGTGAAAGCACCGCAATCCCGTGCCCTGTTGCTGGTCACCTTGTACGGCTGTACGGATAACGCTCTCTACCGTCGCATGGCACACGAGCTAGTGGATCCTTGGCAAGTCGATCCCTCGCCTAAGAAAAGTAAATTATCCTTGATCCGCCGGCTGGGCGACTATGATAGATGGCTGGGCCACGAATCAGTTGACAGTTGAGAAGTGGCAGTTGACAGTTTAAATCATAATCCAAAATTCATAATTCAAATTTGATGTCTACCCTTCCTTCCGGCGTTCGTTTGGTGGCGTTGCTGAACGACCATTTGCGCGAGATCATGGGGCGCGAGCGTGCGAACCATACCTCCATGCACCTATATTGTACGGGGCCTTACTGGGTCGCCTTCGAGCGTTCGGCCTATCAGTTGCGTCGTGCGTTCCCGGACAGCGAGACCACGCCGATGCGCCTGTTCGGGTATCCGTTTCCGGTCGTGATGGTGTCCGTAACGGATCGCTCGCTGCGTTCGTACGCCCGCAAGCATATCTTGCGGATCGACGAGCCGGATTATAAGCGATTGACCGTCCCCGTTTTCCCCGCGGAAGATTACCGGTCGTGGCACGACCGGGAGGTATCGGGACTGCCGTACCCCCACACAGACGGATTTCAGAGAAATTAATACGATTATCACATATGTACCGACAACAATCCTTTCCCCGTCTGGGTGATTACATCGACACGCTGCTGAAAGTCACCAAGCTGACCAAATCCATCGTCTGCGTAACCGGAGGTATGGGCGGCAGTACCTATAACGCTTTAAAAAAGGTATAGACATGCATTTCAGCATCTATGTCCGTCTGTTGGACCTCCTTTGGGAACATCTGGATGACGAGGATCGTTTCCGCCGGCTGGCCCACGAGGCCGTGGAGCGGTATATCGCTTACATGCGGGGGAAGATGGATGGAGGAAAGAATTAATCTTATACGTTAGGATCATGCAAACATCTTTGTTTCTATTATTCGGTTTCCTGTTTGCCGTATCGCTCGGCATGGTGATCATCCCGAGGATCTTGGTGATTTCCCATAAGAAACGGCTCTATGATGTCCCGGACGCCCGTAAGGTACATACGATGCCGGTTCCCCGTCTGGGTGGGCTGTCCTTTTTTCCGGTGATCCTGATGTCGATGTTCTTGGTGATCGGTTTTCGTCTGTACTTTTGGGATATGGACACCTCGAGCTTGTCATTCAATATGCTTTATGAGTACCTGTTCCTGTTCGTGGGCATGACGCTGCTTTATCTGGTGGGTGTTTGCGACGATCTGGTCGGTGTAGGCTACCGCTATAAGTTCGCCGTGCAGATCGCCGCTGCGTTGCTGCTGGTGCTATCCGGCAACTGGTTCGACTCGTTTGGTGGCTTGTTCGGTATTTACTCGGTGCCGGCTTGGATGGGGATGCCGTTCACGGTGTTCATCGTGGTGTATATCACCAACGCCATCAACTTGATCGACGGTATTGATGGCTTGGCCTCGGGCCTGTGTTGTATCGCCTTGTCGGTCTTGAGCGTTATATTCTTTCTTCGCTGGCAGTATGTTTACGCCTTGTTGGCGATCTGTACGCTGGGTATCCTTATGCCCTTTTGGTGCTACAACGTGTTCGGTAACGCCAACCGTGGACATAAGCTTTTCATGGGGGATGCCGGCAGCCTTACGCTGGGCTACGTGATCAGTTTCTTGATCATCCACATGAGCGTGACGAACGAGGTCTCTCCGACATTGTCCAACCCGTACATGGTGATCGCTTTCTCTACGGTGCTGGTTCCGCTGCTGGACGTGATCCGTGTGGTCTTGCATCGCCTGCGTGAGCACAAGAACCCGTTCTTGCCGGATAAGAATCACTTTCATCATAAGTTGTTGCGCACGGGGATGCGGGTGCGGGTGGTGATGGTTTGTATCATCGCGATTTCCGCTTTCTTTATCCTGCTTAATAGCTCGTTGGCATGGCGTGTGGATATAACTTATTTGTTTTTCTTGAACCTCTTTTGCTGGAGTATATTGCATGTAGGCTTGAATGGGCTGATTAGGCGTAATCGGGAACGGAAAGAGAGCGAACAACCGCGATAGGTGAAGAATTATTATTGGGATCAGTGTGGAGGAATCGTAAATGTCATTATCTTTGCCACAAAGAAGGATAAATATAAGACTCATGGATACTCGACAAGCGGAAATAGGAGATAAGATCCATTTTGCGGTGATGGCCATAGAAGCTTCTGCCAAGGAAATGAGTATCTCTCCGATGGAAATGCGTAGACGTTTGGAAAAGGTCGGATTGGTGCGTCGTCATCTTCTATGATATGCGCACTTATTCTATGTTGCATGATAGCAAGTATGGACTTCATTTGATGAGTGACGATTATATTTTAAATGATTTATTGAGGGAACTTGGGGACAGGCAGTGAGTAGTTTGATCTGCGCTAAAGGTTGTGCCGATGCTGTTGTTAAAACAGCAAACTATATTTATCTATTCGAATTCAAATTGAACGGCACTGTTAGATAATAATTTAGCGGAATGAGCGATCTGTAAGTTGACCACCCGGCGAAACACCGCTCTACATTATGGAAGTGATGGTGGGCTGAAATGGCTACCACTTATCATAGCGTGATAGGAACCGTGAAGTTACAAGGGAGTTCAGCCTGGGTATTCATCGGGACATTTTTCCATAAAATCTTTAATGGCTGTAGGGATTATCAGAACTTAATCCCCGCTAAGATCTCATTAGCCAATGGGGGAGACGCGACCAAGTAGGGTCATTATTATAAGAAGTATGTATGGGCCTTGGTGAATAAATTGGAGAATGTCACTTATTTCTTCTATGACAACGAGGAGGATGACAGCTGCGGCAGCCGTCCCATAGAGACATTCTTGGGAAGTTTCCTCGGGAGCATACAGTCTGATGGCTATGTGGTTTACAAGCACTTGGCGGAGGTGACCCCTCACTGTGAGTTCATACTCTGTTGGGCGCATGTACGCAATAAGTTTGCCATGACCTTTGAGGCGAACAAGGACGCGGATGCGGAATGGTTTGTCCAGTAAATAGGAGAGTTGTATAAGATAGAGGCAGAATGTATCCTGAAACACTTGAAACCTCCCGAGATAAAGAAGCGACGGTGCTAGGATGATGTAACGTCAATGGCTATATAATACATTATAAATCGTTAAATTTAAAAATAATCAAAAGTTCATCCTCTTGATTTTTAAGAGGGTGAACACTATTGAGTGCTTACGATCGCTCCCCCCCCCTCCCCCCCCCCTTAATAATCAAGAAGATATGCGAGGATTTTAACTTATAGGAACGAGATATGAGGTGTTCCTATAGGGAATGACTTGTCTCATTACTTGAAAGTGTACTGTCCTATGCCTTGGGGCAAATAGATCTGTGAAGAATATGGCAAAAACAGATTCACGAACATCCAAGAGTATTAAAAACAGCTCGGTAGCGTTGTTTTTTTATTTCATCAACCTGATCCTCCAGTTCTTTTCAAGGAAGATTTTCTTGGATTATTTGGGGGCGGAGGTACTGGGGTTGAATACCACGGCTCAGAATCTACTGGGGGTCCTTAACCTTGCGGAATTAGGAATCGGCACGGCAGTGGCGTACAGTCTTTACAAGCCCTTGTTCGAGGGAAACCGCCAAGCGATAAATGATATCGTGTCCATCCAAGGTTGGCTATATCGTAGGATCGCTTTCATTATCATAGCGGGAGCTGTAGTATTGATGTGCTTCTTCCCATTGCTATTCGCCAAGGCGCAAGTGCCGTTGTGGTATGCCTACGGCTCGTTCATCGCATTGTTGATCGCCGCATTGTTGGGTTATTTTGTCAACTATCGGCAGGTCGTTCTCTCTGCTGACCAAAAGGAGTATAAGATTACGCAGAGTGTGCAGGGTGGAAAGATTACCAAGGTTATCTTGCAGTTGCTTGCCATTTGCTATTTTCAGGACGGTTATGTTTGGTGGATGATACTAGAGGTATTGATGGCTGTCGCTACTTCTTATGTGCTTGACCGAAGTATTCGGAGAGAATATCCGTGGCTGAGGTCTCAAGTGGCTGATGGGAAACGGTTGAAGGATGCCTATCCCGAGATAGTCAAGAAAACGAAACAACTCTTTTTTCATAAGATTGGTGTTTTTGTTTTGACGCAGACTAGCCCTCTGGTGATTTATGCCTATGCGTCCTTGACGTTGGTGGCTGTTTACGGCAACTACATGTTGATTACGCTCGGTGTCACTGCCTTGATGAACGCCATTCTTAATGGCCTAAATGCGGGTATAGGGAATTTAGTTGCGGGAAATGACAAACGGCATATTAAGAACGTATTTTGGGAGATCACTTTGTTACGCATGTGGCTGGCTTCTATTGTTTGTTTCGGCTTGTACATATTGGGTGACTCTTTCGTCACATTGTGGGTTGGTGCGGAGTATATCTTGCCGCCTGTAGCTTTTGTCATTCTGATTATTAACACATTTATCAGTTTGACACGCACCAATGATTCCTTTATAGCTGCCTATGGCCTGTTTCAAGATGTATGGGCTCCTGTAGCGGAGGCTTCTTTAAATTTGGGCTTTTCAATTTTGTTGGGGCATTTCTTCGGCTTGGATGGTATTTTGGCCGGGGTTATGATTAGCCTATTGGTTATTGTTTGTGGCTGGAAGCCTTATTTTCTTTATCATAATGGTTTTAGGGAAAGTACTTGGGAATATGTGAGGCGATATTCAAAATATGTAGTGATCATGATCGTGCTTTTTATGTTTTGTATGAAAATCTCACGTGTTTACTTTACCTATTCTGTAAATTCTTATTGGGATTGGAGTGTTTATGGATTAAAATCTGTTACCCTATATGTTCTGCTAAGTACGTTCGTGTTATGTCTGACCGATACTTATGCTATAAACTTGTTTAAACGTGTATGTTGTCTAATCATAAATTTGCGAAAATAAATGTTTGAAGAATCAAATCATCCCAAAATCAGTGTGTTGATTCCTGTCTATAATGTGGAGAAATATGTAAGGCGTTGCCTGTTTTCCGTATTGAATCAGACCATGCAAGAAGGAGTGGAGGTTATTATAGTCAATGATTGTACCCCAGATCATAGTATGGAGGAAATTTTTGAGGCGCTTCGCGCCTATTCTGGGAATGAAAGGGGTGAAAAAATGTCGGTTCGTGTCGTGAACCACGACACGAACCACGGCCTGGCCGTGGTTCGTAATACCGCTATGAATTATGCTACAGGTGATTACGTGATCCATGTGGATAGTGATGACTGGATAGAGCCGGATATGCTGGAGAAGCTTTATGCGTGTGCCATGGATACAAAAGCCGACATAGTTTGTTGTAATATTAGTTTAGAATATAAAAGTCGGCAGGAAAATCTTTGTTACCCATATAAAGAGGAGCAATACAAAGATCTGTTGTATATAGATGTATTGCGTTGTTCAGTTTGGAACAAACTGATCAAGAGAAATTTATATGTAAATAATAAAATCTCGTTTTTCCCGGGGCTGAATATGTGGGAAGATGTAAGTGTCACTTGCCGATTGCGCTATTTTAGCCAGCGTACGGTAGTCGTTCCCGAAGCGTTATATCATTACAACAAGCAGAATACTTCTTCTACGGTATCGCAGCTTTCGCGTCGTAATATCGATGAACAGATACGTTGTGCTTCCATATTGGAAGACTTCTTCAAGAAGCAGGGCAAGTCGGAAGATACCGAGTTCGCTTTAATTGTTTTATACATCAAGTTCGAATCAAAACGCGGGTTGATATGGAATGCTGCGAATCGAGACGTAAAGGCATGGAAAGCCACTTACCCGGAAACTAATAAGTGCATTTGGAGTTACAAAGCATTATCTAAATCTATTAGATTAACTCTTATATTAGCTGCGATTGGTTTTCCGAAATTAGCATGTTGGTTGATTGATTGGAATCATAAGCGTAGGATGCGTGATTTATTATAGTTGGGGCATTTTATTGAAAAATTATCATGTTGGCCATAATTGTTGTTGTGATATTATCGTTTCTAGCTCTCTTTAGCTATAAATGTTCTCATTCTTGGACTCATCCTGCGTTTTTAACCTCGATGTTGTGGCTGATTATGGTGTTGTGTTATAACGTACTGCAACATGGATTATATCCGTTATCGGATTTATTTTATTGTGCGCTGCTTTTGTGGTGTATCCCTTTTTGTGTCTGTTCTTTGGCGTTTTCAAAATTCAATTTACCTATTCCAAAGATCTTGTTGTGGCAGATGCCAAATATGAAGATCTTTCAAAAATTGTCTCTTTTGTTAGTTCTATTGAATGTTATTCTACTTTGTTTTCTAAATACGATAAGTAAGGATTATGGGGATAATATAATGAGTGGTTCTCGTAATATGTTTATTTATCATGAAGATGAACTTCCTGCTCTTTTAAACTATTTGATGTATTTCTTAAATGTGTCGGTGGTGTTTATCATCTCTTATATGTACACTTATGGCGCTAAATCAATTAGTTTTAAATTGCTGTTTGTCGCAGTTTTGATTGTACTACTATGTTTAGGTAATAAGGGAGGAATCGCATGTTCTGTTTTTGCTGTTTTATTCTTGCAATATTATTATGGAAAGCTGACATTTTCGAGAATGATAATTTGTTTGTTATTGTTGGTGGGAGTAATGACGATACTTGTTTTGGTAAGAGGGGATGCTGAAGATGTAACATTAACGGAATATTTGTTGATTTATATATTGTCTCCAATGCCAGCTTTTGATCTGATATTGAAAGGTGATTTATCATTCAATGTGACTCCGGGCGCAGCGACTTTTAGTAGTATAGTGAAAGTGCTGGATGTTATGGGGCTGGGGGATAATATCAAACATCTTGATGCTTCTGGATGGGCGTATGTTCCATTACCTACCAATGTGTATACAAATATGTTTAATTATTATGTTGATTTTGGATACTGGGGCATTTTTTTGTTTGCTATTCTTGTTGGAATTGCTTGGGGGACTTTATATAACTTTATGAGACGGGGTGTGAAATTATTTGTGGCGATATATGCCTTGTTTTTTCATGCTTTATTACTCGCTTTTTTTGCGGATTGGATTTTTACTTTCTTGTCATTGAGTATTCAGTATTTATTTATATCTCATCTGTTATTTATTCGTTTTAAAATTAAATATGAATAGTGAAATAAGTATTTTATTGGCCTCCTATAATGGCGAACGCTATATAGAGCAACAGCTGCTGTCTCTTATCGGACAGACATATAAAGAGTGGCAATTATATGTGCGTGATGATGGCTCTAAAGATGAGACGGTGACTATTGTTCGTCGTTATGAAAAAATGGATAACCGTATTCATCTTGTAACAGATGAACAAGGATCGTTGGGGTGTATTGGTAATTTCTTGGCATTATTGCCTTATAGTAAAACTGCATATACCATATTCTGTGATCAAGATGATTTTTGGTTGGAGAATAAACTGGAGGTGTTGTGGAAAACAATGAAAAGGAGGCGGCAAGATGTTCCGCAGTTGGTGTATTGTAATGCCTATTCTTATAATATGGAAGATGGAGTAGGACAGCCCGAGATCGCTTATGCTATTCAATCTTTGCCGGATATGTTATTTCGTTGTGGAGGTGTACAGGGGTGTTCCTCATTGTTTAATGATAAGTTGAAAAAACTTGTTCTCCAATATCATGGTGTTACAATTATGCATGATTTTACGGTGACATTTTTAGCGGTATTGTTTGGTGAAATTACTTTTATAGATAAGCCGTTGATGCTTTATCGGCAACATGAATGTAATGTCACGGGGATACGTCCTAAGAGTTTATTGCAGATTGCGTTAAATTTTTGGAAAGATAATAAGCGGAAAGGTATACTTAATTGTAAAACGTTTGAAACAATGAAACAGATAACAGCCTGCTTTTGCGACCAAATTTCGAATGAAAATTTAAAGTTGTTGGATGATTTTTTTGAATTCCCTAATCTATCTAGGTTACAGATGTTGAACTTTGTCTTAAAAAATCATTGTACATTATATAGGAAAACCTATCCTATTCTCTTGAAAATACTTACACGTAAACTTTGGGATAATCATACTACATTCTTATGAGGATATTACATATCACAGGTACCTTATCAGAAGGAGGCTTGGAGACTTTCCTGATTACTCTTCTTCCTTCTTTAAAACAGCAAATACCGGGATCCACTATGGATGTGTTAGTCTTGGATAAAAATAAGGATTCTATGGCGGATGAGTTTGAGAGGTCTGGCATTCATGTCATTCATGGGAAATATGCGTCTGTTCGCAATCCGTTGAACTTGTTTTTCTTGTATAAATACATCCGTCGGTATGACTTTATACACGCTCATTTGTTTCCGGCGCAGTATTTTGTGGCATTAATCAGTCTGCTATGTCGGAAGAAACGGATATTTGTCACGACGGAACATTCCGCATGGAATCGCAGACGGGAGAAACCTTGGTTGTTTCGTCCGGTTGAGAAACTTGTTTATCGCTGTTATGACGCGATAACGGCGGTGAGTAAGGCCGCAAAAATCGCTTTGGATACTTGGGCCGGGACAGGACGGCGGAGCCTTGTTGTTTATAATGGCATCCCTTTGCGACGTTTTATAAACGCTACGGGATATACAAAAAAAGAGATTGGGTTAAAAAGTGAAGATGTGGCGGTAATAATGGTGGCTCGATTTTTTTCCCAAAAAGACCATCTTACACCCGTAAGAGCGATAGCTCTGTTGCCGGAGAAGTATCATTTGTTTTATGTAGGCTCTGGTGATACGGCTCGTTGTCGTGAAGAGGTGAATAGATGTAGCGTAGGACATCGTGTGCATTTCTTAGGACGACGTGCGGACATACCGCGATTGGCAAAGGCTAGCGATATCGGTGTGTTAGCGTCTTTTTATGAAGGATTTGGCCTTTCCACGGTGGAGATAATGGCGGCAGGTCGCCCGGTTATCGTGTCGGATATAGATGGTATTCGTGAGGTCGTTGAGGGGGCCGGCCTCTTGTTTGAAAATGGGAATGAACGCGATTTGGCGGAAAAGATACGTTATTTAACCGAGCATCCCGCAGTATATGAGGAAGTCGCCTGTAGATGCGAGCAAAGGAGTTTGGATTTTAATATAGATACGACAGTGAAGGAATATACCACTTTATATACGAATTTGATAAATGGTAGAGGGATTAAGTAGCATGAGTTTATTGTACTAGTGGAAAGAATTATTAAAACTTATTGATATGAAGGAAGAATTGGTTTCTATTATTACACCCATGTATAAAGGTGCGGCTTTTATAGGTGAGACGATTCGTTCGGTACAGGCACAAACCTATTCGGATTGGGAGATGATTATCGTAGACGATTGTTCGCCTGATGGTGGCGCGGGAATAGCTGAAGTGAAGAGATATGCGGAGAAGGATAAGCGTATAAAATTGATCGCATCTCCGGTGAATAAAGGCTCGTCTGGGGCTAGGAATATAGCGTTGCGCGAAGTGCGGGGGCGGTATATTACTTTCTTGGATTCAGATGATATTTGGTCTCCTGCTTTCTTGGAGTCTCAATTGAGTTTCATGAGAGAAAAGAACGCGGCGATAGTCACCGCCTCCTATCATCGTATCAACGAACAAGGGGAACAAGTATTACAGCCATTCATTGTTCCGGAGAAGGTGAATTATAGGGATATACTGAAATCTAATCCTATTTCTTGTCTTACTACCATATATGATCGCAAGGTAGCGGGTGATCGCTATTTTAGAGAAGAATTGAAAAGCTTGCGCGATGACTATGCCTTTTGGTTGGAGATATTGCGGGATAAGGTGGACTATGCTTATGGTAATCCGAAAGTCTTGGCATCTTACCGTTTGGTTTCCACCAGCGTCACACGTAACAGGAAAAAACTGATTAAGCCTCAATTCTTGATTTATTATAAAGTGGAGAAGTTGGGGCTACTGAGAAGTATTTATTATTTTATAAACTGGGCTATAAGGAGCGTTTTAAAATATAGTTGATGATGGATTTGATTATAGGTGCGGGTATATCTGGTATTAGTTATGCCAATTTTATAAAAAATGATTATTTGTTGATAGAGAAAGAAAATGAACCGGGAGGATATTGCCGTACGATTAAACGGAATGGATATGTGTGGGATTATTCGGGGCATTTCTTTCATTTCCAACATCCGAATATCGAAGAATTTGTTTGCCAGAATTTATCTCCTTCTTCTTTGTTGAAAGTGGAGAAACACACTCAGATTTATTATAAAGGCGATTATATAGATTTTCCTTTCCAGAAGAATATTCATCAATTGGATAAAGAGGAGCTGATCGATTGTCTTTATGATTTGTTTTCCGTAAATCATGGAGGTATACGCTCTTTTAAGGAGATGGTTTATGCCAATTATGGTAAATCAATCGCTGAAAAGTTCTTGATCCCTTATAATGAGAAATTGTATGCCTATGATTTGGATCGGTTAGATATGAATGCGATGGGACGCTTTTTCCCAAAAGCGAATAAGGAAGATATTATCTTGAACTTTCGTTCGCAAGATAATTCCTCTTACAATAGTTCTTTTACTTATCCTAAAGACGGTGCGATGGAATATGTTCAGTCTCTGTTGAAGAATGTAGATCGTACAAAAGTCTGCTTGAATGAAGAGCTCTTGGGAATAGACATGGAGGAGAAAGTTGCGATAACTAATAAACGGAAAATAAAATATGATCGATTGATATCCACTCAGCCATTACCCTCTTTGTTAGACCAATGTCGCTTGGGATATGATTCCAATACTTTTTCATGCAATAAGGTTTTGGTATTTAATTTAGGTTTTGATTCTAAAGGCAACGACCAAAGGAATAGTTGGGTGTATGTTCCTGAAAAGGATTATATTTTTTATCGGTTGGGCTATTATGACAATATATTGGGAACAGACAAGATGTCTTTGTATGTTGAGATAGGTTTTCCGGAAAATGAGGTATTATGCAAAGAAGGCTTGTATTTAGATCGTGTGATGACAGATTTAAAGAGGATGGGTGTGGTGACAACACAGAAGTTGGTTGACTATGAAACTGTCTTGATGAAGCCTGCTTATGTACATATTAGTAAAGAAAGTCAAGAAGCAATCTCTCGTTATAAGAGTATATTGAAAGAAAAAGACATCTATTCCATAGGACGGTATGGAAGTTGGACTTATTGTTCTATTGAGGATAATATATTGGAAGCAAAAGAAGTAGCACTGGGAATTTGATTTTAGATTGTTTAAGAAGAGTAAATTCAAGTTGTTTAAAATTCGGAGGTAAGTATTGACTTTGATTTTTTTGAAGGCAAAAAGTAGATTTCTATAGACAAATAGTCTTGTTGATAAACAAAGAGCGATATCTCTAGACCTTCGTTCCAGATTCATAAAAAGATATGGTAACAAGTACAGATTTTAAGACCCTATGGGATCGTTATCAACGCAAGGGGGGCATCATCTCTTCATCGTCTGTTTCTGTCAGATGAACAGTGTAGTGTATGGATATTTCGGGTCAGAGAAGTCTGATAGCTGTTCTATGGTAGTGAATGCGGTGTTGAAAAACAAGGGTAGTGGAGGTGAATGAGTACTTACCTGTCATCGAAATTACTCCCAGTCTTTGTTCCGCAACAAATCTCCGCAGCCAGTTCTAACCTCTTCAATGATTCGCATGCAGCGCAGTTTATTCATCTTGCTTTTAGTACCGATGGTTATCATGTCCTGAATGGTGGGATGTCCGGTTCCATTGACCGAAGTCGCATGTTCACCATTATAACCCTCTGTGCATAGGGTGAGATCGTAGGCGGGAGCAAGATGCCATTGCCATGTGCTGGTATCACTTTTCTGTATTGTGAAACTGAAATTCTTGCAATGATCATCTTTGTTGTCTGTGAAATAGTTGAAAACCATACGACGAAACATTTCTTCCACTTCTAAAGGATTCTGCGTTAGATAGCCAGTTAGGGCCAGTAAGTTGCTATAATCAAGAATTGGGTTGGATAGTGGAATGTTAAGCAGCCCTCCGGCTGTGACTGTATGCAAACGTTCTCCTTCTTGCGAGATGTCGAAGCGGCGTGTCGTGAAATACTTACCGTTGGTTAGTTTGAAGTCCGGAACGTGGATGCCACATTGTCGTGCTAACTCATTGTAATGAAATTCTATCAATCCCATGTCTTGAGGGTCGTATGTATGGCGGAACTTCACCATCCAATGCCCTTCATTGTTGGAGAACAGTGCCTTGGGTCTGCATCCGCCGCTATTTCGGCTGTTGAAAAGAAGAAGTTCTACGTCATCGTCGTTCTTCTCATGCAACACTTCCAAGGCTTTTTCTTGCAGCAGATCGAAATCAAGGGTCTCATGCGAAGTGCCTATGGTGGTTTCCGGTTCGTATGTGAGTGCTCCCATACCCCCATTTCCCACTAGGCTTAGACGGTCGAGCGCTGACAATTGGGTATCGTTGATGCCTTCTTTGAGTAAGGTCTTATGCAAGAGGTAGCGGCCATAGCCGTCGGGCAGACTGTCTTCGAAAACGCCGAAATTTCCATAAAAAGGTGAGGGCTTTGCGATGAACAATCCCAGTTTCAGCGGAAGTTCCAATGGGGATATACTGAAACCGTTGGAAAGCCATGCTTTATCGTATTCAAAGGCACACTGTTTGTTGTCGGGAGTGAGCGAAAGCGTCCCGACTATCTGTTCGTGATACTTTACGATAAGTCTTTCTATTTTTTTGATTCTCATTACTTATGTACTTTTTTCTTGTTGGTATTCTTGCGGATTTGTAGTAGCTCCTCCATGGTGGAGTATTTTGGTTCGGAAAAAAGCTTCTTTATCTCCGAAGTGTAACCTAATGCCATTGCTATGCCGATAAGGTTCTTGAGTGAGATAAGACCTTTCTGTTCGAATCGCACGATATTACTGACTGCTACACCTGCCTTCTCCGACACTTGTTCGCGTGTCAGATTCTTCTCTATACGTCGCTTGCGGAAGTCGTTGGCTATTTCTTTAGCGATCTCATCCGGGTTGTCTAGCGTATAGTTGTCAAGAACTGATAACATATTATTTGTTTCCTGCATCTTTATTTGGATAATAGTAATATATTATTAGTTGCAAAGGTAGTAAAAAGCTCTGTATTCTCATCGTCTTATGCGTGGCTTTTTAAAAGTTCAAGAAGATGTTTGTGGAATTAAATAAAAAACTCTATCTTTGCACTCGATTTTCCGCAGAGGGTAAATAAGTGGAGCCGGAGACGGAGCCCACCCCCGGGACCTAACCTGTTTAAAAGATTTTAAGACAGATGTACGTAATCGTAGAAATTAACGGACAACAGTTCAAGGCTGAGCAAGGCAAGAAATTGTTCGTTCATCACATTCAGAACGCAGAAAGCGGTGCTGTTGTGGAGTTTGACAAGGTGTTGTTAGTAGATAACAACGGTGAGGTAACAGTGGGTGTTCCTACTGTAGAGGGCGCAAAGGTAGTATGTGAGGTATTATCTCCGCTGGTAAAAGGTGACAAGGTGCTGGTATTCCACAAGAAGAGAAGAAAAGGTTACCGTAAATTGAACGGTCACCGTCAGCAGTTCACTGAGGTGAGTATTAAAGAAGTTATTGCTTAACGTTTAAAGGAGAAGAAAAGAAATGGCACATAAGAAAGGTGTGGGTAGTTCTAAGAACGGCCGTGAATCACAAAGTAAAAGATTAGGTGTTAAGCTTTTTGGTGGTGAGGTTGCTAAAGCTGGTAACATCATCGTTCGTCAAAGAGGTACGGTTCATCATCCGGGCGAGAACGTAGGTATCGGTAAGGATCATACGTTGTATGCGTTGGTAGATGGCGTTGTTACTTTCCGTAGAGGAAAAGAAAACAGATCATTCGTTTCTGTAAAAGAAGTTGTTGCTGAGGCTTAAGTTTCTGCGACCAAAGAATAAGGAAAAGGATATCCCGAAAAGGGGTATCCTTTTTTTATTGCCGATGATAATAAACGTTATGAAGTAAATTTTGGAACATATATAAATAAACTTGTAACTTTGCGGTCTCAAACATAAATACAAACATAAAAAACAATGGGTGGTTTTTTCGGAACTATTTCTAATGGAGACTGTATTACGGATTTATTCTATGGTACGGACTACAATTCTCATCTAGGAACCCGCAGAGGCGGTATGGCTACGTACGATAAGGAAGAAGGATTTACGCGTTCGATCCACAATCTGGAGAATTCTTATTTCCGCACCAAGTTTGAACCGGGGCTTCCTAAATTCAAAGGAAATGCCGGGGTCGGTATTATCAGCGATACGGATGCGCAGCCAATCGTTATCAACTCTCACTTAGGAAAATTCGCGATCGTGACGGTGGCGAAGATCAATAACTTGGACGAATTGGAGAATGAGTTATTGGAGGCGAATATGCATTTTTCGGAATTGAGTTCAGGAAAAACGAATCAGACGGAGTTAGTCGCTTTGCTGATTACACAAGGCAAGGACTTCGTGGAGGGCATTGAGAATGTTTACAATAAGATAAAGGGCTCTTGCTCCATGTTGCTCCTGACGGAGGATGGTATTATCGCTGCCCGTGACAAATGGGGGCGTACGCCGATCGTAATTGGAAGGAAAGACGGGGCTTATGCGGCGACCAGCGAGTCCAGCAGTCTTCCGAACTTGGATTATGAGATCGAGAAATTTATAGGCCCGGGCGAGATCGTCCGTTTGCGTGCCGATGGTATGGAGCAGATGCGTAAACCGAATGAAGGGATGCAGATCTGCTCTTTCCTTTGGGTATATTATGGATTCCCTGTTTCTTGCTATGAGGGAAAGAACGTGGAGGATGTCCGGTTTATGAGTGGCTATAAGATGGGGCAGAAGGATGACTCGGAGGTGGATTGCGCTTGTGGTATACCGGACTCCGGTGTGGGTATGGCTTTGGGGTATGCGGAAGGTAAGGGGGTGCCTTATCATCGGGCTATCGCTAAGTATACACCGACGTGGCCTCGTAGTTTTACCCCGGCTAACCAAGAGATGCGTTCCTTGGTGGCTAAGATGAAATTGATACCGAACCGTGCGATGCTGGAAGGCAGACGCATCCTTTTCTGCGACGACTCGATCGTGCGTGGTACACAGCTTCGTGATAACGTGAAGATCTTATATGATTATGGGGCGAAAGAGGTACATATGCGTATCGCTTGCCCTCCATTGATTTATAGTTGCCCGTTTATCGGTTTTACTTCTTCCAAGAGTCCTTTGGAGTTGATAACTCGTCAGATTATCAAGGAACTGGAAGGGGATGAGAATAAGAATCTGGATAAATATGCTACGACAGACTCTCCGGAATATAAGAAGATGGTCGGAATTATCGCCGAGCGTTTCGGGTTGAGTTCCTTGAAGTTTAATACGCTGGAAACCTTGGTGGAGGCGATCGGCTTGCCTAAGTGTAAGGTTTGTACGCATTGCTTTGATGGTTCAAGCTGTTTTTGATGACATTTTTTGAGATAATATGGAATAGCGAAACAATTTGTTTCGCTATTTTTTTGTTATGTAACCTGCTTTACCTACTTTTATGCCTGCAATGTTTTAATGGCTAAAAAGAGTGAGTTATGACAGTTTTAGATAGATTTTTAAAGTACGTTACGTTCGATACCCAGTCGAACGAGGAGACGGGTACGACTCCTAGTACGCCGGGACAACGTGTCTTTGCCGAGGCTTTGGTGAAGGAATTGGAAGCGATTGGTATGGAGGAGATCTCCTTGGATGAGAATAGTTATGTAATGGCTACTCTGCCGGCTAATACGGACGAGAAAATCCCGACTATCGGTTTTATCGCTCATTTGGATACGAGTCCGGATATGTCGGGTAAGAATGTTCAACCTCGTATCGTGACTTATCTGGGTGGTGATATTGTCTTGGATGCGGAAGAAAATGTTGTACTATCTCAATCGATGTTCCCAGAGCTTTCAGATTATAAGGGACAGGATATTATCGTAACGAATGGTAAGACTTTATTAGGTGCCGATGATAAGGGAGGTGTAGCCGCTATCGTCGCCTCTATGCAATATTTGAAGGATCATCCGGAGATCAAGCACGGTAAGATCCGTATCGCTTTTACCCCGGATGAGGAAATCGGACAAGGTGCCGATCATTTCGACGTGGAGAAGTTCGGTTGTGATTGGGGATATACGATTGACGGTGGACAAATCGGTGAGTTGGAATATGAGAATTTCAATGCCGCCGGCGCTAAAATTATCTTCAAGGGCTTGAACGTACATCCGGGATACGCCAAGGATAAGATGCAAAACGCTTCCTTGCGTGCGATCGAGTTTGCTTCTTGGTTGCCGGCCGAGCAACGTCCGGAGCATACGACTGGTTATGAGGGATTCTTCCATTTGACCGGTATGACCGGTTCAGTCGAGGAAGCTACTCTATCTTACATCATCCGTGACCATGACCGGAAGTTGTTCGAGGAGAAGAAAGAATTGCTTCGTATGTTGGTTGATAAGATGAATGAAGCGCATCCGGGATGTGCGCATTTAGAGCTTCGGGATCAATATTACAATATGCGCGAGGTTGTGGAGCCCCAGAAACATATCGTTGATTTGGCGTTTGAGGCGATGACCTCCGTTGGGGTAGAACCGATCGTGAAACCGATCCGGGGAGGTACGGATGGTGCCCGCCTGTCGTTTATGGGATTGCCTTGCCCGAATATTTTTGCGGGAGGCCTGAATTTCCACGGACGTTATGAGTTCTTGCCCGTTCGTTCGTTGGAGAAGAGTATGGAAACAGTTATAAAAATCATAGAGCTATCGGCTCGTAAATCTTAAATGCAATAATTACATGAAAACAACTCCGTTTACCGACGTGCATATCGCGTTGGGCGCAAAGATGCACGAATTCGCAGGTTTCAATATGCCTATCGAATATTCCGGAATTATCGACGAACACATGACTGTAGTGAATGGTGTAGGTGTGTTCGATGTTTCCCACATGGGCGAGTTTTGGGTAAAAGGCCCGAACGCCTTGGCTTTCATTCAAAGCGTAACTTCTAACGACGCTTCTGTCTTGCCGCTTGGCAAGGCTCAATATACTTGCTTCCCGAACGACAAGGGAGGTATCGTGGATGACCTTTTGGTATATCATTACGAGCCGGAGAAATATTTGCTGGTCGTAAACGCCGGTAATATCGACAAGGATTGGGATTGGTGCGTAAGCCATAATACGGTAGGTGCCGAATTGGAGAATTCTTCCGACCGTACGGCTCAATTGGCTATCCAAGGACCGAAAGCACAGGAGGTTCTTCAACGTCTTACTCCGGTTGATTTATCTTCTATTCCTTACTATTCATTTGTGACGGGTGAGTTCGCCGGTTGCAAGAACGTGATTATCTCCAACACGGGGTATACCGGTGCGGGTGGCTTCGAGTTGTATTTCTATCCGAGTGATGCGATGACGATTTGGAACGCTATCTTCGAGGCTGGAAAGCCGGAAGGGATCAAGCCGATCGGTTTGGGAGCACGTGATACACTTCGTCTTGAGATGGGCTTCTGTCTGTATGGAAATGATTTGGATGATACGACTTCTCCGATCGAGGCTGGTTTAGGCTGGATCACGAAGTTCGCCGAGGGTAAGAACTTTACGAATCGTGCGGAATTGGAGCGTCAGAAGAAAGAGGGCGTAACCCGTAAGTTGTGTGCTTTCGAGTTGCAGGAAAAGGGAATTCCCCGTCATGGCTATGAGATCGCCGATGCGGAAGGGAATGTAATTGGCGTGGTTACTTCCGGTACGATGTCTCCGGTATTGAAGAAGGGGATCGGTATGGGATACGTGAAACCTGAGTTTGCGAAAGCTGGTACGGATATCTTTATCAAGGTGCGTAATAAGAACTTGAAGGCTCAAGTGGTAAAGGCTCCTTTCCGTAAATAAGAGATAAGGCTATCTATAAATAGTTCGAAGGCGATGTTCCTCACGGAGCACCGCCTTCCTTATTATAGAAAAGTTGGACATGATTAATATGTTGTTCCCTGGAAAATGTTCGATTGTGAGTACGGAAGTAGGGTACCGGTCATTCTCAAGTTTCTACCGGAGAAGTTCGGGTCTACGGTAACGGTTGCGTTGTTTGTTCCGTTGGTAAGCATCAAGCTAACGGTAGCGGAGATAAACACACCCTGTACGTTCATGTTCAGATAAACATTGCCCTTGTCATCCTGCTTGGTCTGGATATTGGAGGCGCTACCTTGTACGGTGATACCACCTAATCCGTTAGGACCGGGATACGGAGAGTTGGACGCGATCTGGACCATAGCCTGTCCGTCATTCAAAGATACGAAGTTCGTATTTGAATTTACGTAGAATACCTGTCCGTTCATCGGTTGTATGTTGTTAGCCTCCAATACGAATGATTGGTTGTTGATAGCTTGTACAGCGGCGTTAAACTCTTCTTGGCCTTCTACGGCATCTTGTGCCAGACGCTCTTGTTTCTTGATTTCTCTCTCTACTTTTTTGGCTTCCTTTGTTATCGATTTTTGAGCCATTACTTGTGTCATTCCGCACATAGCGACAGCGAGAACGACGATAAAAGATACAATTCTTTTCATACTTGATTTAGTTTTAAAACGGTTTTAAATTGTATAGATTAAACAGCGTCGTCGCGAAAAAGTTCCTGTGACTTATCCATTTTATAGATACAATAACATTTCCACGGAGTATTTATGTTAAACAGAAATCGTACATTTGTAAATAAAGAACATAATACGATAGAATATGGATAAAGTACGTTTTGGTGTAGTCGGAACCAATTTCATAAGTGATTGGGTAATTGCCGGAGCCCGGCAGGATGAGCGTTTTGAACTGGTAGCTGTATATTCGAGAACTCAGGAGACGGCGGATGCTTTCGCCTCGAAACATAATATACCGTATACGTTTACCTCCTTGGAGGAGATGGCGAAAAGCCCGTTGATCGACGCTGTGTATATTGCCTCCCCGAACTTCCTTCATGCCTCCCAGAGTATTCTTTGCATGAGCTATGGCAAGCATGTTCTTTGCGAGAAACCCTTCGCTTCCAACGCGAAAGAAGTACGTGCGATGATCGAGGCTTCCCGTACATATAATGTCACGTTGATGGAGGCGATGAAGCCTACGCTTACGCCGAACTTTCTTGCCGTGCGAGAGAATCTTGGGCGTGTAGGTACGGTTCGTCGTTATTTCGCCTGCTATTGCCAGTATTCCTCCCGTTATGATAAGTTCAAGGAAGGAATCGTGTTGAACGCTTTCAAGCCGGAGTTGTCTAATGGGGCCATGATGGATATCGGTATTTATACGGTCTATCCGATGGTTGTCTTGTTTGGTCGCCCAAAGAAGATAGATGCCTCGGGCATAGTCCTGTCCTCAGGAGCGGACGGGCAAGGGGCCGTGAATTTCTTGTATGAGGGGATGAACGCCACGGTGCTTTATTCTAAGATCGCCAACTCCGCCTTGCCTACCGAGATACAAGGGGAGGAGGGGAACTTGACCTTGGACCGGATCAATATCATCCGTAAAGTGACGTATTCTCCCCGTTTAGCTCCGGCGATGGGAAAAGGCCCGGAACCGGTTCCGGAAGACCTAAGCGTGGTCGCCGATAAGGATGAGTACTATTATGAGGTAGCGGAATTTATCAACCTCGTCTTGTCTGGCAAGCGGGAGTCAGAAATCAATAGCCTTGATAATTCTTTGATTACATTGGAGATTATCGATGAAGTACGCCGGCAGTTGGGAATTGTGTATCCGGCGGATTGATAACTCTTCGTGATTTTCCTCTTTTTCCATCGGGGTGAAAAACTTTTTCCACCGTGATGAAAAAGCTTTTTCACTACGATGGAAATCCTTTTTCATCACGGAGAAAAAAGGGTTACTTGTATTTTTATTACCTTTGTGTCCTTAATTGTTTAGGATGTACATATATAATTCAATACCCCATATAACGAACACGCTAAATCTGGGAAAGGACCTATTGGAGGTCTTATTTGAGAAAAGAAAATCATTACCGTTTCGCTATGATTATGCGTTGGATATTATCGATGAGAATAAATTGAATATCCTGATCGAGCGTGAGGTGATCCGCAGGAACGGCCCTTATATCGAGATGGATGAGCATTATCTCTCTTTCTATGAGCTGCTTCTGGAGGCGAATGAGGAGATTTCTACCTCGGTGATCGATGAGAATATCCAGTTGGTGTATCAATTGATCGATTATTATGGCAAGGAGGATAACGATTTGCGTAAGCTGGGTTATCTGCGATCGGTCAAGGCGCATTTGCGGAAGATCGGGAAGATCTTGGTACGTAACGTGGTGTCCTTGCAACGGGTGATCGATAATACGTTCAAGAACGAGCCGAGCTATAAGGTGAAGATCGCCAAACTGGAGAATCTGGACGCTAAACGAATCGAGATCAACCGCCTGATCGTGGAAGTGGAGAAGCTGCTGGATCGGGAACGGACTCCCTTTTTCGCCCAAGTCCCGGACGAGGAGCTGTTGACGATCGCCCGTGAGTTGAAGACGGAGTTATTGAGCGCTGGCCATAGCTTGATCCATTCCCAACAGGATATCATTGATTACTTGAACCAGATCCGTACGCAGGTGGGTTTTACCCGTAAGCTGCGTCGTATCAAATATCTGCGGGAGCAGTTTGAGTTACAGGAGAACACGAATGTACGGGAGGTGGTAGATGCGGAGCGTTCCGTGGTATTGGAGGGCGTGCAGCCTACCTTATTCAAGATTTCCATTCCTTATTTGCAAACGGACGAGGCGCTGGATGTCATCTTGAAGGTGGCCGACGGCATACGACCGGATAAGGTGATCCACCGGCAGGAGCTAGGCGTGATCTCCGCCGAGCAGATGGAGAATCAAGAAGTGGGGGAGGCCGCTATCAATACCCGGAAAATGATGGATCTTTTTAGCCGGACCGGAGGGGATTTGTTCTCTTTCGTGATGGGCTACGAGTATAACCGGGAGATGGATTTCGAGGCGAAGGTTACGTTATTTTGCCGTTTGCTCTCCCTCTATGAAAATGAGTTGGAGATAACAGACCGTTTTGGGCATACGGAGCATATAGAATATGCCATTATTCAAAGAACCTTGTTGTAGAGACGGGGCGTGTCCCCTGTGATGAGACGGGGCACGTCCCGTCTCTACAACTGGATAAAATAAAACAACAATAATAAGGATGATAGATAATTTACCGGTACAGACCGCACAGATCTATGATTACCTGTCGAAAGGTAATTTTCTGTGCTCGAATACAAGTGTAAAGGAGTTGAGGACACTCTTCTCGGTCGTAGAAGATAATTTTGAGCGTTTACGTGATTATTTCTCGCATATCAATTTCGTGTTGGAGCAGGGGAATAATTACTTCTACTTCTCCCGCAAGGAGCCCCGGGCTACCTTGGAGCAAAAACTCCAGCGTTTCTTCGCTTGGATCGATATCATGGACTTCTTCTGTACGTATGATACGGCCTTCGGGCCCGGTTTCACCTTCTCGCCGGCGGAGATATTGGTACGTTCCCGTATCGACATGGATCTGGAGATGAAGCTGGACGGGTTGAAAAAACATACCGGAGGCAAGGAGAAACGCAAGGATATCCTCGATACCATCTTGGACAGGATGACGAAAGAGGGCTTTATCGAGTGCGTAAGCGATATGAACGGGACGTGGAAAGTGCTCTCCTCGTGGGACTACCTCACGAAGATGATCCATAGTATTAACATAAAGAACGAAGATGAGATATCTCAATAAAATAGTATTTATAAACAGCGCCGCTATCCGTTACTCGGAAGTACAGCTGGATGGAAATATACATTTAATCGGAACGCAGGGAGTGGGGAAGAGTACGATCCTCCGTGCGATCCTTTTCTTTTACAACGCCGATACGCAGCGGCTCGGAATCCCGGTCGAGAAGAAGTCGTATCAGGATTATTATTTCCCTTATGCCGATTCCTCGATCATCTACGAGGTAGCGAGGGAGGATGGTTGGTTTACGGTACTTAGTTATAAGACGATGAACCGTATCTGCTACCGTTTTATCGCCTCTCCGTACCGGCCGGATCTTTTTATCGACGAGGAGGGAGCGCCTTATCCGTCGGATCGTATCCGCTCGGTGCTCGATAAGAACGGTATCAAATATAGCGGGGCGATCTCCACGTATGAGGAATACCGGAATATCCTCTACGGAAACTCGGATAATAAACGGGATTACTCCTGTTATTCCTTGATGGAGAGCGGCTCGTATCAGAATATCATCCGTACGATCCAGAACGTCTTGCTGAACTCACGCTTGGAGGCGGATTATATCAAGCAGACGATCATCACCTCTTTGAACGAGGCGGATAGCGTGATCGACTTGAGCCGTTACCGGAGCCATCTATCCGGTTTTGAGGCGCAACTGAATGATATCGGCGTTTTCCGTGAGCCGGGCATGGCGCGGAAGGCCGCCGGGATCTCCACCTTGTCGGACGATATCCGTAAGCGGGATTTACGGATCAACGATCTGTGCCGCCAATTGCGCGGGGCTTATCTGGAAACGGAGCGTATCTTGCCGGAGTTGTCCCGGAAGATACACGAGCAGGAGGCGGTCAAATCGGATTTCTATAAGCAAAGGGATAAGCTAGACGCTGAATCGAAGAACCGGACAGCCACGATGGAAGGCGAGTTGGCCGTGCTGAAAAACGCCTTGTCGGAGGCGGAAGCGAAACGGGTTTTCTATGCCGGGAAAGATATCCAGACGGCGATGGATCGTTGTAACAAATTGGAGATCTTACAGCAGGAACAGGAATCCTTAGTCGTGGAGAAAGACTTACTTTCTTCCAAGAATAAGGAAGCCTCGGTCTTGCACGCCAATTTGATCGCTAATCTGAAGAACGAGTTGGCCGGCTTCGAGAACGAGAAACAGAAACAATTACTGGCGGTAGAGACCGAGATCAATGGTCGTCGGGAGGCTCGCCGGGAACATTATCGACGGCTACGGGAGGAATTGCGCCATGCCGCCTCGGAGGAGAAAGAGCGTTTGTTGGTGGATCGGGAGAAACGTACGACGGAGGTCGCCGCCTTGAAGATGCGTATCAAGACTGCCCGGGGGCAGTCGGGAACCTCGGAGGAATTGGAGGCGGTCAAAGGGCGTCTCGGTAATTACGACGCGAACCGGAAGGACTTGGAGCTGAAGATCCGTGAGCTGAAGTACGAGTTGAACTACCAGACGAAAGAGTTCGAGACCGCCGGGAAGCATCTGGATGAGGATTATCAAAAGCTAGCGGAATCCAACGAGGTGAAGATCGAGGCCCTGAGCGCTAAGCTAGCGGAACTGACGGAGTTCTTGGACAACCAGAAAGATAGCTTCTTCAACTGGCTGTCCGAGCATAAACCCGGCTGGGAGCAGACGATCGGGCAAGTGTGTGACGAGCGCCTGCTTTACGGGAAAGAGTTTACGGCGGAGGTAGGCGAGGGAGATACCTTTTATGGAATCCGCTTCACCTCCGGGATTCACCGGAATGTCAAGACCAAGGAGGATTACTTGACGGAGAAGAAGGTGGCCGAGGAAAAACGTGCCGGGATCCAGCGGTTCATCGCTACGGCGCGGCAGGATTTGGAGGCGGCTAAGGAGAATCTTCGCAAGCAATATCAATCCTCGGTGAAGCCCATCAAGGAGGATATCTATCATGCGGAATATGAGTTGGAGCAACTGGCGGTCCGCAAGAAGGAAGACGAGTCTCGTCTGTCGGCCTTACGGGATCAGGCGACCCGTCTGAGGCAGGAGGAGATCCGGCGCTTGGAGGAGGAGTTGAACGCTGCCGAGGCCACCCTTTCCTCGATCCAGCAGGAGATCGCCACGCTTCAAGGCAAGATGGACCGGGAACTCGCTTCCTTGGATGAGCAAGAGAAAGACGAGCTGGCTGCTTTGGATAAGGAACTCTCCGTCGCAAGGGAAGCTATCTCGGAGGAGATCGCACGCAAGAAAGCGGAGCTGGAAGAGCGCAAATCCGGATATGACAGGGAGCAATTGGATAGCTTGACCGCTAGCGGTGGCGATCCGAAACGTTTGGAGGAGATCCATTCCCGCTTGGCGTATATCGGTGGGGAGATTAAATATATCAACGAGACCAAGGCATTGATTATCGAGTATCTGAAAGATAAACGAGAGATGCTGGATAAGGTACCCGACTGGACGGCGGAGAGCCTACGTTTGCAGCAGATCATCCACGGGGAACGGGAGGAATTGAAAAAGCGTCTGGCGGACGTGAACCGGAGTATCTTCAAGGTAGATGCCGAGTTGAAGGAGCTGAAGGAGTCCAACCGGAAAGCGTTGGAGAACCGGGAGGAATATCACCGCTCTACCCTGTTGGACTGGTTTACCTCTAGGGAATCCATCTTCTCTTCCATGAACCGTACCGATACGGATGGCGATTGCCGTTCCTTGGTACGGGAGATCACGATCCGCATCAGCGAGCAATCCCAGAAGCTTTCCGAGCTGCGCAAGGAGATAACCGCCTACACCGGCAATTTCTCCGAGGATAATGTGTTCGCCTTCAAGACGAGCTTCTCGGATGATAAAGAGTATATGGATTTCGCTTGCGACTTGAAGGAGTTTATCGACGAGGATAAGGTCTCGGAATACCAGTCGCGTATCAATACCCGCAACTCGGATATCTTCCGGCAGATCACGTCGGACACGAAAAGCATGGTCTCTCAGGAAGGCAATATCCGTGGCGTGGTGGATCAGATCAACGCCGATTTCAAGGAGAAGAACTTCGTAGGGATTATCCAGTGTATCGAGATGCGTATCGATCCGAGCCAGAACAAGATCGTCAATCTGTTGAAGGAGATCAAGCGATTCAATGAGGAATATAGCTGGGATTTGGGGCAGAACCTCTTCGCTTCCTCAGCCGATGATACGGTTACCCGGGAGAAGGCGACGACGTTGTTGCGTGAGTTGATCAAGTCGATGGACGCTTACTCCGGCAGCTTGATCCGTCTGGCGGATTTCTTCGACCTTAAATTCCGGGTGATCGAAAACCGGAATGATACGGGCTTCGTAGAACGTCTTACGAACGTAGGCTCCGAGGGTACGGATATTCTGGTCAAATCCATGGTAAATATCATGTTGCTGAATGTGTTCAAGCGTAACGCCTCCGCAGTGTTCTCTGATTTCAGGCTACATTGCATGATGGATGAGATCGGGAAGCTACACCCGAATAACGTGGCGGGGATCTTGAAATTCGCCAACGACCGGGATATTCTCTTGATCAATGGTTCCCCGACCGAGCAGGATGCCCTGTCCTATAAGCACATCTATAAACTGGAGAAGGACGGTGATAGCTTCACCCGGATCCGGAGGGTGATCACGCAGTTTGATTAGCACCACCCGTAGGAAAGCCTCGGTTCCCTACCATGGGAAAGCCCCGATTCCCACCTATGGGAACCGAGGCTTTCCCTTACCTGTCAATTGAGGCTTTCCTATGGATGGGAATAACGCTGTTCCCATACCCCTTACTAATGAATGTTAAAGTCCGGCGATCTCATCCAGCCAAAGCGTAGCCATCGCGTCGCTTGGCATTCGCCAGTCTCCGCGGGGGGAGAGGCTGATGGAGCCCACTTTCGGGCCGTCCGGCAGGCAACTGCGCTTGAACTGTTGCTGGAAGAAGCGGCGGAAGAAAGTATGGAGCCATTTCTTGAGGGTGGCATCGTCGTAGGTTTCCCCGAATGCCCGCTTCGCCAAGAAATAAATCTTCGCGGGTGAGGCTCCGAAGCGTAAGAAGTGATAGAGGAAGAAATCGTGCAGCTCGTACGGGCCTACCAAATCCTCTGTCTTCTGCTTGATATTCCCATGCTCGTCGGCGGGAATCAATTCCGGGCTGATCGGAGTGTCTACTATATCTAATAACGTGGCGCGGGAAGCCTCGTCTACCTTATTGTTGGCAACCCATTCCACTAAATATTTAACCAATGTCTTGGGAATACTACCGTTGACGCCGTACATAGACATATGGTCGCCATTGTAAGTAGCCCAGCCCAAGGCAAGCTCCGAGAGATCCCCCGTACCGATCACGAGGCCGTTCGCTTGGTTCGCCACGTCCATAAGAAGTTGGGTACGCTCACGGGCTTGGCTGTTCTCGTACGTCACGTCATGTACATGGATGTCGTGATCGATATCCTTGAAGTGTTGGATGCAAGCCTCCTTGATGGAGATCTCCCGGAGGGTCACGCCAAGGGAGCGTATCAAGTCGCAGGCATTGGTATAGGTACGATCCGTCGTTCCGAAGCCGGGCATGGTGATGCCGATGATCTTATCCCGTGGGATCTTCAAGGCATCGAAGGTCATGACGGTGACCAGTAGGGCCAAGGTGGAATCCAGTCCCCCGGAGATGCCTACGACGGCGGTTTGGGCGTGGGCATGGAGGACACGCTTGGCGAGTCCCGCTACCTGTATATGGAATATTTCCTCGCAACGTTCTTTCAAGGCATCGCCGGAAGGGGTAAATGGATGCGGGTCGATTGCCCGGGTCAAATCCAGTGTCCGGTTGGGAAGGCTGAATGAGACTACGGTGCCGTTATCCATGTTATGGTTGAGATAACCCTGCATGAAACTGGTGTTGATCCGTCGGTCGTTCTGTAAGTTCTGGATATCGATCTCGCTGATAACGAGTTGCTCCTCCATGGAGAAACGCTCGGATTCCCTTAACAACGTGCCGTTCTCCGCTATGATACCGTTTCCCGCGAATACGAGGTCGGTACTGGATTCCCCGAAACCGGCGGAAGCGTAGACGTATCCGGCGATACAACGTGCGGATTGCTGGCAGATCAAGGATCGTAAGTAAGCATGCTTACCGATCAACTCGTTGCTGGCGGATAGATTGAATATCAAGTTCGCCCCCTGCATGGCTAGCTCGGAGCTGGGAGGGATGGGAACCCAAAGATCCTCGCAGATCTCGATACCCACACGTACCTCATCATACTCGAAGATCAGGTAGCAGTCCAGTGGCACCTCCCGGTTACCGATCGTGATCATGGATTGCTGTAGGTGTGAAGAGGCCGTGAACCAACGCTCTTCTTGGAACTCCTTGTAGCTGGGCAGGTAACTTTTGGGCACTACCCCCAATATCTCGCCCCGTTGGAAAGCGACGGCGGCGTTTATCAGTTGGCTCCCGCTGACAAGCGGGCAACCTACGATCGTTAGTAAATCCAGATCGGCGGTGTTGTTCACTAAATCCAGCAAGGCTTTCTCGGCGTTTCTGAGTAAGGTCTCTTGCGAGAACAAATCCATGCAAGTATAAGACGTAACCGATAATTCGGGGAAGGCGATGATCTGGACCTCTTTTTGGGACGCTTGGCGCATCAATCCCTCGATCTGTTGAATATTATAAAAGCAGTCAGCCACTTTAACCTGTGGTACGGCTGCCGCTACTTTGACGAATCCGTAATTCATATTTGTTATTGTTTATCTGATAGATGTTCTTAATTTATCGGGGTTTTGACGACAGTCCCACAACAATACGATACGTATGGAACGTTTTCCTTCTTGGGTATATATAAGTTTATGATGTCCCTCGATCAAGGAGCGATATTCCTTGTCCCTATCGGCGAAAGTCTCTTCTATAGTACCAATAAGAGGATTGTTCTTGATCCGGATACAATTCTTCTCTAACTTATCGATAAAGTTGAGAGCAGCTTGTTTCCCAAAATGCTTTAAACAGTAGGCTATGGCTAAATCAGCTTGTCTTTTCGCACGGGGTGCCCAGATTACTTTAGCTTGTTTCTCCATGTCTCAAAGAATTGGTGCATATCATCCTCATTAATGCCTTTACCTTCTTCTAGCTCCTGTTCGGCTATATCTATTTCCCTATTGGCTTCTTTCAAACTGAATGAAATGGGAGATGCTGCATTCGCCTTGGACATAATTCGTTTCATATATTTCTCGATCTTTAGGACCGTTTCCATATCGTCTATTTTATTGAGATACCTCTCGATAAAGCTTTCTCTCCATTGTTGTAACTCTATTGTCGTCATATCAATTTCCCTCCTATATATTTATGCCCCAAAGGTATGTATTTTGTATGGGATAAAAAAGAAGGAGAGGCATACTTCGCAGCATCCTCTCCTTGTAAACACAAAACAATCAACAAAAAACTACTGTCTGAATAAGACTATCTGATGAATAAAAGCTCACGGTATTTCGGCAAGGTCCATATCTGGTCATCGACAACCAGTTCCAACTTGTCGATATGGTAACGGATGGCTTCCATCATCGGGACGATCTGGTCGTGGTAAGCGATCGCCTTCTCCCGCTCGCTCTCGATCTTGTTGGCTATCTTGCGGGCGTTGACCATCTCGTCCACTTTTTCCTTGATGAAGATCGTGCGGTTCGCTATATCCTCGATGATCTCCATGTTCTTGGAGGATAGATGGGCGGCTTTATCGGCGGGGAATAATTCACGCATCTTATATACGTTGTCGATCAAGGAAGACTGGTATTTGGTGGCCATCGGGATGATATGGTTCATTGTCAGGTCGCCTAATACACGGGCCTCGATCTGGATCTTCTTCGTGTACATCTCCCATTTGACCTCGTTGCGAGCCTCCAGCTCCTTGCGGGTCATGACTCCTGTGGATTCGAACATGCGGACACTGCTATCTTTCAAATAAGCGTCGAAGATCAAAGGCACGCTGGTCTCGCAATCCAAGCCCCGGCGTGCGGCCTCGGCCTTCCATTCCTCGCTGTAGCCATTGCCGTCGAAATGGATCGCCTTGCATTCCTTGATATCCTTGCGGATTACCTCGATGATAGCGGCGAACTTATCCTTTCCGGTGGCTATCTTAGCGTCTACCTCGGCCTTGAACTGCCTCAACTGATCCGCTACGGCGGCGTTCAATACCAGCATGGCGGCGGCGCAGTTCGCGGAGGAACCTACGGCACGGAACTCGAAACGATTACCGGTGAAGGCGAAAGGGGAGGTACGGTTACGATCCGTGTTATCGATCAATAACTCGGGGATACGGGCGATATCGAGTTTCATGCCTTGCTTTCCCGCTAGGTTGAAATCTTCCGTATCGCTGTTCTCCAGATGTTCCAAAACCTTGGACAACTGTGTCCCTAAGAAGCTGGAGATGATCGCTGGGGGAGCCTCGTTCGCTCCCAGACGATGGGCGTTGGTCGCGCTGGAGATGCTGGCCTTCAGCAATGCGTTATGGGTGTACACGGCTTTCAGTACGTTGACCACGAAGGTCACGAAGCGCAGGTTGTCTTCTGGCGTCTTACCCGGTCCCATCAAAAGGATTCCGGTATCGGTTCCCAGCGACCAGTTATTGTGCTTGCCGGAACCGTTCACGCCTTTGAACGGTTTCTCGTGCAACAGGACACGGAACCCATGTTTGCGGGAGATCTTGCGCATTAGGGCCATGATCAGTAAGTTATGGTCATTGGCGAGGTTGCATTCCTCGAAGATGGGAGCCAGCTCGAATTGGTTCGGGGCGACCTCGTTATGGCGGGTCTTTACGGGAATGCCGAGCCTCAATGCCTCTACCTCGAGGTCTTTCATGAATTCCATGACACGGGTGGGGATGGCTCCGAAGTAATGATCCTCCAACTGTTGGTTCTTCGAGCTCTCGTGCCCCATCAGAGTACGGCCGGTCATCAACAGATCGGGACGTGCGGCGTATAGGCCCTCGTCTACTAGGAAGTATTCCTGTTCCCAGCCGAGGTAGGCGTATACTTTCTTCACGTCCGGGTTGAAATAGTGACAGACATCGACTGCCGCTTTGTTTACGGCTTCCAAGGCTTTCAGTAGGGGGGCTTTGTAGTCGAGGGATTCGCCCGTGTAAGCGATGAAGATCGTTGGGATGCAGAGGGTGTCGCCTACGATAAAAGCGGGGGAGGAAGGGTCCCAAGCCGAGTAGCCACGGGCCTCGAACGTATTTCGGATGCCGCCGTTCGGGAAACTGGAGGCGTCCGGCTCTTGCTGGATCAGTAGTTTGCCCTCGAATTCCTCAAGTACGCCGCCTTTGCCATCGTGCTCGATGAAAGCGTCGTGCTTCTCGGCGGTACCTTCCGTCAAGGGATGGAACCAGTGGGTGTAGTGGGTAGCGCCTTTTTCCATCGCCCATTTCTTCATGCCGGAGGCCACGGCGTTCGCTGTCTCACGGTCTAATGGGCTACCGTTGTCGATGGAGTCCACCAGTCTCTCGTACGCTTTCTCTGGAAGATATTTGAACATCTTCTCACGGTTGAATACCAGCTCGCCGTAATACTTGGAAGGTCTCTCGGCGGGAGTGGTTAGCTCGGTCGCTTTTTTCTCGAACGCCGATTCTACGACTCTAAATCTTAACTTTGACATAATACCTGATGATTATTGTTGTTTATAGTAAATGACTTATCTTAGCCACTTCCTCAGCCTAGCCATGGCCTCTAGGGTGTCATCCCTGTCGCCGAAAGCGGTGAGGCGTAGATAACCTTCCCCGCTCGGCCCGAATCCCACTCCGGGGGTTCCGACTATCTTGACTTCATAAAGCAGTTTGTCAAAGAATTTCCATGAGGAGAGGCCGTCCGGGGTCTTTAGCCAGAGGTATGGGGCGTTATCGCCTCCGTACACCGTGAGACCGCAGTTTTGCAGGCCCTCTTTCATGATCTTCGCGTTGGTCATATAATAATTGATAGTAGCTGTCACTTGCTGTTTCCCGGCGGTGGAATAAACCGCCTCCGCACCCCGTTGGGTTATGTAGCTGGTTCCGTTGAATTTCGTGCATTGGCGACGGTTCCATAATTTGTTCAACTGTACCCGTTGCCCGTCCAGCGTGAAAGCGTTCAGCTCCTTCGGCACGACCGTGTATCCGCAACGTATTCCCGTGAATCCGGCGGTTTTAGAGAAGCTCCGGAATTCGATAGCTACCTTCTTCGCTCCTTTGATCTCGTAGATAGAGTGGGGGATATTCGGGTCCTGTATATAAGCCTCGTAAGCGGAGTCGTACATGATAAGCACGTCGTTGGCAAGGGCATAGTTTACCCATTTCTTCAATTCGTCCTTAGTCAAGGTCGTTCCGGTCGGGTTATTGGGATAGCAGAGGTAAAGGATGTCCACCCTGCGACTGGGCAGATCCGGTACGAAGTTGTTTTCCTCCGTGCAAGGGATGTATACGACATCGCTCCATTTCCCGTTTTCCAATACCCCGGTGCGTCCGCTCATTACGTTCGAGTCGATGTAGGCCGGATATACGGGGTCTGTCACCCCGATACTATTGTCGTGGCGGAGCATGTCACCTATATTTCCACAATCGCTTTTCGCCCCGTCGCTGATGAATACCTCGCTCGGTTCGATAAAGACTCCCCGGCTGGCATAATCGTTCTTGATGATAGCGTCGATTAGGAAAGGATATCCCTGCTCGGGGCCATATCCGTGGAATGTATCCTTGCTCGCCATTTCTTCCACGGCTTTATGCATCGCCTCGATAACGGCGGGGGCAAGTGGTTGCGTAACGTCACCAATACCCATTCGAATGATCTTATCCTTGGGATGGGTAACCTTGAAGCTGTTTACCTTTTTTGCGATGTCGGAGAAAAGGTAATTGTTCTGTAGTTTCAGGAAATGTTCATTAATTAGTGCCATACTCAGTTCTTTTGTTTTTATGTTGTTGTTTTCGTTGTTTTGTCTCGTTCCCCGTGTCAGACTTTGATGAATCCCTCGAATACGTTGACCGCTCCGCCGGTCATAAAGACCTTACCGCTTCGCTCGTCCCACTCGATGGTTAAAGGGCCCCCATCCATGATGACCTTCGTCTTTCGCTTTGTCTTCCCACGTACGACCCCGGCCACGGCGGTGGCGCAAGCTCCGGTTCCGCAGGCTTGGGTGATGCCGGAACCTCGTTCCCACACTCTCATCCGTACCTCGTCCGGCTTTAGCACCTGCACGAACTCCACGTTTGTCCGATCCGGAAAAAGCGGGAGGCATTCCAGTAACGGGCCTACGCTTGCCAGATCGACCTGGTCCATCTCGTCCACGAAGATAACCAAATGAGGATTTCCCATAGAGATGACGGTGCCGGTGTAAATTTCTCCTCCGGCCTCAACTTCCAAGGCGATCTCACCTACGGCAGGCTTTCCCATATCTACCGTGACCTCGGTGACCTCTTCACGCTCTATTTTCAATTGTAGCTCTTTGATACCAGATAAGGTCTCTAAGGTAACCTTGTTCTTTTGCGTTAGGCCGGCCTCATAGACATATTTGCCAATACATCTGGATGCGTTTCCGCACATCATCGCCTCGGAGCCGTCCGCATTATAGATATGCATGCTGAAATCGGCGATGTCTGAAGAACCTATCAAGACCAAACCATCAGATCCTATGCCTGTGTGCGGCTTGCTCCATGCGATAGATAATTCCTCGGGATTGTCTATCGGATAGACCATCGTGTTTACATAGATGTAATCATTTCCGGCACCGTGCATCTTTGTGAATCTGATTGATTTTGTCATTTTGATGATATTATTCTTTATATTATTTCTTTTTGTTTTATTGTAATGCAAATATATAACGTTTTGATAAGTATATAACAGGTGAGAGGCTCGAATGTTTTATAAATATGAGGTTTGTAATAGATTGAAGTTATAATATATGCTTTTAGTTATAAATGATAATTAGAAGTGCGTGTTTTGGTTTTATATCGTAATATATGCTTTGTGAATATGGGTTGCTGTAACTGTAAGTAAAAAAGCTATATATCTATCTATTTGCTTAAAATAAGTCTGTTTGTCTGACGAGCCTCTTTTTCAAGAAGCCTTAACTAGGGATAGATAATGGGTGAAAATACGTATTTAACCACTGATTTCTACGTAAAAGGTCATGTTTTGTTACACGAAAGGTCGCATTGGGCGACGCAAGTAGTGGCGTTAGCCAACGCGATAGGTCGCGTAAGGCGATACATATAGTCGCGTCGGGCGATACAACCGTATGAAATGCCTCTTTTATCCGTATAAAAAACATGTTTTGACCCGTATAAATGTGAACTAGCATGAATTATTTTTCTAGAACAAAAGGTCGTATTTGGCTAATATATTACTAAACAATCATTTGCTAATATTTTTTCTCATATTTAGGGACGAGAAGTACATCAGGCCAGAAAAATCAACTCTCCGGGAGTTTGGTTTACAAATTGACAAAAAGAAAGGAGCTACTCGGTTTTGTTTCCGGATAGCTCCTTTTATCAGATTAACTAATTATCTAGATAATTTATTTTACGAACTTAACAGTTGTCTTATGAGCAGATCTCAAGAGCTTAGACTGATCGATTGAGATCATATAAATACCGTTCGGCATATTCGGAGTGCTGATGTATTGCTCATCGCTAGTGATGATACCCGTAGAAACAACTCTGCCTACCATATTAACGATTACATAATTACCCTTACCATTCTTTACATAAAGACCGCTAGCGGTTGTAGAAACCTTAACCTCTTCGACATCATTCTCGATAGTCTCGTTGTCTGTGATGATACCCATAGCATTAGATTTGATATACATTGTTCCTACAGGAGCTGTATAATCTGCTGGTGTAAAATCAACTGTGATAGTTTGATTTTTTAATGGCATAGTTACATCTATATTCATACTTGCTTTCAATGCTTTTGCTTCATCATCGTATGAACTCATTTTAATAGTTGCTTTAGCTGCTTGTGTACCTACCATAGATGGAACAACTTCCATTGCAAATGTAGTAATACCTTTACTATCTGCTTCAGACTCAAATTCAGTTGTACTCATGTTGAAAGAAGTAGAACTTCCTGAAATCAAATCAGTAAAAACTCCATTCAATATAGAAGATGCTAAATGTTGAGGATTAATTTCTTGGTTACCTTGTATAGTTGTCATACTAGCGTCTTCCCAACTCCAAGTAGCATCTAATGTCTTTTTCTCATACGTTGTGTAACGTGTTTGGATCTTCTTGCTATTTACAACATTGACATTTTGTACTAGTTTTTTGTATTTATCTACGTTGACAGTTCCGGAAACGTATGAGGTTAAGATTGTAGAGTCAGGAGTTATAGTACCTGCTACTGTTGCCTGTGGATTTAAATATACTACTGCATCCCCCATAGGCAATATTCCATTTGTTATGATACCCTTCAAAGATGCGTTGATTGTTGGTTTTTGACTCTGCATTTTAGTCATATCAATGGATATCTGGAAGTTTGGAAGTTTGCTTATCGCTGTTATTCCACGTAAGCTTTCTCCAATTTTAATATCATAATTATAAATAGCATTGGAACCTGTTTCTGTCATGGAAACAAGAGTGCCACTCTTTATATTAGTCATACCTAATGATGTCAATAGTGCTTCAAGATCTCCAAGATCAAGATTGGCCGTGAAGGAACTAAACGGAAGTAACCCTTTCTTTTCTCCTACAGAAAAATTCACACCGCAAGAGATAAAACCATCTAAAGCACTAGCTGTAACTTTCAAAGGTACGCTGATTTCGATAGTTTGCCCATTTGCGGTTGTCATCGTATAATCTTTGTAATCCGCAAATTTTAATTTGATATTGGCTAACATTGGCTTTACTGTAGCTGGTATGCCATTGATATCTACCTCACTTAAATTAATATTCATACTATCTGGCTGAATACTAATCGGTGTTGATGTAGCTGCACGTAACATGCCTTGTGTGCCAAAAAGCGGAGAGTTTAGTACGGTTTCAATGTTGGGATTTGTTAATCCCATGAAATCTATACCACTGATTTGTTTTACTTGATCAAATATCGCCGGTACCGCAGCTTTTACAAAAGCCACCTTTTCTTGGTCTGATATTTGTTTTTGTTGTTGTGCCATCACTGGGGTGGTAGCCATGAATGTAGCGGCTGCCAAACTAATGCATGTAAAGATTTTCTTCATATAAATTTGTTTTAAAGTGTTTTATGACTCTAGCTGGCAAAGTTATTATAAAAATTAAATGCACCAGCGTTTATTATTCATAAAAGTTGGTGCATTTTGCTACTAAAGAAAAGAAATATTCGTCAATAAGCGGATTCATGTACGTCTTTTATGGCCCTGCCACTTGGCTCGTTCATGTTTTTGAAAGCCGAGTCCCAAGCTAAAGCCTCTGCGGTAGAACACGCTACGCTAGGAATGGAAGGTACGCTTCTCGCCGCGCTTTCGCTGGGGAAATGCTCTTCAAAGATGGAGCGGTAATAATACTCTTCCTTGTTTTGGGGCGGATTGATCGGGAATCGTTTGGCGGCATTCGCCATCTCTTCATCAGTGACCGACTCGGAGGTTATTTTCTTTAATGTATCGATCCAGCCATAGCCTACCCCATCCGAGAATTGCTCTTTTTGACGCCAAGCGATCTCCTTGGGCAAACTGTCGGAAAATGCTTCTCGAAGTATCTTCTTCTCGATGATCGTACCCGGGCACATCTTTGCCGCCGGATTCAGACGCATGGCCACATCAAGAAACTCTTTATCCAAGAGCGGCACTCGTCCTTCTACGCCCCATGCGCAAAGGCTTTTGTTCGCGCGCAAGCAATCATATAAATACAGTTTGCTTAATTTACGCAGGGTCTCTTCATGGAAAGCCTGTGCGTTCGGGGCCTTATGGAAATATAAATATCCCCCGAATACCTCGTCCGCCCCCTCGCCGCTTAGTACCATCTTGATACCCATGCTCCGGATCACACGGGCCAGTAAATACATGGGGGTGGAGGCTCGGACGGTAGTGACATCATAGGTCTCGATATGATAAATGACATCTCGTAAAGCGTCCAATCCTTCTTGTATCGTATAATGGATCTCATGATGAACCGTACCGATCGCATCCGCTACTTTACGGGCGGCGAGCAAGTCCGGGGCATCTTTCAATCCGATGGCGAACGAGTGGAGTTGAGGCCACCATGCGTCCGCTTTCCCATTGGTCTCGATGCGTTTCGCCGCGTATTTCTTGGCGATAGCGGAGGTGATGGAGGAATCCAGACCTCCGGATAGAAGGACGCCGTAAGGGACATCGCTCATCAGTTGGCGTTTGACGGCGGCTTCCAGCGCATCGTGAAGTTGTTGTACGTCGGTAGGATTATCTTTCACGTTGGCGTAATCCATCCAGTCACGGGTGTACCATCTCGTGAGTTTACGGTCTTCGCTATAGAAATAATGACCGGGGAGGAACGGCTCGTAATGAGTGGCGAAGCCTTCAAGTCCTTTTAACTCAGAAGATACCATCAAGTGTCCCTCGTCATCGTATCCGATGTAGAGCGGGATCACGCCGATCGGGTCACGGGCGATCAAGTAAACCCCTTTCTCCTCGTCATAGAGAGCGAAGGCGAAAATACCATTGAGATCCTCGATGAAATCAATCCCTTTCTTCTTGTATAAGGCGAGGATCACCTCGCAATCGGAGCCGGTTTGGAACTCGTAATCGCCTTTTAACCGTTCTCGTAATTCCTGATGGTTGTAGATCTCTCCGTTGACGCAGAGGATGAGTTTCCCGTCGGGGCTGACCAAAGGCTGCCCTCCGGAGGCAGGGTCTACGATGGAAAGGCGTTCATGGGCTAAGATAGCGGTTTTGCCTTGGTAGATACCACTCCAATCCGGTCCGCGGTGACGGATTCGTTTACTCATTAATAACGCTTGTTTACGCAGGGCTTGCGCTCCGTCGTGTATATTGAATATCGCTGTTATACCACACATGATCATTAAAAATTGAAAGTTGAAAATTAGTTGGTTTGTAAGAAACGGTCGATGGATCGGGCGACATTACGGCCGGAGGCCATCGCTTTTACGACTAGGCTCGCTCCGCTGACAGCGTCTCCGCAGGCAAATAGGTTGCTGTTGGCGGTATATCCGGCGTTGTCTACGGCGATGTTATCGCGGTTGTCGGTAGCCAATCGCAGTTCTTTGATCAATCCTTCTTGTTCCGGATGCAGGAAGCCCATGGCGAGGAAAACCAGATCGGCCTCGATGATCTCTTTCTTGCCGGTCTGTCTCATCTGCGGACGGCCTCCGTCTGGGGAAGGAGCCCATTCGACTTCTTCTACCTCAACCCCTATCAGGTTGTTTTTCTCTCCGATAAAACGGTTAGAGGCTAGGTTCCACCGGCGGATACAACCTTCCTCATGGCTGCTGCTGGTTTTCAGTACTTGCGGATACATGGGCCAAGGTGTCGCCGGATTCTGTCCGACGGGTGGCTGGGGCATGATCTCGATCTGGGTGACACAGGCCGCCCCATGACGGTTCGCTGTCCCTACACAATCGCTACCCGTATCACCTCCGCCAATCACTAAGACTTTCTTGCCTTTGCAATTGATCTGGCTTTTGGGCGGGATGGGGATGCCTTCTAAGATCCGGTTCTGCTGGCTTAATAACTCCAAGGCGAAATGTACGCCTCTTAAATGACGTCCCTCGATAGATAGATCCCGGGGAACCTCGGCGCCGATCGCTACGCAAACAGCGTCGAAATCTTTCACTACATCTTTCGCTAATATCTCTTTGCCGACCATCGTGTTTACACGGAAAAGAATCCCTTCTTGCTCCATGATACGGATACGGCGATCGATAATGTGCTTGCCTAGCTTGAAATTGGGGATGCCGAAGCGTAGCAAGCCGCCCGGTAACTCATCTTTCTCGAATACGGTGACTTCATATCCTTTCCGGTTCAATTGGTTCGCTACGGTCAATCCGGCGGGACCGCTACCGATCACGGCTACCTTTTTCCCGTTGCGTACCGGTTGGATAGGCTGTACGTATCCTTCCCGGAAAGCGGCTTCCACGATAGCCGCCTCGTTCTCACGGATCGTGACAGGTTCGTCGCAGCTAAGTTTCAGTACGCAGCTTTTCTCGCAGAGGGCGGGGCAGACACGTCCCGTGAACTCCGGGAAGTCGTCGGTCTGCTCCAATACGTGATATGCCTCTTTGTAACGGCCTTTGTATAACAAATCTTGCCATTCGGGTTGCTTGTTACCCAGCGGGCAGGCCCAGTGGCAGAAGGGTACGCCACAATCCATGCAGCGGGAGGCCTGCGTACGGCGGTCGCCGCTGTTCAAGGTCTGTTCTACCTCGCTGAAATCATCTATACGTTCGTGGACGGGACGATAGCCCGCCTCTTGTCTATGTATCGTTAGAAATGCTCTTGGGTTTCCCATAGTTCTCTTGTTTTTGTGTAAATATTTAGTAGTCTTTCTGCATCTCCGCGATCTTGCGTTGGAGTTTGCGCATCTGTTCCTCTTGGAGTACTTTCTTGTATTCGATCGGGACGATCTGGATGAACTCATCCACGTACTTGTTCCAGTTATCGAGCATCAATCCGGCCAGATGGCTGCCGGTATGATGATAATGCTTGCGGATCAATTCATGAAGTTCCTTTCGTGAGGTGCTATCCTCGATCAAGGAAAGCTCTACCATTTCCATGTTGCAATAATAATCGAAATCACCATTCTTGTTCCATACGTAAGCGACACCGCCACTCATTCCGGCGGCGAAGTTCCGGCCTGTATTGCCTAAGACGACAACCCGGCCTCCGGTCATGTACTCGCAACAATGGTCGCCTACACCTTCCACGACAGCGATCGCCCCGGAGTTTCGCACGCAGAAACGTTCTCCGACCCGGCCGTTGATATAAACCTCACCGCTGGTAGCCCCATATAATAAGGTATTACCGGCTATCGTATTGTCTTCCGCTATAAAGGTGGAGCGTACCGGAGGCATTAAACTGATGTGTCCGCCACTCAATCCTTTTCCGAGATAGTCGTTCGCCTCGCCTTCCAACCGGAAATGTACGCCGTGAGCCAGAAAGGCTCCGAAGCTCTGGCCCGCCGCCCCCTTGAACTTGATATGCAGGGTGTTCTCCGGTAACCCGATGTTCCCGTACCGCTTGGCGATCTCGCCGGAAAGCATGGCTCCTACGGAACGATCGGTGTTGGCTATCGCATAATCCAACGATACTTCCTGTCCGGATTCGATGGCGGCCTTTGCGTGACGGATGATATCCACATCTTTCACGTTGTCGATCGCATGGAGTTGACGGGTGACATGATGGATGGCCTGCGTGGCGGCTTGTTCCGGTAGATGGATCAAGCGGCTGAGATCCAATAGATCATGTTTCTCGATATGATCGGAAGGTTTACGCATGAGTAAGTCCGTACGGCCAATGATATCGTCTAGTTTCGTATAGCCTAGCTCTGCCAGATATTCCCGAACTTCACGGGCGAGGAAGGTGAAGAAATTCACCAAATATTCGTGTCGGCCATGAAAGCGTTTACGTAATTCCTCATCTTGGGTAGCGACACCTACCGGACACGTGTTCATATGGCATTTACGCATCATCACACAGCCTAAGACGATCAAGGCGGAGGTGGCGAATCCAAACTCCTCGGCACCCAGCATCGCCATCAATACGATATCCCGTCCGGTTTTCAATTGTCCGTCTGTTTGCAAGCGGACTTGTCCCCGGAGGCCGTTCATCACGAGCGTCTGTTGAGTCTCGGATAGTCCTAGCTCGGGTGGGATTCCGGCGTAACGGATAGAGCTTATCGGGGAAGCCCCCGTTCCTCCTTCTGCCCCGGAGATCACGATCCGGTCCGCTTTTGCCTTGGCTACGCCGGCGGCGATGGTTCCCACGCCACTCTCGGATACGAGTTTCACACTGATCTCGGCTTGAGGGTTCACGTTCTTCAGATCGAAGATCAATTGCGCCAAGTCCTCGATCGAGTAAATATCGTGGTGAGGTGGGGGAGAGATCAGAGAGATACCCGGGATCGAGTGACGGGTTCTCGCTATGATATCGTTCACCTTATAGCCGGGAAGCTGTCCTCCTTCGCCCGGTTTCGCTCCTTGGGCGACCTTGATCTGGATCTCGTCGGCGTTTACCAGATATTCCGTGGTCACGCCGAAGCGTCCGGAGGCTACTTGCTTGATGGCGGAGCGGAGCGATAACCCGTCCTCACGGGGGATGAAACGGGCCGAGTCCTCACCACCCTCGCCCGTGTTACTGCGTCCGTGTATCTTGTTCATGGCTATAGCTATCGTCTCGTGCGCTTCCCGGCTGATAGAACCGAAGCTCATCGCTCCCGTGACAAAGCGACGCATGATCGCTTCTTCCGGCTCTACCTGCTCCAAGGGGATCGGGGTGCGTTGTTTGAAGGTCAGGAAGTCACGCAAGAATATGGGGCTTTCCTTCTCATCAACCGTATGGGAATATTCCTTGAATTTCTTGTAGCTCCCCAAGCGGGTAGCCAGTTGAAGCATGGAAATGGTATCCGGGTTCCAAGCGTGTTTCTCGCCATCCTTGCGGAAGGAATAAATGCCTTTATGTTCCAATAAAGAATCCGTGGGGTGGGAGAATGCGTCATTGTGCATGGCGATCGCATCTGCCGCTATCTCTTCCAAGCGGATACCACCGATGTTGCTGGTGGTTCCCCCGAAGTAAGTATCTGCCAGATCCCGGCTTAGGCCGATCGCCTCGAAAAGCTTCGCTCCTCGGTAACTGCGGATCGTGCTGATCCCCATCTTGCTCATAACCTTGAATAAACCCTTGCAAATGGCTTTTACGTAATTCTTCTCGGCAGTCTCGTAATTCAATTGTATCTCTTGCCTGTCTACTAGATCATCCAAGATAGCGAAAGCCATATAGGGGTTGATGGCACTGGCTCCGTAGCCTAGTAAGAGGGCGGCGTGCATTACCTCACGCATCTCGCCGGTTTCCACTACCAGCGCTGTTTGCACCCTTTTCTGCACGGAGATCAGATGGTGATGCACGGCGCTTACCGCTAACAGGGAGGGGATCACCGCTTTTTTCTCATCTACGTTCCTGTCGCTTAAAATGATGTAGTTAACGCCGTCGGTGACGGATTGCTCCGCTTGTTTACATAATTCGTCCAAGGCGGCTTTCAGTCCTGCGCATCCTTTCTCTGCGTCAAACAAAGTGGGGAGCTTAACACTTTTAAAGCCCTTATACCGGATGTTACACAGGAGATCCAGTTGTGTATTGGTCAAGATCGGATGGTTCAGCCGAACCATTTTACAGTGGCTCTCGGTTGGAACTAAGATATTGCTTCCCACGGCCCCGATATACTCGGTCAGGCTCATGACGAGTTCCTCGCGGATCGGGTCGATCGGCGGGTTGGTTACTTGGGCGAATTGTTGGCGGAAATAATTATAGAGGATTTGCGGACGGGCGGATAATACGGCCTGTGGCGTATCGTTGCCCATGGAGCCGACCGGTTCCGCCCCTCCCGTGCACATCGGTACGATGATACGTTCGATATCCTCACGGCTGTATCCGAACGTACGCAGTAGCTTGTCGTATTTCTCTACCTTATGAGGAATCTTACGGCCGGATTTCAACTCGTCCAATTCCACCCGATTTTTCTCCAGCCAAGTACGGTAGGGCTGGGCGTTCGCCAGTTGTTCCTTCAGCTCGCTATCGTAATAAATCTCGCCTTTCTCGGTATCGATGAGTAAGATCTTTCCGGGTTGCAGACGGCCTTTTTCCTTGATCTCGTTAGGCTCGAAATCCATGACGCCGACTTCGGAGGCCACGACCATCATGTCATGTTTCGTGATCAGGTAACGGGCGGGGCGGAGACCGTTACGGTCTAGCATGCCTCCGGCGTAGCGTCCGTCGCTAAAGAGCAGGGCGGCAGGCCCGTCCCACGGTTCCATCAAGATGGAGTGATATTCGTAGAAAGCCTTTAGGTCTTCGGAGATCGGGTTCTTCTCGTTGAAACTCTCCGGTACCAGCATCGCCATGGCATGCGGCAGGCTCATTCCGGAGGCCACGAAGAATTCCAATACGTTATCCAGTGAGGCACTGTCACTCATGCCCGGCTGGATGATCGGGCGTATATCGTTGATATCCGGGATTCTGGGGGAGGAGAGTACGCTCTCCCGGGCCTCCATCCATCCCCGGTTGCCTCGTATCGTGTTGATTTCCCCGTTATGTGCCAGTAGGCGGAAAGGTTGCGCCAGACTCCAAGTGGGGAAGGTGTTGGTGCTGAAACGTGAGTGTACCAAGGCCAGTCCGCTAGTGAAATAAGGTTGCGTCAGGTCCGGAAAGTAATGGCGTAGCTGCATGGATTCCAGCATGCCTTTGTAAACGATGTTTTTGGTGGAAAGAGACGCTATATAGAAATCATCCTTGGCCGGAAGGTCGGTGGCCGATACCCTTTTCTCGACCCGCTTACGTATGAGGTATAGCTTTAGTTCCAGCTCTTGCTGATCGTTGCAGCCGATGATGAATATCTGCTTGATATCTGGTTCGGTCGCTTGTGCGTCCTTTCCCAAGATTTCCGTATGAACGGGAACTTTGCGTAAGTGCATCAAGGTTAATCCCTCTTTCTCGATCTCCTCGATGAGGATACTGAGGATGCTTGCTTGCTGTTCCTCGTCTTTGGGGAGGAAGATTAGTCCGGTGCCATATTTGCCTTTCTCTGGAACCGGAATTCCTTGCAGGAGGATGAACTCATGAGGGATCTGTAATAAGATTCCCGCTCCGTCACCCGTTTTGTTATCGGCTCCCTCAGCGCCTCGATGCCTCATGTTCTCTAGTACCTTAAGGGCTGATTCGATGATGTCGTGCGATTTCTCGCCGTGGATATTTACTAACATTCCTACTCCACAAGCGTCATGTTCATAAGACGGGTCGTATAATCCTTGTCTGCTATTAAAATGATTTCTGTTTGTTTTCATTTGTTGACCTTATGTTTGCGTATAAATGATTATTGCGTCAATTTGTTTCGCAAATATAGGTATTAATGGCATAATGTGATTGCTTGTAGGAGCGAAAGAACGGAGAAAAGATAAGAATATCTTATCTGATGTTTCTATTTGTAAGTATTTATTGGGTTTATTCTTTTTATTTGAAAGATATTTGGCTGGTTAGTTTTCTAAATGAAAGACAAACTAAAAAAGAAGCACCGTCACGTTTTGCGACAGTGCTTCTTTTTCTCCGGAAGCGCTGTCACGGATTGTGATGTCGCTTCCTATCTGTTTTATCTATCGGGATATTCTCGGATGAAATAGCGGGATAGGAATTTCCAATTATCTTGTATGATCGCCTTGCCACGTTCCGGGCTGGTAAGGCTTTTCGTTTGTGCGTCGGCCAACATGCCTCGGTCTACCAGCTCTTTCAGGAAGTAAACGCCGCAATGTTTCACGATGAAGAAAGAGAGCGCTTGCTTGGCGGCACGGTTGGCGTCGTAGAAGGGATTGTTCTCATCCTTGATCAGCTCCACGTCACGGGTAATGACTTGGGCGCCTTCCTCGGGCGTGGCGTAGATCGCCAGTTTCTTGCTTTGCCAGTCTTCGGGAAGATGGAAGTTCTCGGCGGGGATAAGGCCGGAAGTCTCCGTGATAAATGTTTGTGCATCTTCGGTCTTGTCGAAATAGAGAAGCAGTTTGTCACCTGCGGCTTTGCGGAAAGTCTCGTATTGTTGGCGGTTTTCCTCCAGCATATCGTCGGGCAGGGTGGCTACAGACTCGTCGGCGGTGTTCTGAAATACCGCATGGTCGGGATGCTCGGCGGGCAATATCTTTGCCAGCCATTGCGGGGAGGTCAGACCTAGCAAGGAGGTCTTGCTGGTGTAGGCCATCATGCCGTGGCTGTTGACGAGCAGGTTGTTAAGCTGCTCTTGGTTGAGGTCGGGCTGCTCCTTCCAGCGGTCGTGGGCGAAGTCGCTCAGTTCCCGGGCCGACTCAGGCAGGATATAGGATTCGTAATGGAACCATTGCAATAGACGGTCGTAATCCTCTTGCCGCTCGTAGCGGGTATCAAGGGCGAAAAGCTTGGCCATGCGGGTATTCTCCGGCGCCGTGGTCCACTCTTTGCAGAACAGGTCGTAGATAAGCATGCCGGTGGATTCGTTGGCAGGGTTGTCCGGACTGACGAAAGTGCCTTTACGATAGCCGTGATACTGCTGGGTATAATGCCAAAGGAGGAAGCGCACGTCCTCAAGGTTCACCTCATCGTCGTAATAATGATCGTCCGGAGTGTAGAAGGGGAGGTATTTGCCGTATAGCTCCTTATGGGTAAGGATGAAGGCACGCCAAATCCCCATGCCGGAGATCACGTCCTCGAAGTAGGCGGCCATGCGGATACAGATCTGCTTTGTTTCCTCGCCCTCGAAGGAGTTTACCAACTCGGTCTTCTCCATGATATCGTAGATACGGTTCGCTATTCCGGTATAATAGGAATCCACGGGAGTGCTTTGTTTATAGGGATGCAACTGCAACCAGTCTTTCGGGAAAATTTTAATGTTCTTCATGTTATTAAATGTCTTTATGCATTCAGGAGTGCAAATGTAGTAAAAATACGTTAGCTATGTCAAACGATAAGGAAAAGTTGCGGTCTTAAAAATGTAACATTTGTAGTCTTTATTGTTATCGGATCTAAACATCTTTGAAATATCGCCCCCGTACTTTCGCGTCGAAATCAAAGATGAAATAATAAGTAGTAAGATAATGGGAAAGAGTTTAAGGGGCAAAAGATTGAAAAGGTTAGGGCTTTTCTGGATGGGAGTTTTCCTGTCATTCTCTCTATGGGCACAAACAGGGGTTATCTGCGGGACGGTTACGGACGCTAAGATGAAAGAACCGTTGATCGGCGCCTCGGTCGTGATCGAGGGGACTACGGTTGGCGCTATCACGGATATAGACGGTAATTTTCGTATCGAGAACGTGAAGCCGGGTACTTATACGGTAGCCGCCTCTTACGTGTCGTACCAAACGCAAACGGTAAAGGATGTTCCGGTAGTCGCACGCCAAGAGGCGGTATTGAATATCGAGCTTTCCGACGCTAACCTCCAATTACAGAATGTGGTTGTAGTGGCCCAACGGAAATTGGGAACCGAGATGGCCGTATTAAATACCGTACGCAAGAGCCTTCCGGTCGTGAATGGTATCTCCGCCCAACAAATCAGTAAAACACAGGATAGCGATGCCGCCGAGGTACTACGCCGTATCCCGGGAATCACCATCGTGGACGACCGTTTCATCGTGGTCCGGGGTCTGGCGCAACGTTATAATAATGTATGGCTGAACAATGCCACGACTCCTTCCAGCGAGACGGATAGTCGTGCTTTCTCATTCGACGTGCTGCCCTCTTCTTTGATCGATAATATGATGATCTATAAAAGCCCCTCGGCGGAATTGCCGGCGGATTTCTCCGGAGGTTTCGTGCGGGTGCTGACAAAGAATATTCCCGAGGGTAATACGCTCAACGTCTCCTATCAAGTCGGGTTTAATACAAACTCCGCTTTCCGAGATTTCCAACTGACGAAAGGTTCCGCCTTGGATTATCTGGGCTTTGGCGCTGGCTCCCGAATGTTACCCTCGAACGCCCCATCTCATTTGAACGACATATCGGCAGCGGATGCGGCGGCGTTTACGAAGCGGGTGAATACGGGATGGAACGTGTGTCATTTCACGGCGATGCCGGAACAGAAACTGACGTTCATGATGAATCGTACCTTTGATATCGGTGACATGAAGATCGGTAATATCACCAGTGTGAACTATAGCACGGGCTATGATTATTACGAGATGAAAAACAACAACTACCTCTCGTACGACATGGCCAAGGATCAATCCTCATACCGTTACCGCTACGATGATGTACAATATAAGAATACGACAAAATTAGGAGCCTTGTTCAACTGGTCGTTGATGAAGGGAACGAGCAAATATGAGTTCAGGAATTTCTTCAACCAGCGTGGAACCTTTTCCTTATCGCAACGAGAGGGAACGGATTTCTACTCCGACCAAAATATCCGGAAATGGGAATCCCTTTATACCGGACGCACTACCTATTCCGGCCAGCTAAGCGGGGAGCATAAATTGAGAGAAGATATGAATAAACTGGATTGGACGTTAGGTTATGCTTTCGCCACTTACAAGGAACCGGATCGCAAGGTGGTAAAATCTTTGGAGAGTACGACGGATGGTGACTCTCGTTATTATGTGTCCGACCCGACTCGTTATTATCAAGACTTGAAAGATAACAGCGCTTCCACCGCCTTGAATTACGAGCATAAGTTCGCCGTTTCGGAGATGTTTACCCCTGTTTTGAACACGGGGGTATATGGAGAGTTTAAGAAACGTAACTTTGATGCCCGTCGTTTTGTCTATAATATGCTGGGAAGTGGTTATGACCGTTTTGCTGAATGGGACTACAGCTCGGTCTTCTCGGACGCAAATATATCGACCGATCGTATCTATATGAAAGAGAGTACGAACAAGAGCGACTCTTATACTTCCGATAATCTGCTGGGTGCCGCTTACGTAGCCGCTAAACTGAACTGGGGAGAGAGGCTGAATGCGAACGTAGGTGTACGTATGGAGTACTATCAATTGAAATTAGATGGTTATGAGTCGGACGGTATAAAACCGGTGCATCTGGATCAGAACGCTACGGATTTCTTTCCTTCCGTCAACATCGCTTATAATTTGAATGAGAAGCACCAAGTACGCTTGGCTTATGGACGTTCCGTGAATAGGGCGGAGTTCCGGGAGATCGTACCTTACGTATATTATGATTTCGCCTTAGATGCGAATATCACGGGTAACGTAAACTTGAAGAACGCTTATGCGAATAATATGGATCTGCGTTATGAATTTTACCCGGCTCCGGGTGAGACGGTGACGATCGGCGGTTTCTACAAACGGTTCGATAATCCGATCGAGCAAACCTATATGGAAGCGGGTTCCGGATTGCAGTACACATACCACAACGCCGATCATGCGAATGCTTTCGGCGTGGAGCTGGATATCAAGAAGAATCTGGACTTTATCGGTCTGAAAGGCTTGAGCTTCGTATTCAACGGGGCTTATATCCATAGTAGGGTGTATTTCGCCGAGGGCTCTTTCGAGCGGGATCGTGCGATGCAGGGGCAATCCCCTTACTTGATCAATACGGGCTTATTCTATCAGAATGACAACGCAGGAATCTCAGCCTCCGCCTTGTATAACCGGATTGGCAAGCGTATTGAGACGGTAGGCGTACCGAAGCAGAACCCGAACGATGATATTCCCGATATCTATGAGATACCTCGTAACTCCTTGGACTTGAGTTTCTCGAAGAAGATCGGTAAATACGTGGAGGTCAAGGGAGGCGTAAAAGATCTATTGAACTCAAAAGTAGAATATAAACAATTCCTAGAGTTAACAGAGGCTTCCGGAGAGAAACGGGAGGTTGAGCAATTAATCCGTAGCTATCGTCCGGGTGTGACCGTGAATCTAGGTGTAGCCGTGAAGTTTTAATTTGAATTCACTCATATAAACTAAATTCGTTTACTTATGAACAAGTTATTATTAAAAGGTGTGGCCGCCGCTTTCTGTATGGCCACGATGTTTGGAACAACCGCTTGTGGCGACGATGATGATCTCGTAAATGTAGAGCCGCCTGTAGAGGAAACTCAAGATGTTATATTGGAAGGTGAGATTACCTCGGATATGACCTTGAAGGCTGCTGATAACAACCTGTTGAGAGGTTTCGTATATGTGACGGATGGCGTGACCTTGACGATCGAGCCGGGAACGGTAATCAAGGGGGAGAAATCGTCTAAAGGCTCCTTGATCGTCGAGCGTGGCGGAAAGCTCATCGCCGAGGGTACGGCGGAGAAACCGATCGTGTTCACTTCCGACCAACCGAAAGCTTCTCGTACCTATGGTGATTGGGGTGGCTTGATTCTTTGTGGCAAGTCTATCGTGAATAATACGGCTGGCGAGGCTCAGATAGAGGGCGGTCCTCGTTCTTACTACGGTGGAAAGGATCCGGAAGATAACTCCGGTATCGTGAAATATGTCCGTATCGAGTTCGCCGGTTATCCATTGGAGCCAAATAAGGAGATCAATGGTTTGACTTGCGGTGGTGTTGGCCGTGGCACTACGATCGAATACGTGCAGGTCTCTTTCTGTGGCGACGACTCATTCGAGTGGTTTGGCGGTACGGTAAACGCAAAACACCTGATTGCTTACAAAGGTTGGGATGATGAGTTTGATACGGACTATGGATTCCAAGGTAAATTGCAGTTCTTGTTAGGCGTTCGCGACCCGAAGCACGCTGATACGTCCAAGTCCAATGGCTTCGAGTCTGATAACGACGCTGATGGTTCCAATAATACTCCACTTACCACTCCGGTCTTTTCTAACGTGACCTTGATCGGTCCGTTCTATGGTGAATCAGCTGGTAAAACGGAAAATGATATCTTTTATGTTACGGAAGACGCGGCTAATGGCGCTAAGGGTGGATCATTCCAAGCCGCTATGCACATCCGCCGTAACTCTTCCTTGAATGTGTATAACTCGATTTTCGTGGGTTGGCCATACGGTTTGTATCTGCAAAACGCAAATGTGGGTGCGGTTGTTAAGAATGTGATCTTCGCCGGTATGTGGGAGAATTTCAAGGATGAAACTAGCCAAAATTACTTTCAGACAGCAGACTTGAGCAACCTTACTTACGCTTCCAGCAATGATATCATCGCTAAAGATGGTGACTATACATCGATCGTAGCGGATAAGATTGACGGAGCGGATTTCTCTGATACGGCTTTGAACGACGCTTTCTTCGAGAAGGTATCTTATAAGGGAGCTTTTGATGGCAAGAATGACTGGGCCGCTAACTGGACCAACTTCGATCCGAATAACACTGAATATTAATTTAGCTTGACTTTGAATAGGCTGTGAATTTGTTTGGGGCACTGAGGTATCCGGAAAGATCCCTCGGTGTCTTTTCGCATATAATTTAGATAAGAATGTATCATGAATAAAAAGCTATTGTTATTTTCTGCTTTTATGGCGGGGGCCTCATGGACCGTACAAGCGCAAGACTTGGTTTTAAGCGAAGGACAGTATTATACCGATGCCACGCAAACCACTCCATATACGGGTCGTTATACGGAATTTTATGACGATGGTATGCTTAAGATGGAGTTATATTTGAAAGATGGCCGTCCGGAGGGAACTTACGTGATTTATTATCCGAGTGGCAAGATCGCCGAGGTGCGTTCCTATTATCATGGGATCTTTCACGGAGAATGGCGTACATATAATGAGAACGGCCAGCTGATCGGCCTGGCTTCTTATAAGGAAGGGCAAAAGGACGGCCCTTGGCGTATCTGGAGTGATAAGGGAAATTTGTTGTATGAGATGTTCTATACGGCAGGGAAGAAATCTGGTGTCTGGCGTAGCTGGGATGAGGAGGGGAATCTGCTTTCCGAGGAGAATCAATAGGGATAATTGCCGTTTACATACCGTTGTAACGCCATTTACCTCTAATGGTAAATGTTTTTTCCTCTAGAGGTAAATGTCGTTACATCAGTATGTAAACAGTTTTACCTCTAGGTGAAAATACTTTTACTTCTTGATGAAAATATTGGTAAATGTAATTAAATGGAAATCAGCATGCTTACTACTCTTCCTCTTCTCCAAAGTCGAACTCGAAATCGAATCCGTCATCCATGAATTCCGGCTCAGTGAATTGCTCCAGTTCACGACGGTCTTTCTTGGTAGGACGTCCGAGACCTTTCGCACGGTTCACGAAACCGGAGATACGGTTCATCTCCAGAATCTCATACTGATCCGGGGTTGTCACGTTCTCCAAGTAATTCGGGACGAGCTTCGCGCCCACACGATTCTCGATCAATCCGATTACCTTAAAAGAGAAGGTGATCGGCGGTTTACGCACTTGGATCACATCGCCAACCTTGATCATGCGGGAAGGTTTGATCGTTACTCCACCTATCATGATACGCCCTTTCTTGCAAGCTTCCGCGGCTATCGTGCGGGTCTTAAAGATACGGGTCGCCCACATCCATTTATCGATACGTACCTCGTTCATATCTGTATTCTCAGTCTCTTTTTATTTATTATTAAATTGATTCATCGTAATCTGGATGCCGGCGAGGCAGAAGCTCTTGATGATCTCTGTCGCACGATCCAATATCTCTGGCATCAATTGCAATTCCTCCGGGGGAAATTTCCCTAGCACGTAATCGATCTGTCCGCCCCGTGGGAAATCGCTGCCTATGCCGAAACGAAGGCGGGAATATTCCTGCGTATTCAATAACTGGGCGATATTCTTCAACCCGTTATGCCCGGCGTCGCTACCCTTTGGTTTCAGACGTAAGGTTCCGAATGGCAATGCCAGATCATCTACGACGATCAATAGATTTTCCACGGGAATGTTCTCTTTTTGCAACCAGTACCGAACGGCGTTGCCGCTGAGGTTCATAAAGGTATTCGGCTTTAGCACGATCAAGTCACAGTTTTTCACTCGTATGCGTGCGATTGCCCCGTATCGCTCCTCAGTGAAATTGCCTCCTACGCTCTCTACCAGATGGTTGACAACCCGGAAACCTATATTATGACGGGTTCCCCAATATTCGGAACCTATATTACCAAGTCCTGTTATCAAATATTTCATTATCCTCGAATCTATAAAAGAAAGGGGAAGAACATTCTATGAATATTCTCCCCTTCATGTATTGTAATAATGTTTTTACCTCAGATTATCCTTTAGCCTGAGCACCACGAGCGGCACGAGTCAATTGAACGGCGCAAACAACAGCGTTTTTAGCGTTCATCAATTCAAGACCTTCGAAGTGCAAAGCACCTACCTGCATAGTCTTACCTAATCCAAGGTGATCCACATTAATCGTCAACTTTTCAGGGATTTGATCGTATATAGCTTTCACTTTCAGTTTTCTCATTTGAAGAGACAACTTACCACCGGCTTTAACACCTTCTGCGTGACCTTCCAAAACAACCGGAACTTCCATTACTACGGCTTTGTCCTTAGATACTTCCAAGAAGTCCATGTGAAGGATTTCGTCAGTTACAGGTTGAAACTGCATGTCCTTAACGATTGCCATCGTCTTGTTACCGTCAATGCTTAACTCAACAACGAAAATCTCCGGAGTGTAAACCAACTTACGAACGGCTTCTTTTGTAACCGTGAAGTGAGTTACTTTTTCGCCACCGTATAATACAGCGGGAATTTCATTGTTCTTACGCATTGCTTTCAAGGCTCTTTTCTGATCGGCGGAACGAGCGACGATCTCTCTTCCTTTTCCTTCTAACTCAAATGTCTTCATTTTCTTTAATTTTTGTGTTACTCAAAATTAGTTATTTTGCTTCCTAATTTCCCATCACACGGTACGGGGCTAAAAAGCGGTGCAAAGATACGATTTTTGTTTGATGTGACAAATATTTCGCATGTTATTTGTCGGATTATCGATCTAGCTTCACTAATTTCGTGGTTCGCATGATCCAACGGACAAGGCCGTGGGGGAGGAGCATTACGAGGGGTGTGCATATTTTGTTGAAGAGACCCGGTAATAGGGAAGCCCGGTGGTGAAACAAGGCATTAATCCCTTTTTTAGCCAGTTTTTCCGGACGCATCATGATACCTAGGCGGATCGCTAAGGTCTTTAAGTTGTCGCTTAGGTTATATAAATTCGTGGCGACGGCGCCGGGACAAAGTACGGTTACGCTTACTCCATAATCCAGTAACTCTGAACGCAAGCCTCGGGAGAAGCTTTTCAAGTATCGCTTGGTGGAAGCGTACAGCGTAATTCCCGGATAAGGTAGCCAACAAGATAGGGATGACATATTGAGGATATATCCATGACGCCGTTTCTTCATCTCTTGCCCGAAATAATAACAAAGCTGGGTAGGAGTGGTCACGTGGAGGTAGAGCATTTTCTCGACGATGTTGGCCTTAGCTTGTAAGGTCTCGCAGAAAAAAAACATACCGGCGTTATTGACCAATACCTCTATTGGGATGTTTTTCTCTTGGCAAGTATCATATAGCTCCTTGGCCGCCCCGGGGATCGCCAAATCACGATAAAGCGGCAAAACTTCTATACCATATTTCTCGGAGAGAAACTCACCTTTCTCCCGGATCGCCTGCTTCTCATTGCTGACGATCACTAACTGATAGCCTCGTGAGGCTAGTTCCTCGGCATAGGCGAGACCTATTCCGGAGCTGGCCCCCGTGACTAAAGCCCATTTCTTTTCCATTATTTATATTCAAGCCTTTTGATTTCACGTACGATACATTCCGGAAGACCTTTCACGTTCTTATGACAGACCATATCCTCACTATACATACGGGCGATACAATAGTTGCTATGCCCACAATCGCAACGGGCGTGCTCGTCTTCTTTCATACGGTTGACGAAGCCCGGCTCGTTCACCAAGGCACGTGCCATGGCCACAAACTCGAACCCGTCGTTCAGTACCTCCTCGATCTTGTCTCTGGAGACCAATCCTCCTACGTAAATAAGAGGTAAATGTAAGGCTTTGCGGAATTTCAACGCATCTTCAAGGAAGTAAGCCTCCTTAAACGGTTCCGAGGGAATCATATATTTACCTACCATGCGGATTCCAATCGGTAGATAGCCGCGAGGCATATAATACGCCATCGTACGGATCGGCATTTCTCCCCGCATTACATACATGGGGGCACGGCTCACGAATCCGCCGCTTAGTACTAAGGCATGCGCTCCGCATTGGTCTTGGAGTGTACGGGCTACTTCTAGGCATTCGTCTATTTCAAGTCCTCCCTTGAACCCGTCCCGCATATTGGTCTTTACGGTTACGGCCATGTCGGAACCTGCTGCTTTCATCACCTCTTCCATACACATTCTCATGAAGCGCATACGGTTCTCAAGGCTTCCTCCATATTCGTCTTTCCGGTGGTTGGTATACGGGGAAAGGAATTGGCTGATCAGATAACCATGCCCGGCATGGATCTCGACAGCGTCCATACCTGCCTCACGTGCCAATCGTACGGCCTCACCGTAGGCACGAGCCATGGAAGCGATCTCGGATTGTCTCATACCTCGTACGATCGTGGGAGAGTAGAGGTTGAAACCGCTGGACGCTGAAATAGGCGTGCATCCGCAAATCCGCTTATGCGACATATTACCACAATGGCCTAACTGGATGGAAGCGGCGGCTCCCTCTTTATGGATAGCGTCGGTGAGCTTGCGGAGGCCGGGAATAATATCCGGACGCATCCACAGCTGACGCTCGAACGACAAGCCGCTTTGCGTTACGGCGGCATAAGCTATGTTCGTCATGCCGATCCCTCCGGCGGCTACGGATGTGTGATAGTTGAATAACTGCTCCGAGGGAGCGTTTCCCGGGCACATACTCTCGAATGCGGCGGCCCGGATCGTGCGGTTCCTAAGTGTTAGCGGACCGATCTTACCGGGTGTAAACAGGATTGATTTGTCCATATCAATAGATTAATGTAGTTGTTTCGAAAAATTAAGTTAGATGGTTTTCTCTATATTCCAGACGAAGGCCCGAAGCCCTTGCGCTTCCGTTTCCTTGTCTAAGTTGTGTAGGATTTCCAGAAAATGATCGACCTTCTCTTCTTCTACCATCGTAAGGATAGCTGAATTCAAGGTAGGCCAAGCGTGATTGCCGTAATGTGGCTCGCCTGTTTTACTTCCCCGTCCTTGCACGACATCCCAATAGGTAAAACCTTTAAGGTTATTACGGTCCATGATACTGACGATAGCTTCGTAATACGCTTGATTGAAAGATATAAATATCGCTTTCATATAGTTGTTTTTTATGAGATCGCATATCCGTAGGGAAGCTTTTCTTACGATGGGCATTCAAGCCTGCTTATAATGGGCATCGTAAGCACCTTACAATGGGCATTGTTATGACCTAACAATGCCCATCGAGGTTTGCTTGGCCTCGGCTTCCCTATGGTACGCAAAGATAATTAATTATTTCGTAATGCCTTCCTTATTTTGCGGCGTCTTCGTTTTACGCCGTTGGCAGCGAATACGGCATAGACCGTCGGAACAATAATCAAGGTAATCAAGGTGGATACGGAAAGACCCCAAGCCACAGTCATACCCATCGAGCGCCACATCTCGGAACCTTCGCCGGTTCCCACCGCCATCGGGATCATACCCAAAACGGTCGTCAACGTTGTCATCAATACCGGACGGAGACGGGATTTACCGGCAGTCACTACCGACGTGATAATACCCATGCCACGCTCCCGGCATAAGATCGTATAGTCGATCAGCACGATACCGTTCTTAACCACGATACCCATCAACATGATCACGCCGATCAAAGCCATAACGCCCAATGGTGTCTGCGTGACCGCCAATCCCAATACGATACCTGTAAAGGCGAACGGGATAGAGAACATGATCACGAACGGGTCTACCAACGACTCGAACTGGGCAGCCATCACGATGAATACCAAGATGATGATCAATACCATCAAGATACCCAAATCGGTAAATGTATCCTGCTGATCTTCGAATGTTCCACCCAACTGCCAACTTACGTCGGATGGGATATCCATTTGTTTCAACTCATTCCGGGCGGCGGCAACCAAGTCGCTCAATGCTGCTCCCTTACCCGCTACGGCAGATACGGTGATCACACGCTCACGGTCTTTACGCTCGATGGTCGGGGGAGTCATACGTTCCACTACCTTGCCTAAATCACGGATGCGGATGCCTTTGCCCTCATTGTTATAGATCAAAATATTCTCAAGATCCTCTACGGACTCACGGAACTCTGGGGCGTAACGTACCTTGATATCATACTCATCTCCATCCTCACGATATTTTGAAGCGGTGGAACCATTTACACGGTTTCGGAGATACATGGAGGCGGTGGTTACGTTCAGCCCGTTGATGGCCAGTTTCTCCCGGTCGAAGTCGATCTGGTATTCCGGGATATAATCCTCACGGCTGATATTTACTTGCGAGCATCCTTTTACATTTCTCATACGACGGGCGATCTCATTCGCCACGGCATCCGTCTGGGCGAAATCAAAACCATAGATCTCGATGTTAACCGAGGTCTCTCCACCCATAGAACCTTCCTGCCCTCCGGCGAGTACCTCGAATTTCTTGATCTCGCTGTATTGGGCTAAGTCCTGCCGCATCAACTCGCAAATCTCGGTAAGACCTCTCTCACGGTCGCCCACGCTAGTCAGGTTTATATTGAACTCGATGATATGCGTACCGTTATTGCTTAGCTGGGCGAAGGTATTATCCGTATCCGCCGTACCTTCCGTGAAGTTACTGATCAGGATCTCCGGATATTTCTCACGGAACTTCTTGTCGATGTCGAGAGCTAACTCACGGGTAATATCCTGCCGTGTACCGATCGGCAACTCAATCGTTATACCGATGCGTGCGTTATCTTGCGTCGGGAAAAATTCCGTCTTGATGACCGGTATCAGCATCATACTGCCGATGAAGATCAGCGTAGCGCCTACGATCACCGTTTTCCGGTGGCGTACGGCCCAGTTCAAGAAGCGTCCGTAACCGCGATCCAAGGCGTTCAATCCCTTTTCGATAGGCGTGAAGAACATCCGGTACAATTTACCCTTCTCCGGTTGCTGGCGTAATAACTGTGAGCAAAGCATCGGGGTCAATGTCAAGGCACCTACCGTAGAAACGATCATGATGATACTAACGATCCATCCCAACTGCTTAAATAAGATACCCGCCATACCCGTAACCATCGTCAACGGCAAGAACACCGCCAACATCGTAAGGGTGGAGGCGATAACCGAGATAGCTACCTCGTTCGTGGCGTGTACGGCGGCCTGTTTCGGCTGGCTACCCCGCTCGATATGGGTCGTTACGTTCTCCAATACCACGATAGCGTCGTCCACCACCATGCCGATAGCGATAGAAAGTGAGCTCAACGAGATAATGTTTAACGTATTACCCGAGGCCAGCAAATAAGCGAAAGAAGCGATCAAGGAGATCGGGATGGTCAAGATAATGATAAACGTGGCCCTCCAACGTCCCAAAAACACGAATACCACCAACATAACGATGATAAAGGTAATCATGATCGTCTCTTTCAAGCTATCGATCGTATTCAAGATATTCGTGGAAGTATCCATGATTACGTCCAGCTTCACGTCTGAGGGTAAGCTAGCCTGTATCTCCGGAAGTTTCTGGTGTACCTTCTTGGCGATGTTCACCGAGTTCGCTCCGGACTGTTTCTGTATGACGATCATACCACCTTTCGTGCCGTTGTTGAACGTCTCTTGCGCACGTTCCTCGATACTGTCCTCTACACGGGCCACGTCACGCAGATATATGTTCTTTCCGTTCTGGCTACCGATCACTAGGTCCAGCATCTGCTTAGCGTCCGTGAATTCTCCTTGAACACGCAAGGAGTAGGTATTTGAGCCGATATCTACGCTACCCCCCGGTGTATTCCGGTTCTCTTGCGCGATGATGGTAGAGATACCTTCGATGGTCTGGCCGTAAGCCTCCAACTTGTACGGGTCGCAATACACTTGCAACTCACGGATCGGCGTACCGGAGATAGAAACGGCGCCCACGCCACTGATACGTGCCAATGGGTTGGATACCTTATCATCCAAGATCTTGTAAAGAGCGTTCGTGCTCTCCTCCGCGGTTACGGAGAGGATCAAGATGGGAATATCGTCCGTACCGAACTTGAAGATGATCGGATTCTCTACGTCATCGGGTAGGGAAGACTCTACCATGTCCAGTTTGTCGCGGACATCGTTCGTGGCGACATCGATATCGATGCCATAATTAAATTCCAACGTTACGATCGATATATTCTCACGGGATTGCGACGTGATATGCTTCAAGTCGCTTACGCTATTCAACACGTTTTCCAAGGGCTTCGAAACATTCATCTCGATATCCGAAGCGCTGGCGCCGGGATAGGCCGTCATCACCATGATGGTGTTCGTCTCTATCTCCGGAAGCAAGTCCACTGATAACCTGCTTAAGGAAAAAAGTCCGAAGATCACGATCGCCACAAATACAAGGGCGGTCGATACGGGCTTTCTTACCGCTGTTCCATATAAACTCATAGTCTGTTATTCGTTTTCGATTTCAACTTCCATACCGTTCGTCAGGCGGCTTTGCCCGGTGATAACCACTTGGTCGCCATCCTCCACTCCGGATATGATCTCATATTTATCACCCATACGGCGTCCTAGCTCCACCTTCTGGTAGGATACCTTGCCGTCTTTGCATACATAGATATACCGGTCGCCGGCGCCTGATTGTTTTACGATAGAGCGATCCGGAGCCACCACGTGATCCATATGGCCGAAACTCATTGTCACCCGGGCGAACATACCCGGTCGCACTCGCTCATCCGAGTTGGCGATCTTGATCTCCACGGGGAACGTGCGGGTAGCGGGATCGATCGTCGGGTAAACTAAGTTGACTTTACCCTTGAAAACCTCGTCTCCGTAGACATCCAGCCGGATGTCTACCTCATGGCCCTTCTTCACTTTCGTAAAAAGACTCTCGGAGACATTCACCATTAATTTGACCGGACGGATTTCCTCTACCGTATAGATGGGGTTTCCGCCGCTGTACATATCGCCGCTATCGTAGTTACGGGCGGTTACGACTCCGCTGATCGGGCTTAGCAATTGGGTGTTCTCCACCAAGTTTTTATACGTCTCGCGAGCCACCTCCAAGGAAGTCTTTTGGGCATCCCAAGCGGATTTGGAAGCACCGCCTACCTTATACAACTCGTCGATACGTTTGAACTCGATCTCTTGGTTATCCAATTGTATCTTCGCTTGCTTTAGACTTGTAGCGTCCATCTTGGCCAATAACTGCCCGGCTTTTACATGGTCGCCTACCTCGGCGAAGATTTTCTCGATACGGAATGGGGTTTGGGGAGCGATATTATTTTTGATATTCGCTTCCACTGTAGCGGTAAATTCACTGAGTTGCTCCACGTCTTGAACAGAGACCGTCTCCACTTTCACCTTTACTTTCTCATTCTGTGTTTCCGTGGCTTCCTCACTCTTATTACCCGAGCAAGACATCAGCAGGGCCAATGTAGCTATCGGTATTACTTTCAGCATTTGACTTGTCTTCATATAATTGTTCCTAATTATTATCTATTAAACTTTCAATTTTTAATTTTCAATTCATCTGTCCGTTACCCAATACTTTCTCCAGATCCGCCTTCGCTACCATATAGTCGTAGATAGATTGGTTGAAGTTCAACCGGGCCTGCGTCAAGGCAAGTTCGGCATCGTTCATCTCCAGCCATGTACCGGCTCCGGTGTCGTACCGTTTTTGCGAGATCATATATCCCCGTTCCGCTTGCTCGACTCCCTTTTGGGCGGCGTCGAACTTCTTGATACAGGTATTCATATTATCTATGTACTGTTTAACGGCCAACTGCAAATTACGCTTGGTATCGTCCCGTTGCAGGTTTAGTTGGTCGATGGAGACTTTCGTCTGCTTTACCTTATAAAATTTACTACCTCCGGAGAAGATAGGAACCGATAACGTGATACCGATCATCGAATAGGGGTTCCATCTGTAATTCTTGAACTTGAAGTCATTGTTCATGGCACTCCATTGATATAGACCGGTCAGCGACAAGGTCGGCAGATAATCGAATTTCTGCATGACCAGCGTCTTTTTTAGCTGTTCCGCCTGAAGGTCTAATTGTTTCAAGTCCGTATTCTCGGATAAGGTTGTATCCGTGGATAGATAGTCGGCGAAGAGGCTGGACTTGAAATCCGTCAGTTGCCCGTCGCAATCGATATTTAAATCCAGATCCATACCCAATAACGCTTTTAACTGCCATTTAGCCAAGGTAAGGGAGTTCTCTGCCTGCAACAGATTAGGCTCTGTATTCTTTACCGTCACATCGGCACGTATCAAGTCGTATTCAGCTACGGTTCCCTGTTCATACTTCCGTTTGATATCCAGATAATTCTCCATGGCATTGTCGTAACTTTGCTTGAATACCCGGTAAGAGTCGCTTGCCAGAAGGACGGCGTAAAAGCTCTTTTTCACTTGGTTCACCATCGCTATTTTAGAAGAGCGAGCTTGCTCCACCGCCAATTCCACGTCTAAGGCCGAGATACTCAAGCTTTTCCATAAGGAGGCGTTCACCAGTGGCATGGAAGCGTTGAAGCCCAAGCTCCAGTTGTTGCTACGTCCTACCTCGAAACCCTCGTCCATACTCGACATGTCCGTGCCTTCGGGCAAGCTGCCGCCTCCCATGTCACCCATGTCGAAATCCATATACATCACCTGTTTCTTCAAGGTACGGTTGTAGTCCCCCGCAAAACTGATCTGCGGAAATAGAGAAGCGTACGAGCCTTTACGTGCGTACTTTTTCTTCTGTATTTCTTTATCGGCAACTTTTACGGTCGGGTTCTCGCTAAGGGCGATCTCTAGCGCTTTCCCAAGATCCAGTTTCAGGGTGTCTTGAGCCAGAACCGGTCTCGCCGCCAGAAAAGGCAATACCATAAATGTGACCAACATCATTTTTCTACTCATCAATAATCGTTTCATTTAGGATAGATTTTGTCTGTGATTAAACTCATTAAGTGTTCGCTATAAATCATAGGATTGTTTGAGATCGAATCGGTCTAGGATCGCTCTTCCCTTCTCGGTACTGATCCCTTTCAGGAATGTGAGGAGGATCGTGTTGTATACCTCGGTGATGGAATGCTTGCAGAAGACATTGGAAGGCCGCAACATCTTCGTCTGCTCTTTCACCAGTAAGGCCATGATCTCGAAGTTGATCCCCTCTTGGAACACGCCCTCTTTAACGCCCCGTGTGAACAAGTCCATACACCTCTTACCCATTCTCGCTTTATTCATCTCTATTTTTTGTTGGGCTTTCGGATATTTCTTCAAGTCCTCGTAAAACTTCTCGTTGAACCATCTCGGGTTTTTCATCATCTCCTCATAGAAAAGCAGGATTACTTCCAAGGCATTGAAAGGTTCTTTTTCCAGTCCCGTCAGATATTGTCCGAGCGATTCGGAATTGTGATCGATCCCCTCGATCAGCAAGGTTTCCTTGTCCTCGAACGACTCGTAAAGTGTGCGCTTGGAGATACCAGCCGCTTTCGCTACATCATCCATACTCACACTCTTGATGCCATATTGAGAAAAAAGATCGAACGCCGTATTAATAATCTGTTCTTTTATCATATTCGTTTTTGTTACGTCAAAAGTAGCCGGGGCAATCCCCGTATACAAGTAAAAAGCGCTGACTCGTCCGTTGGAATCGACCAATGACCGGATATTCCCGTCGAATCTATTCGCAAAGGTCTGATATATTTAGAAAACCAGAAAGGTTTATACTGTTACGGTATTGCTATGGAATGAAACAGGATATTGTCAAAAATTCTTGTTATTCGTTCAATTTTGGATGAAAATTGGTTAAAAACGAAATAGTGGGTGGTCTTTGGCTTTTTATTTCTATCTTTGTCCGAGGTGATAATAAAAATCTACAGATAGATATGAAAAATTTACCTTTAATTGAAGTCACTGAGTTAATCAAGGGAATTGAGTCCAGCGACAACTTTCAAGATGATTTATCGATAGCGGATCTGAACGGAGATTTGATTAATTACGAGGAAAAAAGGCTGGAGCATTCCACCCCGATGCGTTTAAATGCCTTGTTGATGATCTTGGTACAGGAAGGTACTGCTGATATTTCGGTAGACTATATTCCATATAAGATAGAGAAGAATACGTTTATAATCTTGATGCCGACTCATATCATACAGGTATCGAAAGTGAGCAAAGATTTGAGAGGGCGTTTGTTGATCGTGTCCAGATCTTTTCTGGATGGATATACTACCCCGGCAGGGAAAAAAAACTCTATGGTGCATTATATGCAGATCCGTAAGAATCCATGTGCTGCGATGAGTGCCGAGGAGACTGAGCATATATCCGACCAATTCTCAATCTTACGGGAAAAGATGAAGCTGCGTACCCATTTTTTCCAGAAGGAGGCTCTCCAAAACGCCTTAGTCGGTTTCTTTATCGAGTTGGCTAATATCTTTATGGGTAAGAAGGAGCTGATGACGGCACCTACACTCTCCCGGAAGGAGGAGCTTTTCGAGCAGTTCCTGCAATTGCTTTTCGAGCATTGCAAGGAGCAGCACGTCGTTACTTTCTATGCCGAGAAATTATTTATTACCCCACAGTATCTTTCGCTTATCTTGAAAGAGCTAACGGGTAAATCAGCGAATAAATGGATTGACGACGCCTTGATCGTCGAGGCCAAGATGCTGTTGAAGGCCCCGCAAGCCACGGTTCAGCAAGTAGCGGATATACTCCACTTCTCCGATCAATCCACTTTCGGTAAGTTTTTCAAGAAGCATATGGGTATATCACCCATGGAATACCGGAAATCATAATCCGGTATTTTCTATACGCTTGCGGAACTTATACCAGTTGATCAACTCACAAGCCCCGTAGAAAATGCTGGCTACACCGAAGATTACGAATGTATTTGCCGCCGCCCCGAACGGGTAGGCAAGAATCATTACTCCGGTTATCAAGATCAAAGCCGGCATCAGGTAGAAGCCCAACGGTACATTGCTCCATTTCCTTGCGGATATCAATGAAACCAATTGCTGTACACCGGCAATTACCAATAAGGCTCCGAGTACGTACATTAATATATTCACGAAGAACTCGGGCATGATTACCAACCACGCTCCGAACAGTACGCTTCCCGCTGCCTCGATAGGAAACATCGGTTTTTCCCCGTTCTCGTTTTTCGGTCGGGTGAAATAGCTGAGGATAGCGAATAATCCCGGTAAAATGAATAGTATACCGATCGTGATAACCAGATAGGTTATGGCTGCTTCCGGCCATAATACCAAAACAAACCCTAATACCATCGCAAATGCGCTACGTAAAACCGCGCCATTAATAGATCTCATATGTTTTTATTTTAGATTTCATTTATAATATGACAAAGGTATATATTCTTTCCGACTTTTTTTACCTTTGTGCGCCATAAAGCAGTATCAGGAAAAACATCGAAATATATCCCTCTTGAATGCATGCTTCGCGTAAAAAGACAAACTTGAAATCATCTAACGAATAATAATACTAAAACAAAAAATGAAGCGTATAGTTTTTTTGGATTACGTGCGTGTGTTCGCGTGCTTCCTTGTCATGGTTGTCCACGCCAGTGAAAACTTTTATGGAGCTGAGGGCTCCACGGATATGGTGGGACCGCAATCTTATCTGGCCAATGAGGCCGATCGGTTGTGGGTAGCCGTATACGATGGTTTCTCACGCATGGCGGTGCCATTGTTTATAATTGTCTCCGCCTTTCTTCTTGCGCCGATGAAGGCAGGGCTGACCTCTTGGCAATTCTACCGTCAGCGTTGTATCCGCATCTTACCGCCGTTTTTCATATTTATGATACTATACAGCACTTTACCCTTGCTTTGGGGGCAGATAGATGCCGAGACATCATTGAAAGATATATCGAGAATATTCTTGAACTTTCCTTCACAGGCCGGACATTTGTGGTTCATGTACCCTTTGATCAGCCTCTATTTATTTATACCCGTAATATCGCCATGGTTGAATAAAGCCACGGCGAAAGAAGAGCGTTTTTTCATCGGCTTGTTTCTGTTGTCGACCTGTATGCCCTATCTCAATCGTTGCTTCGGCGAGGTGTGGGGACAATGTTTTTGGAACGAATACCATATACTGTGGTACTTCTCCGGTTATTTAGGATACCTCGTACTGGCACATTATATACATGTCCATCTTACATGGAACCGTTCTAAACGTCTGGTTATCGGAATCGCCTCGATGCTCGTCGGTGCCTTGCTGACGATTTATTCCTTCTATGTCCAAGCGATACCCGGAGTAACTCTTGTCACACCTGAGATAGAGATCGGATGGGCTTTCTGTACGATTAACTGTGTGCTTCTTACGGCGGGTACGTTCCTCGCTTTTACTTGCATAGGCAATTCGAAATCTCCACGACTCATAACAGAGATGTCTAAACTCAGCTACGGTATGTACCTTATGCATATATTTTGGCTCGGATTGTGGGTAACGGTGTTTAAGCACGACTTAGCCTTGCCTACTGTCGCCGCCATACCATGTATTGCGGTAAGTACATTTATCTGCTGTTATGTGACGACAAAGATTATCTCATTAATACCGGGCAGTAAATGGATTATAGGATGAATATAGGATAGCTCTGTCATTTGGCGCGGTTACTTTGTAAACAAGATGATAAGATTACCTGTTATTTGGAAAAAATCGTATATTTACGATATTCAAATAAATCCCGGGTAATAATGATGACGAGAACAGTTTTTATACTTTTGATATCGAGCCTTTGTACGCTAAGTTATTGTACGCCGAGGACCGAGCCTGCTCAAACCGAGGTCTTAACTCCTGTGGATTCTATATCGAAGGATTCCGCTGTGATCATGGAGACTTTGCCTCCCCATATCGAAATAGAGAAAGAGCTGCTTTACGATAAGCATACTTTAGAAGATACTTACCCCTATAAAGATACGACACGGGAGTTCCAGTGGGAGAAAATGAAAGAAAGATTATCCTTATTGGAGTCGATCCAAAGGGAGCCGTCTCAATGGGCGATCTTGCAGAACTATAAAAACAGGAATGGAGAGGCTCCTCTTGTAAAAGTCTTCAAGAGAGATGCCTATAAGAGGGTTTCCGATACGCTTGGTGTAGAACGCTATCAATCCGTCCCGCTTTATTTGCTGACTGATACCGTGATTCCCGAGATCTATGGACGTGACGGTAGCTTGGTTCGTATCAAGGCGATGGATGAGGATTCTAAATTCGCTCGTATACAAACCGTGTATGATGGGGAGGAGGAGTGGTATGCTCCGAAGAAATATATCAAGCAAATAGGGGATACGGTAGTCTTCGATAAGGCGATCTTCGTGGATCGTCATAACCAGAATATCGCGACCTTGGAGCACGTCGGCTCGAAATGGTTGGTTCGTAGCATGAACCCTGCGACTACCGGACAGCATCGTCCTCCTTATGCGCAGGAAACCCCGTTGGGAATGTATGTTCTCCAAGAAAAAAAGTCTCGCATGATCTATTTGGTAGACGGTTCCAAGGAGACAGGTGGATTCGCTCCTTATGCCAACCGTTTTACGAATGGGGCGTATATCCATGGCGTACCGGTCAACGCTCCTCGTAAATCGTTGATCGAGTATAGTCCTTCGTTGGGAACGACACCCCGGTCTCATATGTGTGTGAGAAACGCGACTTCGCATGCGCAATTTGTTTACGATTGGGCGCCTGTTAATGAGACGATTGTTTTTGTATTAGAATAAAAATCATAACTTTGCGGCGTTATTGTTTTTTAGTATGCGAAGGATTTTCTTGTATTTGTTTTTTATTGTCTTGTCTGTAGGTTCAATTTCAACCGGTGGCGTTTTGCGTGCCCTATCTCCGGAAACGGGATCAACGTCTGTGGCGGTTATGGGGCGCCAATTATATGAGGAGATGCGATTGGATCAATGGGTTTGTTTCGATGCGTTTATGCAGGGGCTTAGAGGTTCCGAGAAGATTGATCGGAAAAATAAGGATATCCTTACATTGATCGATTTCTCTAAACCTTCTACGGCGGAGCGTATGGTTGTATTGGATATACGGCAAAAGAGAATACTTTACACCTCTTTGGTTTCTCACGGTAAGAATAGCGGAGGGAATTATGCGACCTCTTTCTCGAACGAGAACGGTTCCCACAAAAGCTCTTTAGGATTTTATCTGACGGAAAATACGTACCAAGGCCGGAATGGCTATTCGCTTATCCTAAATGGATTGGAAAAAGGAATAAATGATTTGGCTAAGCAAAGGGCGATTGTAATTCATGGCGCCTCTTATTCCGATCCTTCTGTGGCAGCTTCCTCGGGTCGGTTAGGACGTAGCTTTGGTTGCCCTGCGTTGCCTGTATCTGTCAGTAAGCCAATTATTAATACGATAAAGAATGGAACCCTTTTATTTATTTACGCCAACGATAAGAACTATCTGACGCAAAGTTCCATTCTATCCACTCAACAAGAAAATGATATTTTTCATGAAAAAAGTTACCAAAAAGTTTTGTAGTTTAAAATAAAGGCGTACCTTTGCACCGCAATCAGAGATAAACACTATGAATTGCAAAACGGGGTGTAGCGCAGTCCGGTTAGCGCACCTGCTTTGGGAGCAGGGGGTCCCAAGTTCGAATCTTGGTACCCCGACTTAGAAAAAGGGAAATGGTTGATGTTCAACTGTTTCCCTTTAACTGTTTTAATACCCCCGGGACAGGAATGGGACATAAGTTATCAAAGTGCCTCGTTTTAACATAACGGGACAATTTTGAGACAGGAAATGTCTGTAAGATTTTTAGTGTAAATGTCTTAGCGTTGATTTTAATTTAAAATTGACGTTAAAAAAAAATGCCTAAAAGGAAACAAAGTTCGAGTGTTTTGAGCATCGTAGCTTATACTCCGCCTCAATTATATGTCGGTGTGGAATGGTATATCGGATTTATGGCCTTCGATCCAGCAAAGGGAAAGATGCGCCGAAAAAAAATCAAGCTTAATCATATTTCGAAAATAGGAGAGAGGAGGATCTATGCAAAAGATTTGATCAATCGTCTTTCGGAACAACTTCGAAGAGGTTGGAACCCATGGATTGAGCGGGAATCAGCATTATCTTATGTATTTATTGATGATGCCATAGAACATTTCTTTCGGATACAGAAAAAATATTTGGATGATGACATTATCCGAGAAGCTACTTATGTGGAATATCAATCAAAGATCAGGAATCTAAAGAAATACAATGAGTCGTTGAAACAGTCGGCTACGTATATTTACCAGATTGATCAGCGCTTTTTGCAAGAGTTTTTGGATCATATATACATTGATCGCGGCAATACGGCCAAAACTCATGATAACTACATAAGGGTTTTGAGTGTATTTTGTAAATTCCTAGTACGCTCTGGATATCACAAAACGAATATGGCCGAGGGTTTGCAAGTTTTAGGAAAGCGGCATTATCAAAAAAACAGGACAGTCTTGTCTATAAAAGATCTTGAGCGCTTACGGAACTACTTGATGGGGAATAATAAACATTTCTTGCTAGCCTGTTACATTGAATATTATTGCCTTATTCGCCCTAAAGAGATGTCAATGCTGAAAATAAGGGATATATCGTTTAAGAATCAAACGATTTTAGTTAGTGGTGATATATCGAAGAACCGAAAAGATGCGGTGGTTACATTGAATAAAAAGGTTATTCAATTGATGATAGATTTGAAAATCTACCAATATCCGATGAATTATTATCTTTTCTCAGATTCTTTCAAACCAGGAGAGAGTGGAAGAACCGAGAAACAGTTTAGGGATTATTGGTTATCTCATGTTATGAGAGATTTAAAGTTCCCGAAGGATTATAAGTTCTATTCCCTAAAAGATTCTGGAGTTACAATGATGCTTCGCCAAAATGTGGATGCTCTGTCTGTACGTGATCAAGCTAGGCATTCCTCAATATCAATAACGGATATATATACGCCACATGATTTGAAGGAGGCGAATCCTTTGTTGACGGATTTTGATACGGGATTTTAATGAAAATATGATCTGGTCGTTGTTAATAGATTACATTCCTAATAATCTCATCATCATCTCCACTTTCCTCTCCAAGGCACGATAATCGGCCAGTGTCACCCTTGGGGGTTCCGGGGGAAGATCGTCGGGAGGTTCGGGGGAGGCATCGGCGGCTATCATTGGCCTCACCGCTTCCTCCATGTCGGTATCCTCGTCAAGCAATACGGTCTCGGCGGCTACCGGATCGTCGATCTCCTCATAGTGCCCGGGGAGTTCTTCCAAGGGGGTATCCAGCCTCTCGCCGCCTAGGTGATAGGTCTTGCCCAGATAGATTTCCGGTCCGGCTATCCATCCGTCACTGATACGGCGGAAGACCTTGCCGTCCTCCGCTATCAGATGCTTGTTGCTCGATTCGTCTGTTCTCATGACTCCGTTTTTTCTGATATGGGTTTGATACGACTTGCGTAAGCGGACCAGTTCGTGGCCGTCTTATAGGTATCCACGGCATCGTCCGGCACGTAGATCGGACAGTTGTTGCCGTTCGTCAAGGCTCCGCTGGAGAGGGTGAAAGGAGGAGTGGATAAAACGCTGACGAAAGCTAGATTGTAGCAGCCAGACAGCAAGGATGAATTGCTGGTAAGCTTCACCCACGATGCCAGCGGAGTCAAGTCCACGGAGGTTAGCTTGGTGCAGCTAGACAGCAAGTAGTTGCAATTCGTAACATTCACCCACGATGCCAATGGAGTCAAGTCCACGGAGGTT
>QWCE01000263.1_pt1 | contig 102821 bp, 111 predicted proteins | sample 1972531 | NCBI WGS metagenome assembly QWCE01 (sample SAMN09866716, study PRJNA288562) | Human gut metagenome isolate term4_stool, whole genome shotgun sequencing... | reverse complement strand
TCCATCATTTGGAACTGCATTATGAATAGGAATTGTTACTTCTTTTGTTGGATTTACAAAATATTCACCTGCATCTCTTGGATCAAGCTTACCATTATTTCCAGGGTCAACAACTACAGTTACATAACCGTCTGGCTTTTCAGGTTTTTTGCCATCATGTCCTGGAACATTAGGTATTACATCTGGAAGCTGTTTATATTTCGCATTTATGGTTTTGTCTTTCTTAAATTGTGCTTTAAGAGGACTATCCCATTTGCTGAACTTATAACCTAGCTTACCAATTGCGTCCTTTGCAGGTATTGTGACAACCTTCTCTGGATTTACAAAGTATTCTTTTGCTTCGCCTTTTGCAAGCATACCATGCTGACCTGCGTTCATTGTTACCGTTACATAACCGACCGGCTTTTCAGGCTTTTTGCCATCATGTCCTGGAACATTAGGTATTACATTATCAATTACCTTGATAGGAACTGTAACATTCTCTGTGCTTCCATCTTTATATTCAACATTTACAGTAGCACTGTAATCGCCGACAGTATTTGTATCAATCTTATTATTATCTACTCTTGTCTTGCTTGCATTGATCTCCTCAGCTTTAACAGTCTTTCCGTCTTTATCTTTGATAATTACATGGTCTGTAATCATCTTGTTATCTAGCTTATCTCCCTTGTGAACTGTAATAGGGCTTGCCTCAGGCTGATACTTGCTAACATCAAGTATAGTGCCTGTTCCTCCGGTATTAATTACTGCTTTTTTAATTTTATTTTCTTTGATTCTTCCGCCAATACCAGTATAATCTTGTTTAATAATTCTTGCGGGATCATCTTGATATGAAAATCCATCTTTATATTTAAACACTATTTCTGAAATACCTTCAATATCTTCTGATTTAAATTTGTCTTTATCAAAATGCAGCACAATTTTATTGCCATCTATTTTTTTAATTGACAATGAATTCTCATCTACGACTGTAAATTTTCTTGCTTTAACTATGTTATTATTTTTATCTGCTTTTTTTATAGTATAATAATTGCAGTTTATATGATTAATACCATTGGTATTTGCTACAAGCTCATTTGGATACTCAACTATAATATCACCGCTTTTGGTGGCATTAGGTCCAACATAAACACTTAATTTATATGATTTTAAATCAGTAACAATATGACCAGTAGCAAACGCTGTTGTTTTTATAACTGGTTCATAGATTCTGGTAACAAAAGCCTCATTTTTTGTAATGTTTTTACCGTCCATAGTTAAATAAAATGGTAATTTTAGCGTTAGGTCTGAGGTTGTTCCTGACCATGAATCTTTATCGTAAATAACATAAGGAAGAGATAAATCAATATCTATCACATCATAATTTTCCGCCTTTTTATTAAAAACAAACTCAATAGACTTATTATATGCCTTAACTGTACCTATTATATCTTTTGAACCATCATTCTTATTTATGCTAACTTCACCATATGAAGGTTGCCAAAAATATAAATCGTCATTATTATCAACTTTATCATATCCAAGGTTTAAAACTATCACCTCACCTTGCTTTACTCTACGATTTATCTTTAAATTAAAAGATAAACCTCCACTTTTACCTTTATCAATTTTAGCTTCAAGATTTGATACTTCCACATCTTGAGTTTCATCAGCATGAACCTGATTAAAATCAGTAAATCCGCTAAAAAGAATTGCCAGGCAGATTGTGATTATAAGTGCAAATATATTTAATTTGCCAATTAATTTACCATTCACTTTTCTCATTCCTTCCTATAATTCATATATCTTATTTATCAGTAGTAATATTTTCCTTATTCCATTATATATATATATATATATCAAGCTTTTTTATAAAATTAACTGAAAATATAAATGTCAAGATTAAATTTCACATTTATTAAAAATAATTTAAACATTTATATTTAAATATTTATCAAACATAAAAAATACCTAAAATAACAGTAGGTATTTTTTATTTAGTATGATTGATTCTTAAATGCTTATTATTTTATAAGTTCAAGATATTATTTCACTCAAGCTTTTTATAGGAATCAATCCTATATCGGAAGTCAATTTCATCTTGTCTATATTATGAGTGTAGCAATAAATAATATAATTATCATTTAATCTTTTCGAGCATTCATCATATGTCAGATTAAATATATCATCTATCCTTTTAAACTCTATATTTTTTAATATACCTTTTGACAGATAATTTGATATATCTTTTTCCATATGAATTTTCGCTTCGTCATCATAAAATATAGCAATCTTTTTCTGCAAAATATTTTTAAAAGAAAATTCTTGCAAAACTAAGTCTAAATCCCTTAAATCAGTATCATCAAGGTCAATAAATTCTTTATCCTTTTCTTTTTTTGACAAATCTATCAAGTTATTATTAAATGGTAGATCTTCTTTTTTTAATGAAATAATAGATTTAATATCTGAATTTACAAGAGAACGAACAGCTGTCAAATATTCTTCATCATTTCTTTCAAAGCGTCCTATCTCATCTATGAATATAAGGTTTTTATTCTGAATATTATTTAAAAATTCCGTAGCGGGTTTGAAATTAGGATTTATAAGCATCTTTTCACCCTTAATCCTTGCAATTTTCCACCTTTTTATCGTCTTATAATTCTCAATTATTGATAGGTCATATCCTATAAATTTGTGATTTTCAAAATGCCTTACGCTTCTAATTCCAGTAAGTGGTATCCCCTGCGACATAAAAATCTTATTTATGAATGAGCTTTTCCCTGAGCCCATATTTCCTGTTATTAGTAAAGTCTTCATTATAGCTTGCTTCTCGCAATACAGGTTTTTTTGTCAGAATTTTCTATTTTTGATACCAAAATCTCTGTTTGATAAATTTCGCTAAGAAGTTCATTTGTCATTACTTCGTCAGGCTTACCCTGTGCCTTAATTTTTTTATTACTCAAAACAACAACTTCATCTGCATATCTAAGTGCAAAATCAGGATTGTGCATGGAAATAAAAATTGTATAACCATCTGACGCAAGTTTTTTAAGCAATGTCATAAGATATGTTTGATTCCTAAAATCCAGATTCGATGTCGGCTCATCCATTACCAAAATCTTAGCATCTTGAGCGAGGGCTCTTGCTACAAGGACGAGCTGTCTCTCACCACCAGATAGCTCCAAATATCCACGGTATCTTAGCTCGCTTATCTTTATCTGCTCTAATACCCTTTCAACCCTCTTTAGCTCTTTTTTACCGGGAACTCTAAACATGGAATCGGTAGTTGTGCTCATCAATATTACCTGCTCAACGGTATAATTAAATACGCCCCTGTGTTCCTGAGGGATATATGATAGAAGTTTTGCAATTTCAGCTCGCTTCATATGCCTTAAATCAGCAGAATCAACCGAAATTTCTCCCTTGTAATTTTCAAGTATTTGCAAAATACACTTAAATAAGGTGCTTTTCCCAGCTCCATTTTCACCGAGAAGACATATTAGTTTGCCATATTCCAAGCTGAAATTAATATCATCAAGGACATTTTTTTTGCCATATGAAAAATTTAATTTGTTTACTTCAAGCATCAATAACCCCTTCCCTCTCTTCTAAGCAGGAATAAAAATAGCGGTGCTCCTATAAGAGATGTTATTATGCCAAGCGGTATCTCAGAAGAAAATGTTAGCCTTGAAATATTGTCAACGACAAGCAAAAAATTGCTTCCTATTAGCATTGATAAAGGTAATAATCTTCGGTAATCACTTCCTGCAAGCAATCTTGCAAAATGAGGAATTGCCAAGCTAACCCAACCGATAATTCCTGATACAGATATTGATGCCGCAGTGAGAAGCGTAGCACATAAAATTACTGTAAGCCTTAATCTCTTAATATTTAGTCCCATGGTGATTGCTTCCTCATCGCTAAATGTGAGCAGGTTAAGATGCCACCTTGCTGTCCAAAGAACAATTATCGCTACTGCCATTATTATGGCGATTGGAATAATATCCTTTGTCTTTGTTCCGCTAAGAGAGCCCATAAGCCAATATGTTATCTGGGGAAGTTGATCCATTGGATCGGCGACGAGTTTTAAAAATGACAGTCCTGAGTTGAACAAAGCTCCAATCATAATTCCCGAAAGAACAAGACCTAAAATGTGATTAACTTTTAGTGTATTTCCTACCATATATACGACAAATACGGCAATTATGCTCCATACGAAAGAAAGGAGTGAAATGCCTGCTGCTGATAAGCCGAACAATATTGCAAGTGCCGCACCAAAGGCTGCTCCTGACGAAGCTCCTATTACATCAGAGCTGACAAGTGGATTTTTAAATAAACCCTGATAGCAAGCTCCAGCAACAGAAAGAGCTGCCCCAACTAGGATTGAGAACACTATTCTAGGTAGTCTTACATGAAATAGAATGGCTTCAGTTGTCGGATCGTCAATAGGAATATTTCTTGTCTTATTATAAATAGAATCAAAAATTTGTCCAACGGAAATCTCATATCTTCCTGCACCAAAGGAAAATATAACGAGTGCAAATAAAAGGCATATGAGAAATATAACTAATATTCTAAATCTCTTGTTAAGCTTTTCTTCTTTTGTCATGGTTATCGCTTTCAATTATTGTAATTTGAAGTTCTTTCTTATTTTCAAGATATAGCGAGAATTTGCCATCTATCTTCTTTAAATTTTCCTCTGCAAATTTTTCTATGTCATCAGCTAAATCATGCCTTTTGATAAATTCTATAGCCTCATCAAAATCTATAAATGGCTGTCCAAATGATGTTGAAATCCTCTTTGTCTCATATTTGCAATTAAATTTTTTTAAATAAAAATCATCATAATTATTATGATTTTTACTAGGAAAATACTGACTTGAAAGGGTATTTACAAATATTAAATGATCCTTCGGTACGCGAAGTAGCTTTAAATTATTTTCGTCTATTCTTCCAACTGACACGCAGACAAGAACATCGCATGAATTAGATTCAAGGTCGAAAAAATCTCCGACCTTGAATGATAAATTGCCTATGTTTGAATATAGGTCTTTTGCGAATTCAATTGGATAAGACTGGGTGTCAATGCCAATTACCGATTTTGCATATTTTGCTAAGACCCTGCTTATATTGCCCGGTCCGCACCCTGCGTCAATTATCTCCTTACCCTCAATATATTCCCTTATGTTATTTACTATGTCAGAAGCATATGGCTCAAATTGACCTGCTCTCACAAAATCTGTTAATGTCTTTCCTTTCCAGCTAATCAAATTGTCTCCTTTATACTTAAATTATTTGAAAAATGCGTTCTTAGTAATCTCTTTATATTCCTTTGCTGATAGCTTATATCCATAGAAGAGATCGTAATATTCTGTAATTCTCTTCTGAAGGTCATATTTGAACTGATCAGGATAGAATAATTGTGCAACCCACTGTCCTCCCATAAATCTATTTACCGATGGTGGGAAGCCTAGCCAGTTATATGGAAGAGATGGAGCTTCTACATATTTTCCTTCCTTGATTGCTGTTAGCTGTGAGAAAACAGGATCATTTTTTACATCATTATATATGCTTCCTGGTCCAAAGATGATTACATCAGGATTAAGCTTAAGCAACTCTTCTTGTGAAATCTCATTTGCACCACCCTTAGAAGATTTTTCCTGACTTACAAAAGCATTATCTCCTATAGTGTCAAGCATCTGCATATGGAATGAACCCTTAGGATTTGAACCAAGTCCATTGTCACCAGTTAGATAAACAAAGCTTAGCTTTTTGTCTCCAACTTTTTTCATACCTGAATCAAGCTCATCATTTACTCTCTTAACATATTTAGCAAGCTTCTCTGCCTTCTTTTCTTCTCCGACAACCTTACCTAGCTTTTTATATGCCTCGTCAGCATTATCAAAATTCATCTCGATAAATATCGTAGGAGTACCGCTCTTTTCACTTATAGCGTCCATATCCTCTTTTACAGTGTCCTTAGGCTCACCTATATCAATAACGATGTCAGGCTTAGCCGATGCTAGTGACTCTGCATTAAATGGTAGCTTTCCATAGAACTGACCAATCTCAGGTAGATTCATAAATTTCTTTAGAATTTTCTGTTCTTTCTCTCCCATTGGTTTCTTAGATATTGCGACCATCTTGTCAGGTGCAACAGAACCTATTACCTGCTCAGCCAGTGGTCCTGAAGGTGCTATCCTCTTGATATTCTTAGGAATCTCAACATCTCTTCCAGCATCATCTGTAAAGGTAATAGTTTTGTCTTTTGAATCATCATTCTTATCCTTGTCCTTATTGCAAGCAGTCATAGTTAATGCCATCGCAATAATCATAATAGCAACAAGGATACTAAAAATCTTTTTCTTCATCTTAGATAATCCTCCTTAATAAATAATTATATATCGTTCGTTTTTTAAAAAACTAATGGTATTATAATATATTTTGATTATAGTGTAAATATCGCATTAAAAAAGCTTTAAACAACCTTCGTCATTTAAAGCTTTTTCTTAATCTACTTCATTTCGCTTAGAAATGTATGTTTACCATTTATGGAACTATATACCCTAATTTCGCAATTGCTCATCTTAGGCCTCCACCGTAGACCATTTTTCCTGTCCATTAGATAGCCATTCAATGCTCTAAGTATGCCACCATGAGATGCTATCAATATGTTATCATATTCCATTTTCTCTAGCTCGGATAAAAAAGACCTGCTCCTCAGAGTCATGGACTCAGTGTTTTCCACCCCGCTTGGTGCCGAAAAGATCTCCGGAAGAGCCCAGTAAAGTGACATCTTTATCCCTAATCTTGAATATTTATGTAGCTCATACTTGCCAAAATTTACTTCCGTAATTCTTTCGTCAATTTTGACCTTTTCTCTTGGAATATCAGCTACTATCGATGCAGTTTCTATGGCTCTATCAAGCGGGCTTGCATATACCGAATCGAATTTAATATCCTTGACAAGCTCTCTTGCTATCAAGGCTTGCTCAATTCCCTTATCATTAAGAGGTTCATCGGTTCTTCCCTGCATAAGCTTAAATTTGTTAAGATTTGTTTCACCATGTCTTATGAGCCATATCTTCATTTTATAACTTGCCTTTTTTATTTTATATGTTTTATTATATGTGTTATTTTATCCTAAATACTTATTATTTATATAATATTCCGTTTTTACATATATTATTCTGTTTTTATGCTTTCACCTAAAGCCTTTGCTAAAGCCTTAGTGATAATTGTTCCTAAAATACAGCAGACAACTGCTTCAGTTAAGCCCTGAACTCCAACCAATGCAATTACAAATGAGAGTGGATTATGCACTCCTAGATTTGCAACAAGATTCTGAATGTAATCGGTCTTGTAAAACGCAAGCACTATGAATCCCATGAAGAATATGGTGTTAAGAATAGGTGCACTCAGAGATCCGATAACATATGAGGCGGTATTTCCCTTGAGTGATTTATCAAGAGCCTTGAATATAAGACCAACGCAGATACCCATGAGTATTCTCATTATAACGCAGAGTACAAATGTCTTAACCGGTGCAAATTGGAAAAATGTTCCTGTCATTACAGAGGCACCTGTAATTGCATCTTTAAAGCTGACAATTCCAAATACTCCTCCAAGTATTCCTCCTGCAGTAGGTCCCATTAAAATCGCACCGATTGCTATTGGCAAGGTAAGAAAGGACATATAGAGTGGTCCTACCGGTACACTTCCAAGCCCTACTAGCTTCATAACAATCTCAATTGCTATGAGAAGTGCAAGCTGTGCTAAATACTTTGGGTTTGTTAACTTATTTTTCATTTTTAATCCTCCTTCTGCCGTTCCTTTGTCGGATACAGCGATGAGCCACGGGAACCCTGCGATAGATATGGGAATCCCTTATTGAAATAAAATATAGATTTGAACGATCTATATAAAACTATATAAAAGTCCTGTCATGCAAATTGCTATGATGGATAAATATAAATCGTCCACGGTAGTATAACAATTTAATTCTTTTTAGGCAAGTATCCAAGAATAAATCTGTTTGTTTTTAATTTTAGAATGCTTTATATATGTTAGTATTTATGTTTATTAATTTTTAAAATTATGTTACTATACACACATATATAAATATTGGAGAGTGAAGTAAAAAAATGAAAGAAAAAAAATTAATTTATCATGCAAAAGTATTAAAAAATGCAAGTATTAAAAAATTTATTAACTGTATAAATGAAGCTCATAGATTATCTGGTAATAGCAAATTATATTGTTTTACTGATATGGTGAAATCTAAAATTAAATATGATGCTGGATATTATGATTATGTTATTTTTCAATTTTGGAATTTGAATGACAAACAAAGAGATACTTATTTGACAAGATTTCGAAGCAAAAAATTAATATCTCAGGTAAACGATGAATCCTATGCTCATTATTTTGATAATAAGGATGAATTTAATGATATATTCAAAGATTACATAGGAAGAGAATTTATAAGTCTTGAAGTTGCTACAAAAAATCAAGTTGAAGATTTCTTTAATTCTAGGAACCAAATTTTTTGCAAAATGAACGATTTAGAATGTGGAATTGGTTGTGAAAAAATTAAAACTTCTAATTTTAAAAATTTTGAGGATTTTTATAAATATGTCACTGACAAAGGTTTTGGTACACTTGAAGATGTGATAGAAAACCATCCAGATTTAGAAAAGGTATACTCTGGCTCGGTAAATACTATGCGTATGATAACTTTAATAGATGATGATGGAAATCCTAATTTGATATATGCTGTTCAAAAATTTGGAGTAAACGGAAGAGTTGTTGATAATTACGGCGTGCACGGCCCTGTTGATATTAATACTGGTGAATTTTTATATCCTGCACATTCGGGCGACACAAAAGCTGAAGGGCTCTATTCAGAACATCCTAATTCACATGAACCGCTTGTTGGCTTTGTTACTCCTATGTTTAGCGAAGCTAAGAAAATGATACTTAAAGCTTCTTTGGTAATACCTCAAATCAGATATGTTGGTTGGGATGTGGCTATCACGCCTAATGGCCCTGCTATTATTGAAGGTAATACCTACTGTGCACATGATTTTTGGCAGCTTCCAGGTCAGACACCTAACGGAATCGGTATAATGCCTACTATAAAGAAGCTTGTGCCAAGCTTTAAATATAAATAATACCTAATAGTATTGTTTTTATAAATTAAGGAGCACTTTAATGAAAAACCTTAGATACTTCTTTGCCTTGTTTTTAGCAAAGTTATCAAAGCCAATTCTAAAGATAACGGGGCATAATGGAACTGATTTCCCTGGAGCATTAGCACTAAAAATATGTCCGAATTTTCTTCAATATATACCAAAACCCAATTTAATTATTGGTGTTACCGGTACAAATGGTAAAACAACCTGTTCTAATCTTTTGCGTGATGCACTTAATAAGTTGGGCAATAATGTGTTAAATAACAGTGAAGGCTCTAATACAGTAACTGGTATTTCTACATCCTTTATAAATAATATATCAATATTTGGACTACTTAAACACGACACCGCTGTGCTGGAGCTCGATGAGCGGTCGGCAAGATTAATATTTCCACATATTAATCTTGATATTCTTTTGGTTACAAATCTTTCTCGTGATTCAATTATGCGAAATGGTCATCCAGAATTCATTTCTTATATTCTTGAGCGATATATGCCAAAAGAAACGAAATTGATATTAAATGCTGATGACCTAATTTCATCAAATTTATCACCTGTCAACCCTCGAATTTATTATGGAATAGATTCTCTTCCGAAAGATAAGACTAAATGTACAAACCTGATAGATGATATGCAAATTTGTCCAATATGTCATTCAAAGCTAACTTATGAATATAATAGGTATAGCAATATAGGTAAGGCTCACTGCACATCTTGTGATTATAAATCTCCAAAATATGATTACACTGGAAGCAATTATGATTTTGATACAAAAACTTTCAAAGTTTCTTATGGTGATGAAAGTCAAAGTTTTAACATGTTGAATGAGGGTGTTTTTAATCTTTATAATGAATTATCTGTTATTACACTTTTACATGAGCTTGGTTATAATTTCCAAAACATAAGCGACGCATTATCAAGTATAGAAATAGTAAAATCCAGACTTGATAAAATTCTTATAGGCAATATATTTTTTCAATCTATGCTTTGTAAAGACAGAAATGCGTACGCTGTTTCAAGAGTTTTGGAGTATATATCACAACAAGATGGTGATAAAGAGATTCTTATCTACTGCAATAATTTTGCAGATGCTAAAAGCTGGTCTGAAAACACATGTTGGTTATATGATTGTGATTTTGAATTGTTGGCGGATGAACGAATAAAAAAAATTGTTGTATGCCATGACAGAAGATATGATTATAAGTTAAGGCTTTTGGATGCAGGAATTGATGAATCTTGTATAGCCTGTGTTGAAAATCCATTAGACGGAGTTGATGAACTGCAATTTTTTGAAGGTGACAATATATATCTTCTTTATGGCACTGATCCATTGACCCCCGCACCTGCTGTAAGGAAAAAAATATTGTCTATATTAAAAGAAAAGGAAAATAATTTGGAGGTGCGTTAATGAAAATAGAATTATTATATCCTGAACTCAGTACGCTTTATGGTGATATTGCAAATATAAAAATTCTTTCCGAATGTTCTGAAAATTGCGAGATTATTGATACCAATATCGGAAGCACCCCTAGGTTTATCCAATCAAATGATGTCAATCTTGTTTATAGGGGAACTATGACAGAAAAAGCACAGGTAATTATGCTGTGCGAGCTTTTTAAATATAAAAAAGAAATTATCAATTCTATAGAAGCTGGACAGCATATGCTTTTTACGGGCAATTCTCTTGAGCTATTAGGCTCAAGAATCATAGATTCAGAGGGTGAAACAATAGAATGTCTTGATATTTTTCATCACCATGCAAGGCGTGATTTGCTAAAAAGATACAATTCACTTTATGTCGGAGAATTTAATGATACTAAGATTGTAGGTTACAAAAGTCAATTTACAAAAAGTTACTATGATAATGAATATGAGCCCTTATTTAATACCATTAGAGGTGTAGCATTTAACGATGAAACCAATGCTGAGGGAATTAGATATAAAAACTTTATGTCAACATATTTAATAGGTCCATTATTAATTCTCAATCCTGATTTTACCATCTGGCTTGCAAATGAAATAGGAATTAAGAATCCAGAATTTCCTAACGAAAAAGTGGCTCGTGAAGCATATGATTTTAGATTAAATGAATATTTGAACCCTAATACTGGATTCTCCTATTGACATAACAATGTTACTCATTATTGACAATTCATTTCTTCCGTGCTAGATTGTAGGCGAAGATAATTTAATAAAAATGCAAGTGCATGGGGTGCTAAATTTTGCTGAGATAGGATAATTTATATCCTAGACCCACTAACCTGATATGGATAATGCCAGCGTAGGAATTGCCTTGAAATACCGGATATTAGTATTTAAATATTTTGCAAGGTGAGATAATGGCACCTTGCTTTTTTATTTCACAATCTTTAATCATCTTTTATTTTAAGCGTTTGATTGGGAGCACCACCTTCAATACGCTATAAAAAATCTATAGCTTTCTCATATAGCTTTATATGGAATCTAAAAATTTATGCTAAAAAATGTAAGCTAAAGAACCGTAAGGAGGTACTTATTAATGAAACAAATTTACACAACGCAGATGGACGCTGCTCGCAAGGGAATAGTGACAAAGGAAATGGAGATTGTTGCTTCAAAGGAGCACCTTTCTGCCAGCGAAATTCTTAAACTCGTATCCGAGGGAAAAATTGCAATACCTTGTAACAAATCTCATAAGTGCATAAGTCCAGAGGGTATTGGCAGTATGTTAAGAACCAAGATTAATGTTAATCTAGGCATTTCTCGTGACTGCAAAGATTATGATATTGAAATGCAAAAGGTTATGAAAGCTGTAGACCTTGGAGCAGAAGCAATAATGGACCTTTCAAGTCACGGCGACACAGAGCCTTTTAGAAAAAAGCTAACCAGCGAATGCCCAGCTATGATAGGTACTGTTCCTGTATATGACAGCGTAATACACTATCAGAGAGATTTAGATACGCTGACAGCTCAGGATTTCTTAGATGTAATAAGGCTTCATGCAGAAAATGGCGTGGACTTTGTTACGCTTCACTGTGGTTTAACCAGAAAAACAATTGAACAGATAAAAAAACATAAGCGTAAGATGAACATCGTTAGCAGAGGTGGCTCATTAGTATTTGCTTGGATGAGTATGACAGGTGAAGAAAATCCATTCTATGAATATTATGACGAAATTCTTGACATCTGCGAGGAGCACGATGTTACAATTTCTCTTGGTGATGCTTGCAGGCCGGGCTGCCTTGCGGATGCCTCTGATGTATGCCAAATAGAAGAATTGGTAAGACTTGGAGAACTGACAAAGAGAGCTTGGAATCACAATGTTCAGGTAATGGTCGAGGGGCCTGGTCATGTGCCACTGGATCAAGTTGCAGCAAATATGAAAATACAGCAGGGTATATGTATGGGAGCTCCATTCTATGTCCTTGGACCTATAGTTACCGACATTGCACCTGGTTATGACCATATCACTTCCGCTATAGGCGGAGCTGTTGCCGCTATGAATGGTGCAGCCTTCCTCTGCTATGTAACTCCTGCTGAACATCTGGCACTTCCAAATCTCGAAGATGTAAAAAATGGTATAATTGCATCTAAAATTGCAGCTCATGCAGCCGACATCGCGAAAGGAATACCAAGAGCAAGAGAAATTGATGACAAAATGGCTGATGCAAGAAGAAATCTTGACTGGGATGCTCAATATGCTTGTGCTCTAGACCCTAAGACCGCAAAGAGTATCCGTGATGACAGGTTACCGGAAGAAGATCATAGCGATACCTGCTCTATGTGCGGTAAGTTCTGTGCAGTTAGGAGCATGAACAAGGCATTAGCAGGAGAACATATAGACATATTATAAAAAATTTAAATTATAAATATGGTATAGAAAAACGATGGCTTTAAACTATGCCATCGTTTATTTTTGACTTTTTAATGATTATATAATGAGTTTAATTTTTTATATTTTAATGAAAACACTAGATTGTCAATGACGGAGCTGTATATACCCTACCGAGCAATTCCTTATTTAGCTCGTAAAGACCTTTTGGATCCTTTCCATATAGCTCATACTTCTTTATCATATCATCTGCATTTTTTTCTTCTTCGCCCTGCTCCTTTACAAACCAATCAAAGAATTGCATTGTGCGATAATCGTCAACTTCAGCAGCAGCCTTATAAATCTTATTGATCAAGCTTGTAACATATTCCTCGTGTTCTAAACTGAATTTCAGTGCATCACTTGCCTTTTTACACTTCTTATCAGGCTTGTCAATTGCGTCAAAAGTTACCCTATAACCATTATTAAAAAGATAAGTTCTCATAAGCATTGCATGGTCAAGCTCCTCATGAGCCTGAATATCATACCAATTAGCAAAGCCATCAAGTCCCTCATCGTGGTAGTAATTAGCAAAATCCAGATAGAGATATGCAGAGTAAAGCTCTGCGTTAATCTGTTCATTTATAAGATTAGCAACTTTTTTATCCAACATCATACTCTCCTCTCACTTTAAAATCGAATTATCTAATTTATTATGTCTATATTATATACAATTGTTCTATAAATTGCCATCCTTGTTACTCTACTTATAATTTATATTTGTTTTATTTATTTTAAAATTTTATTTAATCCAGAATGATCGAAAATGTTTCTTGATTTTTCATAAATCCCTTGACTTTTATTGGCTTTTTTTGTAATATAACTATCGCATATTTAATCAGTTTAATATGCCGCATTGGTCAAGAGGTTAAGACGCAGCCCTCTCACGGCTGAATCTCGGGTTCGATTCCCGGATGCGGTACCAAGATTTAAACCCCTTGTAAGTATTGGATTTTCCAAGGCTTCAAGGGTTTTTTATTTCTTAGTTTTATTAAAAAATATCTCTTGAAAACTTCCCAAAAGTGCCTTTTTTGACCCCTAAGTGTGTTACCCACTGTGTTACCCTTTTGCAAAATTAATGCTAGATTTTTTCTTCTTTTATGATAAAATATTTATGAACATACAGCACTGACCTTTGGGCGTGTTGTTCTATATCGTCTTATGCAAGACGGTGTCAACGATACGATGCCTGTGGAACATAAGACATTAACGGTATGATATATCATATAATTTGCGTGCGTAAAGGAAATAGAGCCTGACGAGGTTCTTTTTTTATGCTATTTGCTCTGATTTTTTAAAAATATATTATAAAACACCCTAATTTCGCATATAACCCCATTTTTCGCCCCATACAGTGATTTTATGCACTTTGCCATAGTTTTATACTAAAAGATAAAAATAATGCGTGTATGAGGGCGTTATTCTGATGTTTTTTAAGAAAATAAAAAAGACCCCCTCTTTCAAGGGGGATTTTATCTAAATCGCATGACTTTATTTATTTTCATAAGGAGGCTCATGCGAATTAGAAGCTTTACCAGCTTCATACCATAGAACGCATGAAGCAATATAAAATATCAATCCTGAGATTACTGTTAAGCTAATCATCTTCAAACTCCTTTTTATAATGAGATACTACTTTTAAATTATCCACTTTCTTCCAGTAGGCTTCCGCCTTATGATTACCGCCTGATGCTTTATAGGCATCGTATATCTCTTGCAAGTCCTCTTTATCGTCAAAGCTTATACAGCCTCGCTCAATATATTTTCTTGAGAGGTAAACAATTCTGTCTTGTGTAACGGCATTGAGACAAGCAATCGTTCTTGCGAAAAGCTCTGGATCTACAGCCTTTTTCTTTGAGTCATGTCTTACAATCAATGTATTAATGAGAGTAAACAGACCACCGCTTCCTAAAATCGCAATTATAACTTGTGTAGTTGAGTGCATGACTATACCCCCTAAAATATTAGCTTTCCATCAGCAGCAACCTTAAGCGTTGCATTTGATAATGTGCAGCCGTCTTTGATTACATAGTAGTTATCACCCTCTCTTATAACGCCTTTTTCAAGTCTGCTTCCGTCAGGCTTAAAATACTGCTTTTTACCGTTGACCTCTTTCCAGCCTATTGCCATGCTTCCGTTAGAGTTTAAAAAGTATGTCGCATTGTTAATCTTTTGTAATCCTGTCAGCATTGCTCCGTCAGCTCCAAGGTAGTACCAAGTGTTTTCAGGCTTTATCCAGCCTGTCATCATCTGACCACCTAAATTAAAGTGATACCACTTGCCATTAATCTGTTTCCAACATGACTGACAGATATAGCCATCATCTTTGAAGTAGTACCAACTGCCATTGATTTTTTGCCAGCAGTTTTTATAGTATCCGTCTTTTGTTTTATACCACCAGCCCTTGCTGTCTTGTTTCCAACCCATGTCTACTCCTTTATAAATCGCAGTTGCTTTAGCCTGTATATCCGAAAGATATGGATAATATCTACCCGGACATGCAGTCGCCACGATGTCTTTATGTCCTATAACTGGCAGAACTTTTCCAAGTTGCTTATATATGTAAGCAACAAGCTCTATAACTGTATTGTATGTCGTGCCGTCCATCTCAGGACGGCACTCAATACCTATAGAATGATGATTATACCAATAATTACCAGCGTGCCATGCTGCCTTGTTCCAGTCCACGATGCAGGCAGCGTCATTACCGCCAACAACATAATGAACTGACACTCCTGAGCGTCTATTGCATAGCCATCCTAGAACTCCGCTAAAGCTCTGACCATCTCCGCCCCAGTGATGAATTACGATGTATTTTGGATCGTTTCCATAGTCGTAATTTGGGCTAGTATATCTAGTTATGTGGTTCATCCTTTTCATCTCCTTTGCCCATTGCAGAATCCTCGAAGTCCACTTTGCCAAGTGCATTGTAATTTGATGTACTTACTCTTAGGCATACACCGAAGAATGTTGTTATGGCTGCGATTGTTCCAACGATTTCCTTGCCATAAGGCAAATTCCAGATTTGTGATAGCGTAAAGTACAGTGTTCCAAGTGCTGGAAAAACGACTGTAGTCATAAATTTTAAAATGTCATAGTTTCTGTTTGATAGTTTCATAATTATTTCCTTTCTAGCTTCTTCCGCCAATTTTTTTAAATCCGTATATTTTAATCGGGATAAGGTTGTTGTTATCCATCGTCCATTTAGTGTTTCCCTGATACTTATAGTATGCGTCCGTAAACTTTATAGCACTATCTTTAATTACTGCCTCTCTCTGTGCAATCCAGAAATTAGCGGATTCATCACCTGCCATCGTTACATCGATACGCCCTGTTCTACTTCTTTCTAGTAGCTGTGTCGTGTAAGAAGTAACATGTGCATCATCGGGATATGGATAGTTGCAGTATATGATAAGCACGCTTTCACAATGACTAACATCAAGTTCTACATCTTGCGTTGGAAATTTTGCTCTTGGATTTGGATTCTCCCAGAGAAGTTCTTTGTATTCCAGTTTAGAAATGCTATCATTAATATTTTTTAACGCTTTGTTTATATCTGTATTTGCGTTGCTGATGTCTGATTGCATTGTATTTATCCTGTTTTCAAGTGCTCCTACAACAGTTTCTGTTAAGGATGCCTCTAGCAATTTTGAATATCTGTCTGTTATAGCTGAAATATCAAAATTTGTTGGGAACGCTGGCTGTACAAATCCGCAAACTTCGGGATTTTGCCTTTGATCTAAAATGTCTATATTATTAATCTCTGTCGCTCCTGCTTTAACTCTTATGTCTGCGAGTGCAATCTCATAATAGTTAGAAGCTTGAACTAAATCGGGTGCTACTGGCGTTGTTGATGGTGTACCCTCTTTCAAGTAAATCTCAATTGATCGTATTTGCTCTGATAAATCGAATCTTGCTACAATTCGATCCATTCTTTTAAGTGATGAGTGGGCTGCTGACACCTTAATTGTCATCTCTTTATCCTGACGCCCTATAGCACCAGAAATTATGCAACCACCCTTTAATACTTTAACTGTCATTCCATTATCAGCAACAACTTGTAAATCTGACCCGTCAGGGCTAACAAGTGATACGCCGTTACTCCAGACAGTTTTGATAATATCTCTTACATCGCTATCTGATACTGCTCTATCCCCGTTAGGAGCTTCGTCTGTAATTTTAGATATAAATGGTAAACTTTTCATTTAATCACCTCACTAATTAATTGCTATATATTTTTGTTTTCGAGGAGTGCCAAAAATAAGCTTGATTTCAGTTTGATTTTTTCTGAACACTTCTTGAATTTCTATTATTCTTGCAGAAAAGGATTTTTTAACCGAGTCAAAAATTATGGTGCATATATCTCCAATGTCATAATCTTTTAAATAAAAAAATGTCTCTTGCAAGACATCCGCTTCAACTGTTTCAACTTTATAATGATTGAGCATTTCAAGGCGACCTTGCTCTTTCATCGCTCGCCTTATTGCTGTTTGATTTGCTGATACCATTTCAATGTCTGATACATTACCACTTATCACTTTTAAAGGATAGCAAGCACCTAAGTCTTTCGGCTTATTTGCTTCTTCGGTAACAGTTTCAGTTATGAAATACTTAACACCATCTTTAGTACTTAATGATTGAACATTTGAAAAACCGCTAGCTGCCTGAACTTCTTGAATAATTCCAATCGATGGATATTCACCTGACTCATCAAAATGGTATCTAATAGATGAGACATTCCCAAACCCATCACCAAAGTAAACTTTATCTCTTCTATCCTCTCCAAAATAAGGGTGAACGATTATTGACATAAGAGGTTCGCTCTCGTTTCTCCCGATTATGGGTTCGCACCAAAAAGATTGCTCGTTGCCTAAAAACAGCCCATACATGAACTGCCCTGTCGGTGTTCCGACCTCTATTGTTTGGTCTATTGTGCTTAAAATTGGAGAACCGTCAAGCCTTATGCTTTTTAATGCAGTGTTGCAAGTTTCGTCTAAATAATCATTGATTTTATTTCTTGCTACCTTTTCAGATTTTGCACTAATTGACTTCGATATAAAATTACAGCCCCAGTCCAAAACCTTTTCACAGAAAAAACCTGATGCAGTTATAAATTTACCGTCTGTTTTTTGCTCTTGTATTACCTTTTGAACTATAGCCGTTTCTTTTCTACCTGAATTTTTTATATATTTAATTTCAGGATTCCAATTTTCAGAGGTAGTGTGCAACATAAAATCGCCTGCTTCGTTAAATTTTCTATTCCATGAAGCTTCAATAAAGTCAACCTCTTTTAATTGGTTCATATATTTATCATAAAAAATAAGCATATTTATACCCCGTCAAATCTTCCTATATAACTAACTTCTGTCTTAATTGCATTACCGCCAACCTCTGCATTTATAGAAATCAATGTATCACCAAAATCAATTTTTAAATTCCTAAAATCAAAATATCCAACATTTTCAAAAGGCAAAATTTTATCATTTAAAGTTGCATATGATTTTGAACAGTCAATTAATAAAATGTCTCCCTCTCTAAGTTCTACATTTATATTTATTTCTGTATTGCCAAACTTTATCTTAATGTTCTTAACATAGCCTAATGCCGATATCTTAATAATTGGCTGTGTAGATGATGAGCCTTGATAATTTATTACTTTATCGCTTACCGCTTTTTCCGTTGCGAACATTAGTGGTTTACCCTCAATAAAAGAATGCGGATATTTCCATAAGGCTTGCTTTTCGGAAAAGTTTATGCCCGTTTCATTTGTTTCAAAAAGCTCTGGATATGGTGATGAAAATGCCACTTTGAAAATTGCATTTTTTTCAAACCTTTCTGTTGGATAGCTTATTGCAGATATAACGCAATCTTTCGCTATTCTCTTAAGTCCTATATATGTTATTTCCAATGTGTATTTATAATCTATTGAGTGATAACCGATAATATTATTCCTTGCGTTTCGATACGCTAACCCAATATATTTTTTTGATACAGCCTCTATCTCAATAACTCTTCCACTTTTTCGCTTACCTGTGATTATGTCTCCGCTACCTACGCCACGAGGTTGCTTGAAAATTTCAAAAGGGGCGAAATCTGCCCCTTTAACTGATGTAATTCTAAAATCCCCATCATAATCAAATATTAAACCATCGCTTCTTATCGCCTTTATTCCATATCTCATATTTTACCTGCCAATCCATATGTTTCTGCTTGCCACCTTATAGCATTAGCCGTCTCTTGAGGTGATTTTACGGGCTGATTAATAATAATCGTTTGTTCCACTCTTTTATCTCCATTTAGTGATAATCCTTGCATTAACAAATCCGTAATTTCAGATTTTAAACTTACATCTTTTTTAATGCTAGAAACATCAGCATGAACAAAATCTATTAATCTATCCAATTTTGCCCAGAACGGATCTAATGGTATTAACCCCTCAGCACCTGCTTCTCCACCTGCATGGAGAGTATTTCCGCTAAATCCGAGCAGAGTCGGTCTTGTCATTATTCCACCTTTTGCGTGCCAGCTTATACTAAACGACGGCTTTTTACCTTTTCCGCCTAGACCCCACGGAGCTTTACCACCGGAAACATGGAATTTAGGTATTTTTATATTAAGCATCTTGCCTATATGAAGTGGGAAAAATCCTTTTATCTTTGATACAATACCACTTAGTTTATCCTTGGCTGATTGAATAGGACTAAGCATTGCATTTTTAATATTATTAAATACACTCTTTACCTTTCCTGCAATTGATGAAAATCCTGACGAGAATTTTTCCTTAATACTCTCTATCTTTCCTTTAATATTTTCAATTATCGGACCGAATAACTCACTTATTGCACTAATTGCATAAGTGGTTGCTGCAGTTCTTAAGGCAATGATTAGATTAAATAATGCTAGTATTAACTTTGGTGCGGATTTGATGATAATTAATACAATTCTAGGTATTGCCTTAATTACAAGCGTTATTATTTTAGCGACTAGCTTTCCCATTGTCGTTGCGATTTTAGGTATTGATTTTGATATTCCATTCGCCATATGTATTACAAAATTTATGCCTGCTTGAAGCATTTTACTAAGTCCACCGCTCTCAACAAATTTTATGCCATTTTCAACCGCTTGAAATAATGCTGTTTTTATTGCTGGTGCATTTTGTATAATCGCTTTTGGAATACCAATAATAATCTTGCCTATAGCTGGTAAAACATTCTTTAAAACTGCAATCGCTGATGTTGCCATATTTTTAATAGGCTCTGTCAAATCTCCACCAAGGGCTAGCTGTCCCATGAAGTCTTTAAAGGAAGCTTTAAGCATTCCCCAAGAACCTGATATTGTTCCCGCTGCTTCCTTTGCTGTAGTACCAGTAACACCAAGCTTGGTTTGTACAGCGTGGATTGCCTGAGTCACATCTGAGAACTTGTTTATGTCGTAGTGCACACCTGTAATCTTTTCAGCATCTTGGAGTAGTCGCTCCATCTCCTGTTTTGTTCCACCATACATTTATATTCGACATAATTCGTTAGTTTATGCCCGTTCTCTTATGAACTGCTATATATTTCTATATAGATTAGACTATCTCTTATATGATTTCTCATATCCTCGCACTTCCGCTCACTTGAGCGTACTCTACTCCATTAAAAAAGCACCGTAAATGGTGCTTAATCTGTTTCGATAGTCGTTACACTTTTATGAACTAAGCAACTTTTAATTCACACTTAGCACGGTATTGTCTACGCCTTAATTCGTTTAGAGTTCCACCGTTTTCACGAGGTTTATACTGAGCTAAACGGTTATGTCCACCCAGTTTTAAATTGTCCAGCATCGTATAATTTTGCTTAGCAAAGCCTTGATATGCATTTTGAATTGACTGCATATCAGTGCCAAACTTATTCGCATTGTCTGACATGTCCTGCATTGCCATATTTGATAAATCCGCTGCTTTTGAGGTGTCATCCCCCAAAGAACTAATCATCGCTGCTGAAAATGATGTGATATTTTCCATATACTCATTTGCGGATAATCCGCTCGTCCTATATGCCTGCGAGGCGTACTCTTTCATTTTATCAGCTGACCCTTTGAACATTGTCTCTATTCCTCCGATAGATTGCTCGAGCTTTGCACCCTCACCTATAGATGACATTACAAACTTTCCTACAGCCGCCGCTGCAAATGCTCCTTTGGCAGCAGTGGCTATTTTGCTACCTATAGATTGACCTGCTCCCTCACTATCACCGCCCATTGCTTCGGTTAGCTTGCCTTTAATTCCTCTCGCAGACGGCATAATTTCAACATAGGCTTGTCCTAATTCTATTCCTCCTGCCATTTATGCCCTCCTTTAATTATTTTCTCTCTTGCTTCTTCAAATTCTTCTACACTTGAATATCCTGTCTTTTTTGCAGATTGTTCATTTCCATAAATCAAATCAACAATACTCTCTCCTCGTTCAGTTTCAAGACTTAAATATTTCGCTAACATATATCTTATATCCCTTACTGAATCTATTAAAAGTGCATTGAGAATAATGCTAGGTATGCAGTTCTTAACTCCTATCATTTTTAATTTTATTCTTGAATTTTCCCTCAAGCCGATAGCAAGGGTTGCTATATATCTTGCAGACAACCCTTTAAATGTATATATATGATATGCCTCTGCAAAATCACATATCACAGCTTCTCTATCTAAGCTAAGCATACCGGCGAGGGTTAGGAGTTTTTTTCATTTTCTCCATTGAACATATCTTGTATTTCTGACATTGTGGCTTCGAGTGGAACTCTTCCATCTTCTGTTCGCAAGTGCTCATACAATCTACTTCTTTGCTCCTTACCTAAAAGCAATTTTACAACCTTGCTAATTTGAGTTGGATCATCTCCGCTATCAGCTATTGCATCTATTAGCTCCATATTGTCAGGTGCTGTGTCTTCAATCTGATACTCAAAACCTGTTCTTGTTTTTCCTTTAATCATTTCTGCTCCTATGCTTCATTTTTTACAATATATTCATAGTGTGTATTGCCAGCCTCATCAGGCGAAGCATTCAATGTTATTTCATAACCTATTGCGTCGTCATCTTTATAAGTAATTTCGCCAACATCTGATACCTTTGCGTTTGGAATAACTATCCTTTTAAGAACGCCCTCACTCATTATCATTTCTATAATCCATGAGTTATAGTCTCTTTCACTATTGTTAGCCTTAACTGTAATTCCTGTATCTAAATCGCCACTAACATTATCAGCACCATAAACCGCCTTTAATACATCTGTATTGAGTGCCTCAATCAAAGCGTACTTAAATTTGTCTGGCTTTTCTTTTTGCAATGTTAATACTGTGTTTCCACCCCAAGCCTTGATGTCGTCTGTTGATGGCGAATTATCATTTTTTATTCCATCATCTGACACATAGCCTAAACATTTAAATGCTTCATTTAGTTTTGTTTTTGCGTCTTTTGGTAATTCTGTGCCTATTGGTGCACTAAAAATAGCCCCTTGAATTTGAGGCTTTCCCGTTGATACATTTCTTGCATTATTCATTTTCTATCCCCTTTCGTAATAGGTAATATTAACTACCGCTTGATAACGATATAGTTTTTTTGTTGTATCTGTGAAATTATAATCTGACAGTATTTTTACTGCAGATATTTGATTATTTGTTATAAAGCTTTTTAATGCTTTCTTAACTTTTGAATTAAGCTTAGCAGTAGCCAGTAAACTTGTTCCATAAGATTGAACTGCAAATGTAACCATTTCAATATAATTGTTGTTAGCACTGCCAATCTTTTCAATTCTTATAAATTCATCAAGTATTGGCTCTGGCTTTTCCATATAACAAGGAATGCCAAGCTCATTATTTAAATGCTCTAATAATAATTTTTCTATCATTTTAATGCCTTTAATATAGTATTTTCTTCTGCATTACGCTTTCTTGCTTTGAATGTTTCAGCATACACTGTAGCAGATACCCTGTCTGTTGTTTTATGCGATGTGTTAAATCCATCACCACACCTTACCTGTATGTTTTGTGCATGCTTATCAATGACCCCTTTCATCGCACTAGAACGCAATAACTCTTTTATCCCTTGACTGTTTAATTTAATCTTAACCATATTGTTCAACCATAACTTTCTTATTCCATTTCAAAGGAATATTCTCATCAATACCTTGAACTGGTTTCCCGTATACACGCCATTTTTCGCCAAAAAACGATACTTTGCAATCTTCCCATACATTCTTATCTCCCTTAGGAATTGCTAGTGTATATACCGCTTTTTTACCTGTTAAATCTGTATTGTCTATTATGTCATCAGCTGTTACTGGAGAAATTAAAACATTTTCAACCTCAATAGGAATTTCTTTATATATAGGCTTGTTAAAATCATCTACGCCAATTTTTACTTTGCTATATAATGTAACTGTTATCCCCTTAATCTTTGCCATAGAGTTCAAATCCTCCATATCTCTGACGCTTAAGCCCTAGTCTTGCAAGTTCGCTATTTTTAATAAACAATCCTCCGCCGGGGACAAGATATGTTCCTGACCATGTATACCCCAAAGCTGACTGGCTTTCTTGAGTCATTGGCTCGTTATCTGTAGATGTCATTAGCGTTCTTGCTACCACATCAACAACAACCGACTTAAGAACATTCGCATATGCTTGATTTTTTGATAATTCATCAATATCTTTTCCTACTTTGCTTGCTTCAACACGCAAACTGTCTGACACAATAGGCAGCAATTTCTCTGTCCTTAATAATTCTTCTGAAGTTAGTGAACGCCACAAATCTATTACATCTTGAGTTGTTGCAAATTCGCTCATAATATCCTCCTATTTCTTAGAAGATTTTGTTGTTTTTGTTTCCTTTTTAACCGTCTTAACAACTTCCCAATATTTCCCCTTTAGTTCACAGGGGCTATCGACGATAGCCCCTGTTTTAATATAAATATATTTCATGATTATGCCTCTACAATCCTTGCAAAGCTTGCTTCGTCCATAATTCCCCAACCGAGATACATTTCACTTCTTATATAGACCTGATTGTATCCCTTTAAGTCCTTACCGCTATTGTCAGGGTCACCATATTTAATAATTTCTACTGGTATTTCTTTTGCATAACCCCATTTGAACATTTCCGCAAAATCGCCGACTATTGCATGGTCTTTCACTGTTGCATTATAAACAGTTTTATTAATGTCTATAGGCAAACCATTTATTGAGCTTGGATTGCCTCCCCACGCAAGTTCAGGGAACTGTTTTACTCCATTAACCTTTATTCCAGCTAACGCAGATGACATCGTTGCATCCATAGCCATACCAGATACATTGCCCTCTGCAGCCTGAACCATAGCTATTGCTCCCTCAATGTTAGCTTCAGGGTCTGTACCGTTATATGTAACAGTCTGAGATACTTTCTTATCAAAATTGTTATCCCCGATAACCGATGAAGCTGTTCCAGTTCTTGGGTTAATCCCATGAAATGCCATCAAGTCAAAACCCTTAGCTACTTTCTTTGCAAAGCCGTCATTAAATGCCTTTAATATTGCTATCTTTTCTTCGTCCGCTGCATATAAGAACTCATCAGATACTCTAGCACCGTATTCAACCTTAATAGGTATGATCGTTAGCGGGCTAATGCTCATTCCTCCGTGTGATTTTGCTCCGTTTTCTGCAACTACATCAATTTCACTATCCATTGTAAATGTGAACTCTTTCTGTCCATTAAATGGGATAGGTGACTGTCCTGATAAAACAGCAAGAGAGCTCTTGCCTTTTACCTTGTTAATTAAATCTGTTACTAGTGCTGGTTCAAATAAATTTCCTTTTGTTAGTGTTGCCATTTTCTTATTCTCCTTCTAAATTTAAATTGTTGAGTAGGCTTATGTAACTTTGATTTTCACCGTCAACATGTGACTCGGTATTTTTTAACGGTGGCGTTGGCTTGCCAATATTTATTAGTTCTGACAGCTTTTTTGCATCCTCCGTTATGCTTGCTTCATCTTCTCCCATCAATCGGCTTGCCATGTCATAAGGTATTCCGTTTTGGAGAGCAATTTTTGTTTTCATCGAAGATATTTCATAACTCTTCAAATTACTCTCTAGCTTTTTAAGCTTTTCATTTATTTCGCCCTTAGACTTGTTTGCCTCTTCAATGGTTGTTTTTAGCTCAGCATTTTCTTTTGTTAGACTTTCAGCCGTTTCTTTAAATGGTGCGTATTCTTCATCATATTGTTTTCTAATTGTTTCACGCTCCCTTAAAAGTCTTTCTTTTAATGCCTCATCAAATGCCTCTTGTGTTTCAATTACTTTAAATGCCATTTTAAAATCCTTTCTCCTGTTTTTCCGCACAGTTGCGTAATTTATAAAAAAAGAGATGTTCCCACCTCTTTTAATACCTAATCCTTTGTTTCTTTGGTGGCTTGCTTTCAGAGCAAAGCCAATGTGCTATTAAGCAACTATCCATTAAAGCGATTTCGTTTTCTTCAAATTGTGCTCTATATCCAAAGCCTCCATTAGAGCCTATATTTCTTTTTTCGCAGTTTGTTATTACTTGAGATAAAGACGCTTGCCCTTTATGACAAATTGTTTTTTGATATATTGCTCTTTCAAACGACGCATTAGCTATTATTACCTCTTTTACTGTTGGCAGTATTGGTGGCGATAATCCGCAATCTTTCATCTCTGTAGCAAGTAACGATTGACCACCTGCTCCATCAACTGCCACTTTTTGAATATCTGCACTTTTCAAAAATTGAACTATCCAATTATTCCCATTCCTTACCGTTTGGCAATCTATCGCTTCAACAAATATCTTGTCATCTGCTGTTTTAACAGCAATGCTCATAGCAACATTTGCTCCATCACTGCCATACTTAATGCCGACAAATAACTTGCCTTTCAATTTTGGTAATCTATCTAATTTAACATTATCCCAATCAGTAAGGCTTATTGCTGACTTTTGATTGTATCTTATCCATAAACCAAGCCTTTGAATGTTAAAATCTGTAACATCTGAGCCTATTTCATCTTCTATTGCTCTTTCTGTCAAAATTGTGCCCAATGATGGATTTGTCAGATACCACAAATCTTTATTATACACATCAGATTCTTCATCAACTGACCACTCTGCCCAGCCAGTATTTTTTGTGCTTCCTCCAAGTGCTTTTTTTCTTAAATTATTAAATACTGTACCGCTTGATATTGGTGTTGGCGGAGTTCCGCACATTATCGTTTGAGGGTTCTCAGAATCTGATACAACATATTTAAGTGCTGACTCCTGATCTTCCGTATATTCCTGAGCTTCGTCAATGACAAGTAAATCGAACCCCTCTCCAAGTCCACCTGTTGATGTTCTTGTTCTAAATTCGACCCTGCCTCCGTTCTCTGTTTCAACTTTTTCTCTTCCGGAAGCTCTTAACGATGTATATTTTATCTTTGCTTTATCAAGTAGCTTGATTAATCTCTCCCAAGCTGAGTGCGATGTTGTCGTCCTATGTGCTGTATGTAGAACTTGTTCACCTTTCTCAAGTGCAAGCATTTCTCTTATTACAATAACCTCATTTTTACCATTTCTACGAGGCAGAGAATATCCAAATTTCGTATGTATCCACAATCCTTTTTTATTTTGAGACAATAATGCCTTTAATAGGTTTACTTGCCAACGCTGAGCCTTTCGCTCCGTCTTTTCGTATAAAAAAACAGCCTCTTCATGCAGACTGTTTCTAGTTGATAAAATTAATGATTTTGTTGGCTTCTGATTGCCCTTTCTTTTTGCCATAATCTTTTCTCACTCAATAACATCAATATTCTTTCGCTATAGAAAAGTAACGAGTTCATGATTTTTACAGTGCTCGTCCTGTTCCATGACAAAATTCATATATTCATTTATTAATTCTTGTGGCGTGTCTTTCGAAAGTTCAATATATTCATATCCGTGCTCTGTTCTTTTTGTATGCTCTGTCAGAAATGGCAGAAATTTTGGTTCCATCATTGTTATTCTCCCCCTTTTCTATATTCATCAAATAATAGATTTATTTCATCAACAATCGCTTTTGATAATGGGTTGGCATTACTCTCATTAGCATATAAATCAGCAAAAGCCTCTGCAATTGCTTCCGCTGGTTTTGTTGCACCATATTTTGATTGTAAATTTCTTAATTCTACATTTTTCTTTCCCTTACCAAATTCTGTTTTCTTTGTTTTTTTGCACGCTTCGCTAACTATTTTTTTAGCGGTCGTTTGATCATTCCAATCAATAACGCGTTCAAAATCATATTCATAAGACGGATTTTTTGTTATCAAATTCCAGTTTATAGCATGCCCCATTTCATGAGTCGCAACAGACGCTGGCGAGGAGTTCTTTGGCCACCATCCCATCTCTGACATTTTACTACAAGTTTCTTGCAATTTTTTATTATCAGAAAAATACGCGGGATTAAAGTTTATTATTTTTCCGCTACAATTCATTATGCCATGACTTGAAATACCAATATTTGTGATTTGATCTTTAAAATCTGGATATAACCTAAACATTGATTCAATGCCAGCAAAGGCTTGTAAAGTCACCTCAGAGTTCAACTCTAATATTCCGTCATCAATTTCAATGTCGTATTCGCTTAAAAATTTCCGCTTTACCTTTTCAAGATTTTCTTTTTCTAGTTTTCTTCTTTCATTTTTGCTATAAGTTTCAACTCTTTCATTCTTTCTTTTATCGACATCAGTCCACTTCTTATTGTAAACATTCTGCTTTCTGCCATCGCCCGGAAAATACTCAACTGTACACCTGCAAAATCTATGTCTCCTAAATACATCTTTTGGCACATTCGGATATTTATATTCTCCCTCAACTTCCTTACACCAATCGCAACAATTTCCGTTCATTTTTCTAACTATCTTAGGTCTAAGTCCTAACTTGTTATGAAAATCAACATTTGTTTTTATCGTATCATCTATTATACTTTGACTAAAATTTATGATTGGTTCTTGCAGTACCCATTTTGTTTCTTCATATGTTTTCTCTTGAACTTTTTCTATTAGTCCGTTAATTCTATCTTGATTTTTAGGTGGTTTAAGCCCTTTTATCTTTAAGCCTGCTGATTTGTTCAAAGATGTTTGTACATCTGCTGAATAATCTGATATTAGCTTGTAATTTTTTCCTAATGTATTATTTAAAACTCTATCAGCTATATTATAATACATTTTCCCATCAGGTAAATCCTCAGTGCTTATATTTTCCTTAAATACCTCTGCCAATATTTTACCACATTCATAAGCAAATTCATTAGAATCTTTATGTGTTGCTTTGCCAGTTTTTATTTTTTTAACGGCACTATTTATTTTTTTATTCTTAGAGTACTTATTAACAAACTCATTCTCTAGCTTTTCTAAAAGTTCAGGAACAATATCCTTAGTCATCTGCTCCGCCCTCAATTCCAGTTAATTCAGTTAATCTCTTTTTATCAAAAAAGCCCTCAATTGCTTGATTAATTTTTATTGCTCCATCTCCAACAGTTGACAGCGTTGCTGCGTCGGGTTCAAAAACAGGCATCCATCTTGGCTTAATCTTATAAAACTGATTTCTTAAGTATGGGTAATCATCTCTTATACAACATGATATAAAGCCTACATTTAAAAATCCGCTTCCAAAATTTCGTTGTGCTTTTCTTGCCATCGCCCTTAATGTCTCATGAGAAGCTTTTATTGCTTCACTAGAGCTAGGGTTTTCAGATACAAACCCTAAATCATCAAGCGTCAAACCCGTTTCTCCAGCAAATCCAGCAGCTGCCGTCCTTAATTGTTCAGTAAATGGACTCATGCTCGGCATTGTAAATTGTCCAAGTGTTGGCTTATCGCCGTCTTGGTCTTTGTCAAACTGTAGCATAGATGAAATTGTTGCTTGCCATTTGTCGAGAGGTTCTGCCTCCGGAGATAATCCAACTACATATTTTTGAGGAAATGAGTAAAACTCCGCTGTTATATCTGCTCTTTCAAGTGTTCTTTTTGCATACTTCTGATAATACATTGCTGACCTTGATATTCTTGAACGCCCAAACGGTCTAACAGCGTCCGGACGATGTATTATAGGCACTAATAGCGGATACAATGATTTATGCTCATATGAATATGCAAATTTGCCATCTATATAATAATCTGTCCTGTTTGGTAAAAAATAGGCTTCAGATATAGCCTTTCCATTTTTATCTCTATCAAGTACTGCATATCCCTCTTTTAAAAGCCCTGTTATAGGGTCAATTATGCCTGTTGCATTTGACGCCTCAATAATCTGCAATCTCGGCTCGTTTTCTTCTCCTGATGATATGTATACAAAACAACATGAAGCTATTAGAGCGGACAAGATTGCACTGTCATAAAATGTATCAGGGTTATTCATGTTAAATATATCGTTAATCTCAAATACATCGTCATCAAAGCCCTTAAATATCAATCTATCGGCTAATGCGTCTACTGACTTTGTACACCAGCCAAGCGTCGCTCTATATTGTGCTCTTAAATTTGCTGGAATTACTGCTCCAACATCTGAATCTGTATATTTCATATCATATTGCTTATACCTTAAATCTACTCTTCTTTTATGCCTATTTAACTTCTTTCTAAGGTATTCAATCCCATTTAACTCCATTTTTTTATCCTTTCATGAGAAAATTTGTACAGTGACCGAGTGAACCTCTTGAGCCACAAGGGGTAGGGGATTATGCCCCCATATTAAATTGTAAATCATATGATTAGTATTGTTTTTTTATTTTGCTTTGTATGTACGCCAGTCCCTGCTTTGATGTAAGTTCCTATTACCTATTTGTATTTCTTTCATGTCTTGTATGTTTTTAAATAGCTTATCGCTTTTGTTTCTATTACATGACCAGTGTGCCAACTGTAAGTTTTCTATATCGCTTGGATGTCCACCTTTGTTTATAGGAATTATGTGATCTATACATGGTGACATTGGATGAGGTGACTTAAGTCTCATGTCTACTGGTCTACCACATATGCCACATATATTCTGCGTAGCTAATATTCTCCGCTTGTTCTTTTCAAATGCTGTGCGATGTGTTCCTGTTCTTTCGGGCCTTTTATCTGTCATCTAACTTTACCTCTGCATGTATATAAACGGTGCTTTACTACTAATTTTCTTTTATATCTTTAAGTATTAACATCTCAATGTAATTACTTAATGACCATCCCTCTTCATCTGCTCTTTTCTGAACTTGTTCCTTTAATGTTTTGGCTTTCCTTTATTTCTTGTTCCCTTTTGTCTATAAATTTATTTAAGCAAGCTAATAGCTCTGATGATGTGCAATGTGTATATGAAGCTATCGCCTCTATTGTGTCTGTCTCTTTAAATACTGCTGCTATTTTTCCGTCTGATGTTCTGCTAACAATCATTTTTTTACCTTTCTATTTTTTAATATTCTTTCTAAATATTCTAATCTTTCAGGCTCTTCCATGCTTAGCATTTGCCCTCGTATTGAGCGGAGCTTTTGTCTGCTCCAGTTTTGCTCTCTTGCTATATCTCTTAATATTTTCATTTTCTCCAATAATTAAGGGAGCGAACACCTTGTCCACTCCCTTTTATCCTCTTTTTCTATTATAACTATAACACATATATGATGGGGCGTGAGGTGGACATTTTTGCATTTTCCAATTTTTTTTACTTTACAAATAACCCTTTCCATTCATAACCTAACTTTTCACACCGTCTTTTGCATCGCAATTCAATCTCTATCTGTTCTTTTACTGTCTTATAAAAAGGGCAATCTTTATTAAACATATCGCACACACTACCATTTAATGTTGATTTACGCCCCATATCTAAAGCGTTGCATTTCTTTAGCTTTTTATTCCAGCTTATACAATTCGTTCTATCTGCCATAATATCTCCTCGTGTATTCTTCTAATCTGTCTGCTTGAATATCCTAAGCAATCCGATATTTCATCCCAACTTAAAAAATGACAATATCTCATAATTATTATTGCTTTCTTAAAGCTTGGAAGCGTTCCTGCCCATTCTCTTATCTCGTCTTTAAGCCTTAGCAGTTCAGCTTCCTTTGCTTCCATTTCGTTTGTTAAGTCGGCTAGAATAACAAGCAAGGTTTCATGTTGGTTTGTTAATGATGTTTGAACCTTTTCCTTGTCATATTCGATAGCTCCGCCATGCACAGCCGTTTCAATTCTTTCAGCTCTTTCTCTTAGTATTTTTAATTGATGATTAATTCTTCTAGCCTCTGCAAGGTCTTGTCTAAATATCATTGTTTCTCCTAGTTTATAAACTTATCTCCATCTCTTCCTCAATTAGCAAATATTTTTCTTCTGGCATTTGTTCTTCAAGTGCCAATACTTCATCAATCATTTTCTTATAATGCTTTTCGTTTATCATTTCGATTGCTAAATCTCTCTTGCTTTCGTTTGGCTCGAATATATCACCAAAAAACTTAGACGCTCTCTTTACTGTTTCCCTGCTAAATAATCTCATTTTCTCTCTCCATTTCGCATATAAAAGCTAAATTACAAGCCATGTGTTTATAATGCTCTATTCCGCTTTCTTCATCTTTTCCTTTCGGGTCTTGTATGTACTTTAGTGTGTGCCTTAGTAAAGCGTCTTTATAGTCGTCTATGCCAACATTCTTCCAGTTGTTTTTACCACCGTTTGGATACTTTTTATTTCCGTACTCTCTAACCTCTGCAACATCAAAGATTATTTGCGGTGGTACTAGCGACAGTTTAGGCTTGCCTGCTGTATCTTTGTATTGGTGCATTATGTCTGATACTTCGATAAATTCATAGTCACCGTATTCTTGTTGGTTGTTTTTATAAATCCCATAGTTTCCATACATAATAGTTTTATTTTTTACCAAAATGACAGTGTCTAATGAATACACATAATAGAATTTTTCCCGAGTTGCTGATTTTCCATTTCTCCAACAACAATCAATATCCTCAAACTCTCTCATCAGCCAGTCATATTCTTCCTGCGTTCTTGTACGGTATATAACCTTGTCTGTTTTAATCATTTTTCTTTTCCCCTCCTGCATTATTAATTGCCATATATGGGTTTTTTGCATAAATAAACCTGTGTGGGTTAGGACAATTTTTATTAGAACACTTTACGCTATACAGTTCTTCTTCAAGATATCTATATCCCATGTTTCCCCTGCAAAATGGACAATAGTAATTTTTTAATTGTATATGAATTGAATATCTTTCTTTTCTGAGAAATTGGTGCATTTCAGTATCAATCATTTCCTGCCTCCTAGAATTAAAATCCATTGTTATCATCAATCACAACCTTAAATGGGAATTTTGCTTTCTCCTCGATATAAGGCAACATCACTTTCTCTAATTCATCAACTGAGATATATTCTCCATCCTCAGTAGACATATAAGTTAGCGAATCTAGCCTAAAATATTCATTCCTCGTGCCATCCGTACATTGGATAAATGGATATTCATATTCACCACGCTTAATTTTATTTAATGTCTCCAAGCTTATAAATACACTTGTATTTGTACCGTCTATCTCCATATACACATTTTTTATTATATTTTTATCTTCAAATTTTTCCTCATCCCAGTCTTTTTCGTACACAGATACAATTTGGCTTCTTGCAATTTCTAAACAATTGACTTTGATTCCGTTAATGTTAACGAAAAATCCATTTTCATTGCCCCAATAAGACGTTTCTTGAGAAAAAAGCTCCTCAACAACATCTCCTAATTTATATTCATCATCATCAATTGCATATATTATTTTTATCGTGTCTGAATTAGCCATATGTACTTCATATAGTTTCATTTCCTGCCTCCTAGCCTTGTTATCTCAATCAGCGTTATGCAAATTATTGCCGTTATAATTATTGCTTTCATGTTTCCATTACCCTTTCATTAAATATTTTAAAATTCTATTTGCTCAAACTGTTTGTAATTCATCCATAAAACCTCAGTTCTAGGAACAGAGCATTCTGCAGTAGTTTTTATTTTAATTTTTGTAAATCCTTTTAAATATTTTTCATACATATCGCTTTCATATCCTGAAATCATGATTTTGCAATCACAACACTTTATTGACTCAAGCAACTTGATATGGTCGCTATCGGATAATTCATGGTTATATAAATATTTTTTTCTTGTTGATTGTAAATATGGTGGGTCGATATAAATAAATGCTTCGCTATTGCTTTTTATTGAGTTGATTAATTCAACTGCATCTATATTTTCAATCTGTGCATTTTTTAATCTTTTTGTGGCCGACTTAAGCGTTACTTCAAGTTCGTCCCATGCCTTAGCAGGATTAGGAGATGTTTGACCGATGCCTCGTCTAAATCCATTTTTATATTTATTGCCACAGCCAAACCCCTGCCAGCACTTGATAGCGAATCTTCTTGCTTTTTCTATTTCATCAATATTTCCATCGCTTTTATAGCTGTTTATATATTCAGTTCTTGAATATGGTGTCATTTTTATAGCTTTTATCAGTGCATCTTCTCTTTCTCTTAGAACCTTAAAAAAGTTATAAACTTGGTCGTCTATGTCATTGATAATTTCGTTATAACAAGGCAATTTATTAAAAAATATAGCTCCGCTTCCAAAATATGGTTCGCAATAAAGTGTGTGTTTAGGAATGAGTTTTACAATTTTATTTGCTATTCGATTTTTCGCTCCTGGATATTTTAGAACCGCTTTCATACTTCCTCCATCTCCACTTCTACCCTTGGATTTTGCTTGTCGATAAAGAACTCGTCTGTAAAACCTTTAACCCATTTCCAACCGTCATCTTTCAGCACTCCCTTTTTTACAAGTGCGTCAAGTATGAATTTCTTAGCAAATGCGATGTTATCCATGTCTCGCCTTGAATTTTTCTCATACCACCTGAACGCTATCTTTACGGGCCTATTGATTTTTACTTTTCTAACCGACAACATAACTAATTCCTCGTTTATTCGCTTCATCTCCGCTCCTTTGAAGCGGTTAGACCGGTTAGCGTCTATGTAGTCATTTAAGCCGTCAAGCCTGCCTTGAATTGTGAATTTCATCTCTTCCACGCTTCTTCGGCTCTTTTCAAGTATTCCTCGGCTTGCTTTTTTATTCTTTTAAGCTCGTCATGATAATAAATGCTTTGAAATTTAAGCTCTCTACGCTCATGTTTTAGGTTATTCATCTCATCATCGCTTATATTTTCGGCATCTAGCATTTCGTCAATCTCTAGAAGTCTTTTATCAATCTCTGCTAGTCTTGAATGAATTGAATTGTCTGATTGCGATGTTAAAAGCTTTGCACTTTCAACTTGCTTTCTTGCTTTCTTAATTCTTTGAATTAGCTTTATATTCTCTTTGATTTCTGCAATTGTCGGCGGATATTTAGATTTTGATATATGCCTTTTAACTGCAATTGCAACATCGTCTTTGTTATATGCGTTTAGTTGATCTTGCCATACTGTTAGCTGTGCTATTCTCTCAATGTCCGTCATAAACTTGGAAAATTGCGGATATGAAGCGTTTATCATGTTTAAAATTAATACTGTGTCATCTTTTGTCATTTTCTCTCTCCTTTACCAATCAAGCCCCGAATAAGGCAGTTTATTTTGATTTTTGTTATCGTCATGCAATGGATAAACTGATGTCCACCCATTTTCAATCGACTGGTCGACTATCTCAATTGCTAGCTTTTCATCTAGCAAGTCATTCACGCTTGATAGTCTTGTTAGCTTTTTAATTAAATTGCTTCTTGCTCTGTCGGTCACAGGCTTGTGCATTTTATCTCTCATCTTCTCAAAGTCGAGCATTGTGTTTTTTAAGTCAACTGGCAAGCTGTTATAAATTGCTTTTCCTGTTAGCTCGCTCGCACGCGTACGCGTATTATATTCTTTATCATTCTTATCATTCTTAACATTCTTTACTTTCTTGTTCGTTGTGCTGTCTGTTGTGCTGTCTGTTGTGCTGTCTGTTGTGCTGTCTGTTGTGCTGTCTGTCTCTGCTTCATCTTGCCATTTTGCGTAATTTTCAATAGTTATAATGGTTCTTTTAGTTGTGCTGTTTATGTGCACCATTCCATCACTTTCAAGCATTTCTATAAAGTGTTTTACTCTCCGCCATGTCCAACCCCAACGCTCGCTAAGAAATTGCATTGACCTATCAACATCACCTCTTTTGCACTCGATTAAATTGCCTCGATACACCGCCTTATAGTCTTTATGATTAGCAAGTAATATTAGGTCTACCCATGCCTGACCTCTACTGAATGGCTTTTCGTTCCAAAATGGGCATTTCTCAATATTCCTTGATAGCTTTATCCAGCCTATTGCCATGTCTGTTTTATCCTTTCAATCTCATCAGGTGTTAGCGTTTCAATTCCTTGCAATTTGCACTCGTTTATAACGCTGTCAAGTATTCTGCTCATCTGCTCAGTGTCATATACGCTAGTGCCATAAAAACACCTCAGGTTCGTATATTCTTTAAGCTTGCTAGCTCCCATATCTTCATATATCCAGCCTAAGCCTTTGCTAGTCCATATGTCTTTCCATCGTTCGACTGCCTCGTTTTTTATTGGGAGTACTTCATAAGTTCCAGATCCTTGTATTTGATGTCTATAGACTTCTTCAGTCGTTAGTTTAAGCACCTCTGCAAGCTTTCCAATAAGCACCCATAGATAAGCATTTGCATCTAGACTTCGATGTTTTCTCCGCTGTTTTGCAGATAAATCAAACTCCTTTTCTCCGTCTGCTTTCTCAAACTTTTTAGCAAATTCTATAGCTTCGTAAAAATCGTTTTGCTGTGTTTCGATTGTTATTAAGGTGCTATCTTCCGACCTATAAATTACTGGTTGTTTTTTAACTCTCATTTTTTGTTATCTCTCACAAATTCATATAAATCACTTAACGAACTTTCAACGGTTTAAGCACTCATATTTTTACTAATTTTGTTATTCATTACAGGTAGTTTTTACCAAAAATACGCATAAATTCTTCGTGGCTATGGGTAGATTCAAACGCTTTTTGCCCGTGTTTTTTTAGTAAAATATTTGTGTTGATATTGTGATGTACTCCAGCAGGCGGTTCATTGTGGCACCAATGACAGAGATACACCACCAGTCCGTACTTTTCGCTGTTCTTTCTATTAGCACCACCGAATATATGATGTCGTTCTAGGTTCTGTGTTCTTCCGCAGAAAAAGCAACATTTATTCTCCTGTAACATTTTCACTCCTTATATAAAAACGCCCGACTGTGTTTTACCGATTTCAAGATAAAGTATTAAAGCATGATTATTTAGATTTATTTTTTTAAGGAGTTGCCGGGCGTTTTTAACTAAAATGGTATATCTTCATTAAGTCTTTCATATCCATATGGCAAATCGTCTTGTAGTTCGTCTTTTGCTTCGTTATCACTTCTTCCTTGGCTTTTACTTAAAAACTCGACATTATTTGCTATTACATCAGTTGTATAGACTGTCTGTCCGTCGCTATTCTTATAACTACCTGTCTGTATTCTGCCTTGTATGCCAACTTGGCTACCTTTAGCAAGGTACTTATTGCAATTCTCAGCAACCTTATTCCATGTAATTATCCTTATAAAATCCGTTCCCTCGCTTCCTTGCCTGCTAATAGCAAGTGTGAATTTACATATTGCATTACCACTTTTCGTATAAGTTAAGTCGGGGTCTTTTGTTAATCTTCCTATTAGTGCAACGCTATTCATTTAATGCCTCCCTTAATGTAATCTTTACATATCCGCTTCTGCCTTTTTTGACCTTTGGCTCAAGGTATTTGCTATATAGTTCTTCATTTTCAGACTTAAACAACTTTTCATTAAACTTGTTCTCTGTCTTATCTTCGCCATCAGGTACTAGCGTTATCTTTGTTGTTCCAAATTCCCATGTCTTTATACCTTGCTTTTCCATTGCTTTTTTAAGCTCTGTCCTTGCTTCCTTTGCTTCCTTTTCAATCTCTTTTAAAGCTATGAGCTTTGTTTCAAGTTCTATTGCTTTTTCTGCGAATGAGGCAAGGTTATTCCTTGATGGCAAGTCTTTTTCTTCTGCGTTCGGATTGTTAGCAAGGAATGCGACATCGTTCCTAAAAGCCTTTAATGCTCTTTCTATGGCATTTAATTCATCTTCATAGTCATTTATATTAATGTCGTATAAATGTAGCCCTGAGGGATTAAAAGTGGTGTTAAAATCGCTAGGTCTTTCATAGACTGCAAGCGTTCCTTTTTCAACTCCGAACTCTTTCATATAAAAGAGCAATTGTGCTAGATATGCTTGATAATCATTTACATTCTCTTTAATATTGCTTGTTGTCTTTATCTCAAGTATTTCGCTCCCATTAAAGCCATCAACATGACACCTTAAATCGCCGTTGATTTTCTTATCTTCAATGAACTCTGTGTCCCTTTCAAAGTTAATATAATTTCTTATCTTTGGCTCTAGCTTATTTCCGTATTCTGTATATTTGTTGCCGTCAAATTCAACGCTTCCTAGCCCAGCTTTTTCTCTTACGATGTCGAAGTAGCTTTTAAAATATTCCATGCCTAGTATTGAGGGAATGTCGCTACCACCGATATATTTATCCCTATCTATTTTTACATTCTGCAAGTTTAGCCTCCTTTAATTTGAGCATTTCGATTGCTTGCTCTCCATCAGCGACAGTCATTTCTTCAATGCTTTTTACATTAAAGCAATGTAAGAACTTAACCTCATCTGCCTTTGTTGTTGCTATTCTATTTTTAATTTCTTCAATCATTTCTTTTGGTATTGTCTGATTATTTCTTTCTTCCTCTGCTCTTGCTTCTTCTTCCGGCAAATCCTCGCCTGCGTATATGTACAGTCCTAAGCCGTGCCTTGCAAGTGCCTTAGTTAGAGACCTCTGTATTGCCTTGTTGACATCAAAAGAAGTAACACGCTCTAAAGGTATTGATTTATTTTTGTAGTCCATAACTGGTAAAAATTCAATGTGTTCAATGTCTTCAATTGTTACACCTGTTTTCACCCAGCAACTTCTTCCATCTGTGAAGTAGTTGATATTATCTCTCTCGTAAACCGTGTAATTAGCTTTTGGATAGTGTTTCTTTACTTCTGCCCACGCCCACGCCCATGAGAGATATGTTAACCCACCTTTTTGCTCTGTATGGTCGTTAACATTTATACTGTTTAATGTTTCAAATACTGTCATCTTTAGCTCCCTTTCTAATGATTAAAATACCTAGTGCCATAATTGCTAATGGTATTAATAAGTTTTCACTATCTCCCGCCATAGCTCCTATGACACATACTGTCATACCTATTTGCTCTTGATATTTTCTTAATATTTTGTTATCATTTTGGTGGTTGGTGGTGCTTGCTTCGGCAGCACCTTTTTTTATTGCACTATTCAAACCATTCTCCTTTCTGCCAGCCTTTCTGATACATCCGAAATATAGTAGTTCCTTTGCTTGCCCTTGCTTCTTGGGTCATACTCACAGCCCCTGCAAAGTTCATAAGCTAGTGATTCTCTTAAGCCCATAATCTTCGCAAGTTGCGGTGCAGTTATAACCAGTTTTCCAGTCATGGATATTAAGTCTTTTTTTATCTCTGTCTTAGTCATGTTTACCTCCTTTCTATTCATCTTCAATCACTCCGCATTCATATGCTCTGTGAAATCCATTTGCATAGTCAATTAGTTTTCTTAACTCCGTCTTATCTTCTTCTGTCGCATTTTTGCTTTGTAGCCCTGCTTTTACTAAGTGATATGCAATTTGTTTTAATTGCCTGCTGTCAAAATTTGCATGCAAGCTTCCGCACCATAGTGGCAAACAGCTAAAATCTAGGTCAGTTCCTCTCAGGTCAGCCTCTCTCAGGTTTGCCCATCTCAGGTCAGCCTCTCTCAGGTTTGCCCATCTCAGGTTTGCCCATCTCAGGTCAGCCCATCTCAGGTCAGTTCCTCTCAGGTCAGTTCCTCTCAGGTTTGCCCATCTCAGGTCAGCCCATCTCAGGTCAGTTCCTCTCAGGTCAGTTCCTCTCAGGTTTGCCCTCATGCTCTCCCATCCATCACAATCTCTATTTAGCCAGTGCTTATGATTTTCTAAAATCTCTTGTAGTTCATCTTTGCTTATCTCTCTCATGCTTACCCCCTTTCTATCTGTGATATAATCTCCCTACAACACTAATAACCGTAAAACTATTAGGCTTGTTATAACTGAACCAATGATAGACACTATTATCGGCACGGCTATATCAAGGAATATGTTGATTGGTTTATCATTCTGTTTTCCTTTCTTTTCTTGTAAAGGATTTATGTGTTCTTTATCTATCATGCTTACCCCCTTTCTGTTTATTAAACTTTTTTATAAAAATAGCTTATGATATAATTCACATAGATTATTTATGTGAGGTTAATCATGATTAGTAATATCGGGTCTGTTTCTAGCTTTATCGGCTTAATAATTTCACTAGCTATACTCGTTCAGTCTTATAGAATTAAAAAGGCTTTACGCATCTTTATTTCTTATGAAGACTTCTTAACAGATACTGATAAATATCTCGGTCAGCTTAGAAGCATACATGATATGCTTCTATCGCCAATATCATCTGATAAGTTAGATAATATTCATAAAATGTTAAATTCTATAGTTACTCGCTTGCCTTTAGATTATTCAGACTTTAGCTTTATACTTAATCGCCGTTGCAAGAAGTTATCTAAAAAACTTAATACATCTTCATCTTCGCAAGATTTAATTCCATATATTGATAAACTTTATTTAACCCTTAAGAAGGAGAATCAAAATGCTAAATCCAGAACCAGATAAAATCATTAATAAAATTATTGATAAAACTAGGAACGATGAACTTACTTGGCGACTTATCACAAGTGAGGATCACCTACCTATACCGCTTGCTCATCGGAATACATATATCGATTTAAATAATTCTTACAATGCAACTGCTAATGACCTTAATTTCTATCTTGCAAATATAACTCGTATATCTGGCAGAGACGGTTCAAAATTTACCGGATACGAACTTGTTATCTCTTGTGATGATGATTTTTATATTCCAGATATTGAGCAGTCATCACTCTATGAATTAGCAACGGATATAGAATTTACACTTAATACAGGTTCTTCCATTCTTAGCAAGGTTAATGCCTTTATTTCCGATTAGCTCCTTTAGATATATAGCGCAATATTGCGTCTATCTCTCGCACTTTGTATTGGTGTATCGGGTCAAATTGCACTAGCAAGCTTCCGAGTATACACGCTGAAATACTGAGCGATATTATAGAGCCTATATTGCAGATTATTGCTATTTTTGACATTTCTAATATCCTTTCTTTGCTAAGCAATTACTTTAACTACGAGCATTATTATCGTGGTTAAAATAAATCCTATTAGATAAAATAAAATTCCGTCTTTCATGTCTAGCCTTTCTTCATAATTGCTCTGTTATTTTAGTTTTCTAAATATTATGAGTAAAAAAATATGACTCAATTTGACCCTCATTGACTTTTAACAGTTTAAGAGCTTTTCTCATTTCGTCTTGAGACCATTCAGTTTTATTATTTAATTTTAGATTTAATGTTGAAGCACCAATGCCTAAAGCTTTTGCAAATTCTTCTTGCGTGTTAAACTGCTCTTTTATTTTACCTTTTAACTTATTATAGTTATAGTTCATTTTATCTCCTCTCTGTTTTAGTTTTCTAAATTATATAATGGCTTATTGCTCCTGTCAATATCTTTTTTTATTTTTCTAAAAAAATTATTTGATTTTCTGAATGTTCAAGCATATAATATTGCTATAAAATAAGGAGAATATTATGGATACTCGAACAAAACGATTAAAAATAGCGTTTGAAAATTCAGGACTTACTCAAACAGAAGTATGTGAACGAGCAGGAATAAATAAGGGTGCGTTTAGTTCTTATCTGTCTGGCAGATATTTTCCTAAGCAAAAATCTTTAGAAAAACTATCCTCAGTTTTTAATGTATCAATTCAGTATTTAATGGGAATTGATAATGTGCCCGTTTATGAGGCGGCTGCTGGAGAGGGTCGCTATAATGATGCTTATCCGTCTGACGCATATTCTATAAGCCTCAAAGATGATGAGTTTTTATTTAGAGTTGTCGGTAGGTCTATGGAACCTACTTTATTGGATGGTGATATTGTAGTCGTTACAAGACAAAGTACGGTTAACTATACTCGGCAGATTGCACTTGTTAGAATTAATGGTGAGGAATCTACTTTGAAGCGAGTTCAGATTAAAAAAGATGGCATCGTTTTAATTGCTGATAATGTAAGTGTATATGAACCTCACTTCTTCTCCGCTGAGGAGGTTAACGATTTACCAGTTAGAATAGATGGCATCGTAAGAAAGGTAATTAGAGAGTTATAATTTTATTGATGAGGTATTGTTATGAAGTTTTTTAATAAGCTTTTTTCTAGCTCAACAACTCAAAACAATATGAATTGTGATTATATAATATTTGATCTTGAAACAAGTGGACTAGACATAAACACATGTGAAATTATAGAAGTTGGTGCTATTAAAGTTTTTGACGGGGAAGTTGTTGATAGTTTTTCTTCTTTAATTTGTCCTAAAGGAAAAATAGACAAGGCAGCAATTGAAGTTAACTCAATTTCATTGATTGATTTGTATAATGCCCCAACTGAAGAATATGTTATCCCGGACTTTTTTAACTTCATTAGTGGTTATGATTTATGTGGATATAATATAAAGACTTTTGATATTCCAATCTTAAGACGATATGCAGGAAAATATAATTTTGATACAAGCAATGAGATTATTGATATTCTTCCAATAGCTAGGCGAAAACTAGGTTTTTTAAAAAACAAGACATTATCTTCGGTTGCTTCATATTTTAAAATTGATACTTCTTCTACACACAGAGCTATATCTGATTGCAAAATTACTTTAGATATTTTCAAAGGACTTGCAGAACTACCAGATTGTGAAGTACATACACAATCAAGGAAATATAGTACTCACTATTCAAAGGAAACATATCAATTAAATGAGCTTCATTCATTAATAAGCGGCATAATGTCTGATGGCGAGCTTGAAAATGATGAGATTGCATTCTTAAATGATTGGCTAAAAACACATGAAGAATTAAAAGGGAATTACCCTTTTGACAGAATATATGCAGTGCTGACCTCTGTTCTTGAAGATGGTGTTGTAGAAGATTCTGAAGCGAAAAAACTTATAACCCTTTTTAATAACTTTATAGATGGGAAAATAACTGCCCCTATAAAAAACGGAATTGATATTAACGGGAAATACTTTGTTGTAACGGGAGAGTTTGAATTAGGAGATAGAGATTTTGTTGTTAGTAAATTAGAAAGCCTAGGCGGAATAAATAGAAAAAGTGTATCTGGCAAAACTGACTATTTAATAGTAGGAGCTTTAGGCAGTGCTGATTGGAGCTCAAAAAATTATGGTTCAAAGGTAAAAAAAGCTAAAGAACTGCAACAATCAGGCAAACGGATATTAATTGTTTCCGAAAATGACTTTTTTATGAACCTGAAATCGAATTAAACCAATTTATATTTTTATATAAAGCTGCTTACACTCAAAACTCACTTGAAAATATCGAAAGTATAAGAAATAAATAACAATAAAACAGGTGCTTAAAATGAAGCGTTTTAGGATATATAACATAATAAATAGCGATAATATTTCGCTTTTGGGCAAGCTATATGATATTTTTATGATCATCATTATAATATTAAGTTTGTTGCCTTTAGTCTTTAAGGAACAAACAGCCTTTTTAATTATCCTAGATAAAATAACAGTTAGCATTTTTATAATTGACTATATTTTAAGATGGGGTACAGCAGACTTTAAGTATGATGAAAAATCAATAAAATCATTCTTGCGTTATCCCTTTTCCGCTATGGCAATTATAGATTTGCTTTCAATTCTGCCATCGCTCAATATTATTGGTTCGGCTTTTAAGGCGTTCAGGTTAACACGACTTTTCAGGGCATTTAGAGTGTTCAGGGTGTTTAGAATTATAAGATATTCAAAAGCAATCAATCTACTACTGGTTGTGATAAAAAAATCAAAATATTCTCTATGTGTAGTTGGTGGACTTGCTATTGTATATATCTTAACATCTGCATTGATTATATTTAATACAGAGCCTGAGTCATTCAATACATACTATGATGCGGTCTACTGGGCAACTGTATCTCTTACCACGGTGGGATATGGTGATTTGTATCCAGTAACAACGGTTGGTCGCACTATTGCAATGCTTTCATCTTTCTTGGGAATTGCAATCGTTGCACTTCCAGCAGGGATAATAACTGCAGGATATGTACAAGCAATAAATGAAAACAAAAATAATAACTGTTAATACAATCGGATACATCAGTATACGCTTGTATGCGTTCGCATAGAAAAAGACCCGTTTCTGCTGCAACAGAAAACGGATCTAGGCAATGTAATCTATCAATTACTACATAAGTATATCATTGCATTGCCTTTACTTTCAAGGCATTTTTTGTACCCAAAAAGGAGGTGTTTTGCAATGAAAAAGTATAAGTATAGAAAAACTTTTACTTTTGGTGGCAAAAGATACCAAGTATATGCAGACACACAGTCTGAACTTTATAGCAAGCTTGAACGAAAAAAGATTGAACTAGAACAAGGGCATATCACTGTTGGCGGGAATATGAAACTATCCTCATGGTATGAAATATATGTAAATACTTATAAGGTTAACTGCAAAGAAATTACACTGATGAACTGGAAATATAAGATAGAAAAACAGTTTATTTCACGACTTGGACAACTACCGCTAAAATCCATTAAGCCTCTGCATTGTCAGAAAATACTTAATGAGTTAGATGGTTACTCCATGGACTATATAAGAAAAATCAATCAGGGTATGAATGCTATTTTTGAAAAGGCAGTCGAGAATAAATTAATATTAGAGAATCCCGCAAAATATTTGACATTGCCACGCGGAACTAAAACAACAAGGAGATCCATTACAGATGAGGAACGAGCATATATCCTTGAAGCGATTGACCTTGAATTTAGATATAAGTTTTTTGAAGTTATGCTATACTGCGGACTTAGACCATCAGAGGTCGCAGAGCTAAAAGGAAAAGACATTAAAGATGGAATGATTATTGTCCGTGGTACTAAAACAAAGAATGCAACAAGAAAAGTGCCTATACCTATCATGTTGTCATTAGCATTAAAATCGCAGCCTGAGGAGTATATCTTTAAAAATAAGGTCGGCAAGAAGTTTGACGAGGTCGGGCGTGCTAGATTATGGAAGAACTTTAAAAGGCAATTAAATATTCTTGCAGGGTGTAAAGTATATCGCAATGAGCTGATCCCACCGTTCCCAATTGCTGATGACCTAGTGCCTTATTGTTTGCGTCATACATACTGCACCGATTTAGCAAGGGCAGGTGTTGACATAAGAACGGCACAAAAACTTATGGGACACGCTTCAATTACAACTACAGCTAACATCTATACACACATTGATGATGGAGATTTGCGAAAGGCAGCAGCAGCCCTAGAACGGCATAGATGTGTTACCCCTGTGTTACCCGACATTGTATCCGTTGAAAAATAGCCATTTCGATTTACCCTCTCACGGCTGAATCTCGGGTTCGATTCCCGGATGCGGTACCAAGATTTAAACCCCTTGTAAGTATTGGATTCTCCAAGGCTTTGAGGGTTTTTCATTTTAACTTTAGCTTCTGAGATTTTTTATTTTGATTTTAGCTTCTGAGATTTTTGTTTTAACTTTTTAGTAGGCAATCACGAACTGAAATAGGCAACAAACTATAATATCTTTTAATAACTTTTCCCCTCAAAATATTATTTCACTTAATCTTATTTACCTTTAAGCTCCTCAAATCTCGCTTTCATCGTGGGATTTGATCTCGTCAATTTTTTAATGCTCAATTCTTCAGCTTTATTATTAGCAAGCCTTAGATTGTTTTCTGAGCCAAGTAGATTAGCCTTGGTTTTTTCAAGCATCTTTATCGTCTTGTCTATTTCCTCAATCGCCTTATTAAATTTGTCACTTGCAAGCCTGTAATTATAACCGAATTTCTCTTTAAACTCATTTAAATCATTTTCAAAATTTGTTATATCTATATTTTGAGTCTTTAGCAGTTCAAGCTCCCTCTTATAGTCCAAAGCTTTAGTTGAAGCATTTCTCAAGATTGAAATAAGTGGGATAAAAAATTGCGGTCTTATTACATACATCTTCGGATACCTATATGAAACATCTGCAATCCCATCGTTGTAAAAATCATTTTCCTCTTCAAGTAGAGAAACCAGAACAGCATATTCGCAATTCTTTTTATTTCTGTCGTCATCTAGTTTTTTAAAAAAGTCTTCATTTTTATGCTTTTGAGTAGCTCTCGTCTGCTCCATCTGATTTTTCATCTCAAACATTATTGAAAGAATTTCATTTCCAGCATCGTCAAACTCTCTATAAATATAATCTCCCTTTGTTCCGCCTATGACTTCATTATCTTTTTCAAAATATGAATTAGGGAAGGCAGCTGCCCTTATTTTATTAAACTCTATCTCGCAGTGCTGTTCGAGAGTCTCGCCTACCATTTTTGTAGACTGTCTTAATTTTAAATCTTTATATCTTTCTACCTCTTCCTCTTTATCCTTTAATCTCCTTTCGTAATCGGATTTCATGTGCTCTATTTCATTTTTCGCTTCAACCTCTTTTATTTTGATTTCGCTTTCAAATTTATCGATTTTTGAGCTTAGTGAATTTATTACATCTTCCCTCTTTTTTATTTCATTTAGATTGTCTTCTCTTATCCTGCTGAGCTCCATTTCATTTTTCTTCTCAATATTGGCTTTTGTTAAAGCTATTGCAGACTCCTTTTCCTTATCATACAGTGCGAGCCTTTCATTTATTTCTCTATTAAAAATCTCATCTCTAACCTGCCTAGCTATATCAGCATAGCTATTCTCATCTACTTTAAAAGTGGTTCCGCAATTGGGGCATTTAATTTCATTCATCATAATCACCTCTTGTCATTAGCTTTGCATATTTTAACTATTCTGCTTGTACCAAGCCTAGAAGCTCCTGCTTCCAAAAGCTTTTCAGCGTCCTCTATACTCTTTATCCCACCTGAGGCTTTTATTTTAAGCTCGTCAGAAATATTTTCTTTGATTAATTTTATATCCTCTACCCTTGCCCCGCCTCCAGTAAAACCGGTCGAAGTTTTTATATAGTCAGCACCTGATTTTGAAACAATGTCAGCCATAATCAGCTTTCCTTCATCATTTAGGAGGGAGGTTTCAATTATAACTTTAAGAATATGACCCTCGCTTGCTTTTCTAACCTCTTTTATCTCATCAAGCACATAATCTGTATCCCCTGACTTTAAAGCACCGATATTTATTACCATATCTATCTCATCAGCACCTTCTTCAATCGCTTTTTTAGCTTCATAAACCTTTGTATCTTTTGTCTGATTTCCGTGGGGAAACCCTATTACAGTAGTTATCTTAATTCTATCTGCTACATATTCCTTGGCTTTTCTAACATAGCATGGCGGCAGGCAAATAGATGCGGTATTATAATAAATGCCTTCATCAGCCAGCTCTTTTATATCTTCCCATCTTGCGTCAGGTTTTAGCAAGGTATGATCACATAAGGTAAGTATTTTATATATATCCATATTTATAAATTCAACATTCCTTTCTCCATTAGAAAATATATTGCAAAAATAATCAAGCCAAAACAAAGTATCATTCTAAAAATAAATTCACTAATACTTCCTGTCTTAATATTCATAAAATTAAATCTTTTCCTTGATAATGGCCAAATAAGCATGACACCTTTCGGATTTAAGGAGTCAAGAACTATATGTGACAGCATACAAAAAAACAAGCTCATTCCAATAATAGAATTAATATTATTTTCTATGTTAAGTGGCAACAGATTTATAGCTAAGGTAATCAAGATGCTAATTAATCCTGCTCCGGCAATTGTATGAGTAAAACCTCTATGAGCGGTAAAAATTCTTAATAAACTACTGCTAATTCCCGCTACTAAGTTCTTTTCACTTATCTTTGAGCCTTTCTTATCAATATCAGGTAATATAGATCCTGCTGATGACATAGCTAACACAACAAATGTTTCGTCAAGTTCCATATTCATTTTTAAAGATGCTGCCATTGTTATATATCCTGCAGCCAAAATGTGCGTTGATGATTTCATTGCTTTATTTCATATTTTTATTTCGTTACTTTGCTTCATAGCTTGACTTTTTTAATTTGCTTCATGATTTTATTCTATCTTTTTATTTTGTGATTTAATTTTATGGCATATAAGGAATAATTGAAGCATTAAACTCTTTATCAGCAGTGATAAAAGCTACGCTTCCTTCTGAACCGTCACGAGGTCTGCTTATGCTTCCGGGATTTAGCAAAATTATTCCGTCAATTTCTTTGTACAATGGAACATGAGTATGTCCAAAACATACGCATTTAGCCTCGTAGAGTTTTGCCAATTTGATTAATTCATCGTAATTATCAGGCGATACATTTTCTGCATGACCATGTATCACAAGAATTAATCCGGCAGGCGTTTTAACCAAATCAATTTCCCCATCCGGCTTTCCATCATTATTCCCTGCTACCGATATGACTTCCTTATTACAGAGTTTAGACATCAATACTGCATCTTTCTTATGATCCCCGCAGTGAATTATCAAATCTATATCAATTCCCTGTCCTAATCTCTCGTACATAGTAACCGCTTTTTGTATCTGTCCATGAGTATCGCTTACAACAAGTATATTCATCTAATTTAACCGCCTTTAAAAATATATGTGGAGTAATATTGATTTTGAAAAATTGAAATTAAAGATAATAAAGGGCTTAAAAAATCAAATCTCCTATAGAATCAGCTCCTCCAACCAAAACCATAACTCCTATTGTTATTAAAAAAATCTTTAAATTTTCCATAACCTTACGACTCATTTTACCCATCTCCTCTCAACTAATCAAATCTATTCTTTATTACAGCCCGATATTATCACAAGCTCTATTAGCATTAGTTCAAAATTTTGCACTAAAATGTGTTATAATTAAAAATATAATGGATAAATTTATTTAATGGGATAAATTTATTTTATAGATTAAAAATTTTTTTATTTCAGGAGTGAATAAAGTGGATAAATTGGAAAAGAATTCGGTTCAAAGCAAAGACAGATTATTATTAATATATAAAATTTTAAAAGAAATTGATGAGAATACTGCGATGACAAGAGATGACATCATATTGCTACTTGAAGATAAATACAATATATCTGTCGCAAAAGGTTCTGTTACAGATGATTTGAAAGCTCTTTCTGCTGCGGGCCTAATAATGGCAAAATATCCCGGAAAGCAACTTGGTCGTGGTGTCTATGGGAGTTTTGAAAACAACTATTTCAAGGCATGGCAGATTAAAATTTTGATAGATGTAATATCACAGGAGAGCTTCCTTGAATATAGCGACATTAAAAAAATTTCCAGTACTCTAATGAATATGACGAGTAAAAAAGAAAGAGAAATTGCTAGTGCAAACCTCTCTCCGTCAGAAAAAAATTATTCAAAGATAAGCAGTTTTAGAGATAATTTGAGCCTTGTTTTATATTCAATTTATGAGAAAAAGAAGATTAGATTTAATTATTCAAAGCTGGATGATTTCAAGAGAAGAAAAAAGGATTCAAAGCCTGCAAGATTGATGAGCCCATATAGCGTTAAAATTAGTGATAAGTTTTTATATCTAATTGGTTATGTTGAAAATTTTACAGATGATTCTAAGCTTAAAACATATAGATTGGACCATATGTATAATATTGACATATTGAAAACTGACAGGATACCGGCATCTAATACCCCATCCGGAGATTTAACAGAGCAAATTAAAAATTTTCATGAAAATAATACAAATAATTTCCACGGTGAAAAGACTGTCTTAGTAAAGGTAAGGATAAATAGAAAAAGCGGTGCTGATGCAAATGTATTATATGACAAGATGGGACTTACTAATGTAAATCCACTTCCAGGAGAAGCTGGGACCTTCACAATAATAAGCCGTGATACAGACGGATTATATTATAATTTGCTCAGCCTCGGTGATACTATAAAAGTTATCGGTGGCTCTCAAGGCGTCCTTGAAAAATATAAAAAGCACCTATTTTCTATGGCATCACAATACGATTTACAATCAATATGACTAATAATATTACTATTTGAAATAATATCGCTTGTAAAAACAAAGCTTATAATTTGCAATGATTTAGCTCGTAAACCGTGACGAATCATTAAATCATCATTCTATGACTTCTTTGCAAGCCTTATAGTTGCGTCCACCGCATCATGCCAGCCTTTTAATCGTTCGTCCCTATCCTCTATGCTCATATATGGCGAAAAGGTTTTATCGATCTCACTATTCTTAATTATCTCTTCCATGCTTTCATAATAACCCGTTGCAAGACCTGCTAAATATGCCGCTCCAAGTGATGTCGATTCCGTCTGTTTATGCCTGATAATATTCATTCTAGATATGTCAGCTTGAAATTGCATAAGAAAATCATTCTCAGACGCTCCTCCGTCTACCTTCAATTCCTCGATAGAGATTCCCAAATCTGCTGACATTGCAGAAATTAAATCTTGATTCTGATATGCAAGGCTCTCTAGGGTTGCCCTTGTAATATGATTTTTTGTAGTTCCCCTTGTAATGCCAAATATTGCTCCTCTTGCATCTGCTTCCCAGTAAGGTGCTCCAAGTCCCGCAAAGGCAGGAACAACATATACTCCGCCACATGAATTAACACTCATTGCCATTTCCTCCGATTCTGGAGAAGCTTTCATAAAATCAAGACCGTCACGAAGCCATTGAACTGCCGCACCGCATACAAAGACAGACCCTTCAAGTGCGTAATATACCTTGTCATTTATACCCCAAGCAATTGTTGTCAAAAGTCCATTCTTAGATATTAGAGGTTTCTCTCCGGTATTAAGAAGAAGAAAATTTCCGGTCCCAAATGTGCTCTTACATTCTCCCATCTTAAAACAGGTTTCTCCAAAAAGTGCGGCCTGCTGATCTCCAGCCATTCCAGCTATTGGAATCTCTCCTCCAAAAATTTCCTTCACACTATTTCCGACAATTCCCGAGCTTGGAACAGGTTTTGGAAGCATTCTCCTTGGTATATTTAAAAGCTCAAGGATTTCATCATCCCAGTCTAAAGTGTGAATATTAAACATCATCGTCCTAGCTGCATTTGAATAATCTGTTATGTGAACCTTTCCACCGGTCATCTTCCAAATTAGCCAAGTTTCTACAGTACCAAATAAAAGATCTCCTCTTTCAGCTCTTTGTCTTGCACCTTTGACATTTTCAAGAATCCATTTAAGCTTGGTTGCACTGAAATAAGCATCTATTATCAGTCCGGTTTTTCTTTGAATCATCTCCATATAACCGCCAGAAATTAGCTCATCAGCATATTCTGAAGTTCTCCTGCACTGCCACACAATAGCATTATAAATAGGTTCACCCGTATTCTTATCCCACACGATAGTCGTTTCACGCTGGTTAGTTATTCCTATCGCCGATATGTTCTTAAAATTTAAATTTGCCCTTAATAGAGCATCACTAGCAACAGCAATCTGCTTAGCCCAGATTTCCATCGCATCTTGTTCGACCCACCCCGGCTTGGGGAAAATTTGTTCAAATTCAGACTGTGCAACGCTCACAGGCTTGCCTGCCTTGTCATAAATTATGCACCTTACGCTTGTTGTTCCCTCGTCTAATGCCATGATATATTTATTTTCATTATCAATCATATTTTCATCCTCTAAATTATACAAAAAGCGACATTATCTTATTGCTTATGTCAATCCCTCTCTCTGTTAGTTTCAAGCCTTCATCATTCATCTTGATATATCCTAATGATATAAATTCTGATAATTCATCCTTTGACTCTTTAAAAATATCTTCAAATTCTTCTCTTGATAGCACACCTATTTCATCATAATGTATGCCATCTATTCTCCTCATCCCAGTAAAAATAGCCTCGCTCAAATCATCTTTATATGTATTTACATTTTTTACTAAGAATGGCCTTATTCCGCCTTTTATCGCTTCCGAATAATTTTTCATATCCGAGTAATTCTCTACTCTTAAGTTTCCAGAAAATTCTTCATTTTTTTCTTCTTTTGAATAAAAATAGGAACTTGCACCAAGTCCAAATCCTATAAAAGGGCTCATATCCCAATATTTTGAATTATGCCTTGAACGATAATTAATTTTTCTATCTGAATTTACTTTTGAAAAATTTGAAATCTCATATTGCTCATAACCATGCGATTTTAAAATGTCAATTCCGCTATGATAAATTTTTCGATCTATCTCATCAGGAATCTCACTCAGCTCTCCCTTTTCAAACTCCTCAAAGAATTTAGTCCCCTCTTCAAGTTGCAAGCTATAAAATGATATGTGTTCAGGGTCAAGATTGATAGCTTTTATCAAGTCTACCCTTGCATCATTAACTCTCGTATTTGGTAAAGAAAACATTAAGTCAAAGCTGATATTTTCAAAACCTGCTTTCCTTGCATTGTTATATTCACTTATCGCTTTTTCCGCTGTGTGTATTCTGCCTATCCTTTTTAAAACCTTATTATCAAAGCTCTGAATGCCCATAGAAAGGCGGTTAATTCCTGTAGATTTAATTTCTTTGAGCTTGCTCTTATTCAATGTTTCGGGATTTGCTTCCAAGGTAATCTCAATATCTTCATCAAATTTATAATTGGAATAAAGTATATCGAGCACTTTTTCTATCTGCTTCGTTTTGAGCAATGACGGCGTTCCACCTCCGAAATAAATCGTATCAAAAATGCTACCATTTGTGTCATTTTTTCTAATCTTTATTTCCTTTAGAAGATTATTTATGTAAAAATCTATTTCTCCTATATCGTCATCTTTTCTTATCTCTTTTGACAGAAAACCGCAATAGCTACATTTTTTCAAGCAAAAAGGTATATGTATGTAAATCCCTGATTTTTTATTCATCATCGCCAAATTTAAGAACCTCTGTAAAAGCTTCCTGAGGTACATCGACTGTTCCAAACTGACGCATTCTTTTCTTTCCCTCTTTTTGTTTTTCAAGCAATTTTTTCTTTCTTGAAATATCTCCTCCGTAACATTTTGCAATTACATCTTTTCGATATGCTCTAACCGTCTCCCTTGCGATAACCTTATTTCCAATTGCAGCCTGTATTGGCACTTCAAACTGGTGCATTGGAATTAATTTCTTTAACTTAGCACACATATTCCTGCCTTTTGCATATGCACTTTCTTCAGGAACAATCGTACTGAAGGCATCGACCAGCTGTTTATTGAGTAGTATGTCGAGTTTAACGAGTTTGGCTTTCTTATATTTTAAAAATTCATAATCAAGCGAGGCATAACCTTTGGTATTAGATTTTAGCACATCAAAGAAATCGTAAATAACCTCGTTTAAAGGCATTTCGTAGTGAATTTGAACCCTTGTTTCCGTAAGATATTCCATCTTCGTCATAAGCCCACGCCTCTTTTGGCATATCGTCATGACAGAACCGACATATTCCTTCGGAGTCATTATATCTGCAAGAACTATCGGTTCCTCAATACTTTCAATTTCCGCAGGATCAGGTAAATTGGACGGATTTTGAACCATAATTTCCTTGCCATTTTTCATTATCACCTTATATATAACGCTCGGCAGTGTGGTTATTATGTCTAAATCAAATTCCCTTTCAAGTCTTTCAACTATGACATCCATGTGGAGCAATCCTAGGAATCCGCACCTATATCCAAATCCTAAGGCTGTCGAATTTTCTGGTTCAAAATTAAAAGCAGCATCATTTACCTGAAGCTTTTCAAGAGCTTCTTTAACATTTTCATATTTTTCACCTTCTGCAGGATATATTCCGCAAAATACCATAGAATTAGCTTTTTTATATCCCTTTAAAGGTTGATCTGCTCTATCTTTTGCAAGTGTTATAGTATCTCCAACTCTTGCATCTCTAACCTGCTTTATGCTTGCACATATATATCCTACCTCTCCTGCCTTGAGCTCTTTAGCCGGTTTCATTTCCGGTATGCAAAAGCCCACTTCTGTGACCTCATATTGCTTCTTTGTATTCATAAGCTCGATGATGTCATTCTTTTTTACCCTACCGTCAAATATCCTTGTGTATATTACAACACCTTTATAACTATCATATTTGGAATCAAAAATAAGAGCTTTTAACTTCCCATCGGGATTCCCCTTAGGGGCAGGAATCTTATGTATTAAATCCTCTAGCAAGGTATCTATTCCCATTCCTGTCTTTGCAGATATGCAAGGAGCGTCGCTTGCCTCAATCCCTATTATTTCCTCGATTTCATCTTTACATTCCTTAGGTCTTGCACTTTCCAAATCCATCTTATTGAGCACAGGCATTATTTCTAAGTCCTCATCTAATGCGAGGTAAACATTGCCAAGTGTTTGTGCTTCTACTCCCTGAGTTGCATCTACAACGAGAACTGCTCCGTCACAGGCTGCTAGGCTTCTTGACACTTCATAATTAAAATCCACATGGCCTGGGGTATCGATGAGATTTAATATGTACTCATCACCATCTTTAGATTTATAGCTTAACCTAGTCGTCTGTAGCTTTATCGTAATACCCCTCTCCCTTTCAATATCCATATTATCAAGATATTGATTGGTCATAATACGGCTTTCCACAAGCCCGCAGGTTTCAATCAGACGGTCTGCAAGAGTTGATTTTCCGTGGTCTATATGGGCGATAATGCTAAAATTTCTAATTTTATCGAGATATTTCATATTTTATAATTCCTTTTAAATCTTGATATTTTTTTTTTAACTTTTTGGTTCTTAATAATTTATGTTTTTACTTATTATAGATCTTTATACTTAATATTTTTTTAATGATTTTTTACTTATTTTAGTTAGTTAATTTGTTTTTGAAGCTTTTCGTCTCATTATAACATAAGGAATATGAGCTAAAAAAGTGTATTAAGCTTGCTTTATTTAATTTGCTATTGTATAATTGCCGTTGCGAATTAATACATTATTTTAAAGAAAGTGGGGAATAAAATGGCAAATATTAAATCCGCAAAAAAGAGAGTTCTGACTCAGGAAAAGCAGAGAGTACGCAATGCAAAGGTTAAGGCTCATTATAAAAAAGCACTTAAGGACTTTGCTCTAGCTGAAGCTGATAATGATGTAGCAAAAGCTGAAGAATCATTTAAGCTTGCACAGAAAACTCTTATGAAGGCTTCAACAAAGAATGTTATTCACAAGAATTCTGCAGCTAGAAATATTTCAAGACTTGAAAAACGCTTAAACAATCTAAAGTCAGATAAATAATTCTCACCCGTCCCCACAGCGTAAAAGTTAATTACGCCAAGAACGATGGAAGTGTCTCCCATCGTTCTTTTTTATTGCCTTTTGCCATAGCTATAATATTTTTTAATAATGTTTAAATTGTATTATTTTTATCTTTGTTTTTTTAATGAAGATATTCCAAGTCCTGATATTATAATTCCAAATAATATTAAAGAAATAAATGAACTTTCATCGCCAGTTTGAGGCTTACTCGATTTATTTTTATTTATATCAACCTTATTCTTATCAGTATTATCATTTATTTTTTTATCGCCATTTTGATTACCACCATTAATATCTTCTGTCTTTTCTTTCAATTCAAATGAAAGTTCAGGATAGCCAGCTGACATTATTGTAATTTCTGCTTTTGATAGATCTGGGAAATCTGCTTTAATTCTTGCGACCTTATCAGATTCAAAATCAAGCTTGCCAGTTTTCTTATCTATAATTGGAATTCCATGACGACCGCTTATTCCATATGATTTAACCTTATTTCCTACCTTGATTTGTACCCTCGTTATATTATTAAGATAGGCATTAAATTCTTCGTCTGTCGCATTATCATTTTTTATTATTGCTTTACTTCCGTCGTATTTTGCAGGCATCTTATCAGTTGTAATTGTAAAAATAGCATCAATATTAGAAAATTCTTTAAATCTGTCCTTTGCAGTTAACTTATGCGTTCCAATTGAAAGATTCTTAGTCACAATTCTACCATTATCAATTTCTATTTCATTTCCATCGAGATAATATGTTGCTATGTAGTGTTGTGGTAAATTTAATTTAACCTTTGTACTGCCGGTGCCATAAGGTGCGTCATCGACCTTAAGAGCTTCTCCATTCTTATTATCTACAATCTTAGGAACATTCAATCTTATATTATTAATTTCATAGATTCCGTCAGATGTATAATAAATAATATTTTCGATTATGCCACCAATAAAGTCTCCAAAATCTTCCTTAGAACCACCTATTTGGTTTTTTGCGAAGATATTATTTAGCTGAGTTAAATTCTTTGTTTTCTTGGAATAACCACTTCCGTATCCCTTAATTTTTACTCCAAATACCTTTGTGCTATCTAGCAAAAATGTTTCCGCATTTTTAAGTTTGATTGCGTAATCTACATGATGATCATCGGTAATGACTTCGCCAACATCAGGATTTACTTTTTTCTTTGCATCTTCAACGCTCTTAGGAATATTAAATTTTAATACTCCACCATTGTTTATTGCTTCAAGATAAAAGCTTGGAACATAATTAATATCAGCATAAGAATAATCCTCGGCTGAGAAAAGCTCTGCTTCAGAATTTACTTTTTTATATTTACTTAAATCAATTCCATCAGTTATCTTAACCGGGCAGGTAACTCCCAAAATTTTGCTTCCATCTTGTGTGTGATAAGAACCAGCAACCAATCTTTCATTTTGTGTCTTTTTCTTTGTTGCAGAAGTTACAGCATCAACTTGCTCTCCATAAAAATCACTATATGGAACATTCATCATAACAAATTTTTCACCATTATTATCATTAGGATTTGCATCATTTGCATTTATATCATTAGCAAAAACATTAAATGGTGCTAAAGATAAGACCATGATTACCATAGCTATAAAAGAAAGTAGCTTTGACTTGCAAAAATTTAATTCCATAAATTCCTCCCAAATATTTATTTAAATTATTATATTTAACTAACCGAATTAAGTATAATATTTTTAGATACTTTTGCAAGTCTTTTTTTAAATTTTTTTAGCCATAACTAATTATAAATATTTTGTTATAACTAGTGAACTTAATAAAAATCTCAAATTTCTCATAAAGATAAATTTCAAAATAATAATGATGAATAAAAAACCAGAATTAACCAGAATCAAATCATAATTAGCAGGAATTAACCAGAAATAATAAGAATTACTTAGATAATAAAAAGAGGCATAGGATTTCCCATACCTCTTTAAAAGCTAAAATTTTCTATTCTAGATAATAATCAGAAACTACTATTTGTAGCTTTCAATCATTGCCTTGAATGCTGGAAGTGAATCTTCGATTGTCTTCTTAGATACGCAGTATGATAGTCTGAAATATCCAGGGCATCCGAATCCATCTCCAGGAACTACGAGCAAGTTGTGCTCTAGCTTAGCCTTTTCGCTATAAGCATTTGCGTCACCATTTGGAGCCTTAACAAACATATAGAATGCACCGTCTGGCTTAGCAACTTCATAACCATATTCAATCAAGCTGTTGTATAGAAGAGTTCTATTAACATCATATGCTTCTAGGTCAGGCATACAACCTACGCAGTCGCCTACAACCTTCTGAATCAATGTTGGAGGGCAAACCTGTCCAAGCTCTCTTGCAGCACCTGCAACAGCAGCATATACCTTCTTGCCATCTGCACATTTTTCAGGAACATAAACATATCCAATTCTCTCTCCAGGAAGAGATAGTGACTTAGACCAGCTATAGCAAACGATTGTATTGTCATAAATAGTTGGAATAAATGGTACTTCTATGTCACCATATACAAGCTCTCTATATGGCTCATCAGCTAAGATATAAATTGGGTGTCCAAATTCCTCACCCTTCTTCTTGAGGAAGTCACCAATCTTCTGTAGAGTTTCTCTTGTATAAACAACACCTGATGGGTTGTTAGGAGTGTTGATAACAACAGCAACTGTCTTTTCATTAACAGCCTTTGCTAGCTCAGGCATATTAATCTGGAAATGCTCTGTGTCAGGTGGAACTACCTTAACTTTTCCAGCAGCACCAAAGAAGATATTGTACTCTGGGAAATATGGAGCGATAACGATAAATTCGCTATTCTCATCTGCTGCAATACCCTTAGCTGTAGAAATAAGTGCAGGTGCACAACCACAAGTCATGAATAGCTCTGAAGCTTTTGCATTTACATCAAATCTCTCATTTAGGTTGTCAGCAAGCTTCTGACGAACATCTTCATGTCCAGCAGCTACTGAATAGCCATGTAGAGCAATTGAATCTCCATCAGCATATTCTTTAATCTTCTCATTAACCTTTGCAGGAGCAGGAATACTTGGGTTACCTAGTGAGTAATCATATACATTTTCCTTACCTACCTTCTTTGCAGCCTCAAGTCCATAAGCGAATAAATCTCTAATTACAGATGGGGCTGTACCATAGCCATAATACTTTTCATTAACCATTTCGAAAAAATCTCCTTTCAGAAACATTAAATTAGTCTTACGATTCCTAGAATTCTTTCTTTATGCTATTATAACACAAAGAAAAATAGTTTGTAGTTAAATATGTGAAATAATTATTTATTTATCTCAATATATTAAATATAACTCCATATAATGGTATAATTTGCATGAATTTATCTTTTATAACTTAATTATATTATATAACTTTTTATATATCATTACTTAAGATTGTCTGATGATTATAAATTCAGCCATATATTTTTCGAAATTCTATAACCATGCTAAATCCTAGCTAAGCTTATAAAAATTTAATAATAGCAAATAATATTATCACGAGCATTTTGAGGTTCATCTTTAATGAAAAGCAAAAATAAAACAAGAAATTCCAAAAAAGCACTTATAAAAACTCCTATAGTCATAGGTGGGATTATTTTAATAATAGCAATTATATCCGTACTTATCTTCCTTAATAAGCATAGCGAAGAACTTCCAAAAATAAATACCTCTCAATTTAAGCATAGTGAATCTTTTAAAAAACATATCGTTGTAAATGGCATTGATGTCAGTGCGATTCAGGGGAAAAATATTGATTGGAATAAGGTAAAGTCGTCAGGAATTGATTTCGTAATACTGAGGGCAGGTTATTCCGACTATGATACTGGCAAATTTCACAAAGATATAATGTTTGATAAAAATTCAGAAGATGCGAGAAAAGCAGGGCTTATGATTGGTGCATATATGTTTTCGCAGGCAACTTCTAAAGAGGAGGCAAAGGACGAAGCTGAATTTTTAGTCGATATTGCAAATGAACATGAAATTCAGCTACCCTTGGTTATGGATTATGAACTCGTCACAGGGGGCCGTCTTGAAAAGGCATTAAATGAAGGCACTCTCGATGGAAAAACTTCAAAGATAGTTGATTCATTTTGCAGGGCTGTAGAGGATGCCGGTTACGATTCAATGTTATATGGAAATTATAATTTTCTTACAAAAACCTTAGATATTAATGCTAATAGCAAGAGAACAAATATATGGATTGCTCACTACAGCAGTGAAACCGATTTAGAATATCCATATCTAATATGGCAGTCGTCTGACGAGGGGAAAATCAATGGAATAGATGGTAATACGGACATGAACTTCATGTATTTAAAACCATCAAAACATTTAAGGTCTCATGTCCCAGAAAATTCAAAGAGGAAATCTTTAAAAGATGCAAAGATTGTATTTAATAAAGAAGATCGTATTTTTAGATATTTAAACAAGCCTATTAAGCCTAGAGTGTATGTAAAATATGGCATTAAAAGGCTTCGTGAGGGAAAAGATTATGGTATTTCATATATTAAAAATTCCCATGAGGGAACAGGATATGTTGTCATAACAGGTAAAGGTAAATACAAAGATAGTATTTTTGACGATTTCATAATAAAAAAATGGATATGAAGATTAGGCTTCGCTTGAAGATTAGGCTTCATCTGAGTGCAAGATAAAAGGACTGATTCCTGCGTAATGCAGGTTCCAGTCCTTTTTAGTTGTTTGATCAATTTGTTTGATTAAGCTGTCCAAGTTTTGGAATTTTGCTCATTATCATCAAGTTTATTTTTTAGAATTTTAATTTATCAAACCTACTCTTCTTAACATATGAAGAATCTTTTATCGCATCTGCCATCTCTCTTATGGCCTTCTTCTCCTTAGGGCTTAGCTTGGTAGGTACTTCGACTTTTATAGTAACATATAAGTCGCCACGCCTTCCCGTCCTTGGATTTGTAACGCCCTTACCCTTAAGTCTGAAATTCTGACCGCTCTGAGAACCTGCAGGTAGAGTATAAGTATATGTTTCTCCAAATCCCGGTACAGTTAGCTTAGAACCAAGTGCAGCTTGCTCAAAGCTTATTGGCATTTCAAGATATAAATCATCGCCTTTTCGTTTATATGTGCTATGAGGTCTTACTCCTATTACAACATATAAATCTCCAGATGGTCCTCCATGTGGTCCCGGTTCACCCTGTCCTCTAATTGGAATAACACTATCATTGTCAACACCGGCAGGTATATCAATATTGATTTTTACAGTCTTTCTCTTTATCCCTGTTCCATGACAATCCTTACAAGGTGTTTCAATGATTTCTCCGCTTCCACCACACTTAGAGCAGGCTGATTGTGACTGCATCTGTCCCAAAATTGTCTGTCTGATAGTAGTTATTCTACCAGTTCCATTGCACTGATCACAGGTTTTCTTAGATGTACCTGGAGCATTTCCCTCACCATTACAAGTCTTGCATCTAACATTTTTGGTAATTTGAATTTCTTTTTTGCAACCGAATATTGCTTCTTTAAAATCTATAACTATCTGCTTTTGAAGATCAGCTCCTCTTTGAGGGCCTCTATTCTCAGAGTTTCCTCTTCCAAATCCACCGAACATATCTCCAAAAATATCTCCAAAGTCAAATCCTCCGAAGCCACCAAATCCGCCTCCGCCAAAACCTGCATTAGGATCTACACCCGCATGGCCGAACCTATCGTATTTACTTTTTTTATCAGGATCTGACAGAATTGCATAAGCCTCATTTACTTCCTTAAACTTTTCCTCAGCCTCTTTATTGTCTGGATTCCTGTCGGGGTGATATTTCATAGCCATCTTTCTGAAGGCTTTTTTTATCTCCTCATCTGAAGCACCTTTTTTTAAGCCAAGCACCTCATAATAATCTCTTTTGTCAGCCATTATTAAATATCCTTATCCTTCCGTACACTTATCATGGAGGTGGGAATAACCCACCTCATGTTAAAACTAGTTGTCTTCGTCTACAACCTCGTAATCAGCATCTACAGTATTTGAGTCCTGCGAATTAGGACCGGCATTCTGACCAGAAGCTGAATCCTGCTGTGCTTGTTGAGCCTGCTGAGCTTCCTGATAAATTCTGCTAGAGACAGGATAGAAAGCGTTTGTTAATTCCTCAGTCTTTTTCTTTATTTCCTCTGTATCTCCAGACTCTACAGCCTTCTTTAATTCTTCTTTTGCATTATTAATGCTCTCTTTCTCACTATCTGTTACCTTATCACCGAGTTCATCAAGCTGTTTTTCCGTTTCAAATATCATTGTTTCAGCTTGATTTTTAGCCTCTACAGCTTCTTTCTTCTTCTTATCCTCTTCAGCAAATTGCTCTGCTTCCTTTACCTTTTGGTTGATTTCTTCCTCTGTCAGCTTTGTAGATGATGTAATTGTAATTCTTTGCTCCTGACCTGTTCCCATGTCCTTAGCACTTACATTTACTATTCCATTTGCATCTATATCAAAGGTAACTTCAATCTGAGGAATGCCCCTTGGAGCTGGTGCTATACCGGTCAGCTGGAATCTGCCAAGTGTTATATTATCATTTGCCATCTCCCTCTCACCCTGCATAACATGAATGTCTACTGCAGTCTGATTATCAGCAGCCGTTGAGAAAATCTGGCTCTTCTTTGTAGGAATAGTAGTATTTCTCTCAATAAGCTTTGTTGCAACTCCTCCCAGAGTTTCTATTGATAGTGAAAGCGGTGTTACATCTAGTAGAAGAACATCATTAACCTCTCCTGTCAAAACGCCTGCCTGAATAGCAGCACCAACAGCTACGCACTCATCTGGGTTAATTCCCTTGAATGGATCCTTTCCTGTAATCTTCTTTACTGCTTCCTGAACAGCCGGAATCCTCGTTGAACCACCGACCAAAATTACCTTGCTAATATCTGAATTGCTTACACCTGCGTCTTTTATAGCCTTCTTCACTGGCTCCATTGTTCTTTCTACAAGACCAGATGTGAGCTGATCAAATTTTGCTCTTGATAGTGAAATGTCTAGATTCAAAGGTCCATTGTCATTAACAAAGATATATGGCAATGTGATTTGCGTATTCAGTGCACTTGAAAGCTCCTTCTTCGCCTTTTCTGCTGCTTCCTTTAGACGCTGCATAGCCATATTATTTGTTCTAAGATCCACATTGTTTTGCTTCTTAAATTCATCTACCAAGAAATCAATTATCTTATTATCGAAGTCATCTCCTCCGAGCTGTGTGTCTCCATTTGTTGCAAGAACCTCAAATACTCCATCTCCAAGCTCAAGAATTGATACATCAAAGGTGCCGCCACCCAAGTCATAAACCAAAATCTTGTGTGACCCCGTGTCTTTATCTAGTCCATATGCGAGAGATGCTGCAGTCGGCTCGTTGATAATTCTCTTTACATCTAGACCTGCAATCTTTCCAGCATCTTTTGTAGCCTGCTTCTGTGCATCTGAGAAATATGCAGGAACTGTTATTACAGCCTCTGTTACCTTTTCTCCAAGATATGCTTCAGCATCGCTCTTTAGCTTGCCCAAAATCATAGCACTGATGTCCTGTGGAGTATATTTTTTGCCATCAATATCTACGGTAAAATTCTCTCCCATATGTCTTTTGATCGATGCTATCGTTCTTTCTGTATTCGTTACAGCCTGCCTCTTAGCTGTTTCACCTACAAGTCTTTCTCCGTCCTTTGTAAATGCAACCACTGAAGGAGTTGTCCTCGACCCCTCAGCATTTGCTATAACTGTAGGCTCTCCGCCCTCTAATACTGCAACGCAGCTATTTGTTGTTCCTAAGTCAATTCCTATTACCTTGCTCATTTTTATTTCCTACCTTTCTAATTTTCCTTTACTCTTTTTATTAATAATTTTTCGTTTTATATATTTTTTATTTATTCAATATTTATTATAAATTTATTCTGAGACAACGACCATTGCCGGTCTTATCACTCTGTCATTAAGCTTATATCCTTTTTGTAAAACTTTACTAACTTCACCGCTTTTAAATTCATCTGACGGCTCATTTAGGACTGCATGATGAAATTTAGGATCAAATTCTTGCCCAAGTGCTTCTATTTCTTCTAATCCCGCCTTTGTCAAAACTTCTAAAAGCTGGCTTAATATCAGGCTTATTCCTTCTTGCATAGCATTATTTTCATCAGATTTTACATCGGGATTTCCATTTTCCATAAGCGATATTGCTCTTTCAAAATTATCTAGAACTTCTAGCAAATCCCTTATTATCTTCTCATTTGCATAAGAATGAATATCTTGCTTTTCCTTGGCAGATCTCTTTTTAAAATTCTGAAATTCAGCCATAAGCCTTGCATATCTGTCGTCAGCTTGCTTTTTTAAATCTTCAACGCTGATTTCTTCGCTAATATCTTCGTCAGCTACATCTTTATTATCATTTGATTTAGCTTCTTCGGATATGCCTTCTTCAGCTTTCATATCTTCATTCAATTCCTTATCTTTCTTAGCTTCCTTAGCATCTACAGCCTCTTTAGATTCTACTTTTTCTTCATTTTCTGATAGTTCTGAATTTTCTTTCATCGCTTCCTTTTTTTCTCCAAGTCCTTTGCCATATTTCTTCTCATCAGCCATCCTTATTATCGTCCTTTCCACTAATTAAACTAAATGATTCACTGAGATTATCAGTCAAATATTCTACTATTGAGGTTATCTTGCTATATTTCATCCTAGTCGGACCAATTACACCAATCTTACCGACAAGTCTTCCATCTACATGATAGGTCGCTGTTATTAAAGTGCTGTCTTGCATTGCTTCTTCTGCATTTTCGCTTCCTATCGTGACCATTACTCCATCATCTCTTTGAAGAAGGTCTCTTGCAAATTCCTCTCTCTTGCTTACTAAATCTATAAATGCTTTTGCTCTATCTATATTGCTATATTCAGGTATATTGAATATATTAGAAAGCCCTTCCATATAGAGATTTACATTGAGCATATCCTCAAGGCTCTTGATAAAGTTAGGCATAACGCTGTCAGCCAGCATACTCATAGCATTCAAATCATCTTGTGCATCGATAATTACTCTCGACTTAAGGGCTTCATCTATCGTCGTCCCTTTGTACTGATAAGTCATACTCTTAGACAAAATATCAAGTGACTCATTCGTATAAGGCATATTGATTTTAAGTCTTTGATTTGTAATATTACCACTTTCAGATACTATCATCAGTACAACAGAATCGTCATCAAATGGCATGAGTTTAATGAAGTTAAGCTTATCTTGCGATGACTGAGGTGTCATTGCAAAAGATGCAAGGTTTGTAATCTCGCTTAAAAGTGCCGCCGCGTGCCTTAATGTCGCATCAAATTCTCCTAAATCCTGCCTAAGTCTTTCATTTATTATCTGCTTCTCAGCGGGGTCTATCGCATCCCTCTCCATTAAATTATTTACATATAATCTATATGCCTTATCAGACGGAACTCTACCGGCAGATGTGTGCGGATGGGTTAAATATCCCATATCCTCAAGGTCAGCCATCTCATTTCTTATTGTCGCCGGACTTATTCCGAGATCGTGACGCTTTGATAAGGTCCTAGAGCCGACAGGTTCAGCATTTAAGACATAGTCATTTATAACCGCTTGAAGAATTTTTAATTTTCTTTCACTTAATGCCATCTCATCGCCTCCTCCGTTCTTGTTTTATTAGCACTCATTGTCAAAGAGTGCTAATCACTATCAATAATATACCCCATCACTTCATCTATGTCAACGAAATAATGGAGTAGTTTTATGTTTTTTATGTGATATTCCAGCCTACCTTGCTGATTTTACCTTTTTCCAGTATTCTCCATACATGAGATCTGCTTCTGAACCAAGAGATTTTAATCCATTGCATCTTTCGAGTGTTTCCTCTGTTGGGAAAATTGACTCATTATTAATATACTCATCATCTATCAACTTCATCGCTCCAAGATTAGGAATCGTATAATATAGGTAATCAAAATTCTTTTTGGCAACCCTCGCCTCGCAGAGGTAGTTTATCCATTTTTCTGCATTTTCTTTATTTTTTGCTGATTTTGGTATTATCCAAGAATCTATAAAATTCTCGCTTCCCTCTTTTGGAACTACAAATTCAGCATCTTTATTAAGTTCATGAGTATAATAGTATTCTCCATTCCATATTATGCCAAGCTTTGCAGAACCGTCTGCCACCAAATCTCTGGCATTGTCATTTGCATATTTATAAACTAGAGGCTTTTGTTTTATTAACTCTCTTGTAGCTTCTTTAATCTCTTTCTCATTGACACTATTCTCAGAATACCCAAGCCTTTTTAGTGAAATCATAAAAGCATCTCTAACGCTATCAGGCATGATTATTTCATTTTTATATTTTTTATCCCATAGCACATCCCACGAGTCGATGTCTTTTTCATCCACCCTTTTTTTGTCGTAGACAATTCCTGCAACACCTGCAACATGGGGCACGGAAAATTTGTTATCAGGATCAAACTCTTCTGATTTTTTCATATATATCGGATCCATATTTGCGATATTTGGAATATTTGCCTTATTAAGAGGGGATAGCAATTCTTCCTTCCTCAGCTTATCAATCATATAATCAGATGTACATATAACATCATACTTAGCTGTGCTTTTCTTAACTACATGATACATTTCTTCAGCCGTGTCATATGAGTCCTGAATAACGCTTATTCCCGTCTTAGCTTCAAACTCCTTTACAATCTCAGGGTCATAATAATCACCATAGCTATATACATACACCGAACCATTTTCCCCTGCACTCCTGCATGAAGTAAATAGGGACATAAAAATTGATATAGAAAAAAACAAAAAAATGTATTTATAAACTTTGCTTCCATCCTTAAAAAATTTCAATTTCTCTTTCTCCTCCTCTTTGAGTTTTGAAATTAATTATAAGAAGAATTATCAGTGCGGTGAGAAAAACTACCGTAGAAAGTGCGAAAAGCGAAGGTCTTATTCCCACCTTTATCTCGCTATATATCCTAGTCGAAATGGTGTTAATTCCTGCTCCCCTTGTAAAATAAGTGATAATAAAATCATCTACAGACATCGTAAATGAAAGGAGAAATCCCGAAGTGATTCCGGGCATAAGTTCCGGCATGACAACCTTTCTAAAAGCATATGAGTGAGAAGCTCCCAAATCAAGTGCCGCCTCATATAAGCTCTCAGTTTTTTTATTCATTCTAGGTCTAACCGAAAGTATTACATATGGTATTGAAAAAGTTATATGAGAAATAAGAATGGTCGTATATCCAAGCGAAATTCCAAATGCAAGAAAGGATAGCATCAGTGAAATTCCTGTAACTATATCCGCATTTAACAAAGGTATATTATTAAATCCAAGCAGTAAATTTTGAACGCGTTTTGTCATATTTTTCATGCCTATGCACGCCATTGTTCCAATTATGGTTGCGATCAGAGCTGATATTAGTGCAATTGAAAATGTATTTAGTATCGCATTCATCATCAATCTGTCGTGAATCATCTCGCTATACCAGTCAAAAGTAAATCCTGTCCAGACCGACATAGACTTGCTCTTGTTAAAAGAAAGGATTATGAGGGTTGCTATAGGTAAATATAGAAAAATCGCTATAAGTATTACATAGGCTCTGATTACTACCTTTTTCATATCAGATTACCTCCCTCAGATTTATCAAAATGCTGAAGAATAACCATGCTTATGATGATAAAAGTCATCATTATCAAGGATAAGCCGGAACCTAGGTACCAATTTGAGCTGACTATAAATTCCTGCTCTATAATATTTCCTATTAAATTAATCTTTCCACCTCCAAGCATATTTGATATTGCGAAAGTGGTAAGTGCTGGTATAAAGACCATTGTAATTCCGCTAATTATACCCGGTATTGCAAGAGGAATTATTATCTTAGAATATATGGTGTGTGGCTTTGCACCTAGGTCATATGCCGCTTCAATAAAATGTTCATCTATCTTCGTCACAGCATTATAAATTGGCAATATCATAAATGGCAAAAAATCATATACCATGCCGAGCACTATGGCTGCCGGCGTATTCATAAGCCCCTGCCTAGGCAAGCCAATTGCTTCAAAAATTCCATTTATAACACCTTGTTTTTCCAAAAGAACCTGCCATGCCATAGTGCGAAGCAAAAAATTCATCCACATCGGAAGAATAAAGACAAATATTATAAAACCGCCCTTTCCATGCTTTGCATTTCTTAAAATCATAGCCATCGGAAAGGCTAAAATTAAGCAGATAAGCGTGCAAATAGCAGAGAGTATTAATGATAAGATAAGTGCCTTGCTATGTTCAGGGCTTCTTATTGCGAAAATATTTTCCATAGTAAAACCGCCATGGCTTGATGTAAAGCCATAGTAGGCAATGGATAATATTGGAATTATAGTGCCTATTACAATCCAAATTATAAAAGGCATTGTCCATCTTCCCTGCTTTTTCAACCTAACCTCCAAGACAAAATTTGTAAATTTGAAATCAATTTGTTTATATGCTTAAAATTAATATATTTCAATATCGAGAGCTTTCTCATCCTCAGTTTTAGGCTTGTGCATTATCTGTATATTCTCCGGTTTTACATACATTCCGACCTTAGATCCTACCTCATATGAATTGTAATTTTGAATTAGCCATTCAAATCCGGTATTTAACTCGCTCTCAGCGAGCATCTCATAATGCATTCCTATAAAAAGAGAACTTGTGATGACAGCATTTAAATTTCCTTTCCCATAAGGTCTTATCTCTATATCTTCAGGTCTTATCATCACATCGACTGGCTCATCCTTGGCAAACCCCGTATCAACACATTCAAATATGGTGCCACCTATCTCTATAACCCTGTCATCTCTCATTATTCCGTCAAGAATATTGCTATCGCCTATGAAATCAGCTACAAAGGCATTGATAGGCTCATTATATATCGACTCCGGACTGCCCATCTGCTGGATAACACCATCATTCATTACTACGACAGTATCTGACATTGTCAGAGCTTCCTCCTGATCGTGAGTTATAAATAGGAAGGTGATTCCAAGTTCATTTTTTATCCTGACAAGTTCATATTGCATCTCCTGCCTTAATTTCAAATCAAGTGCGGCAAGAGGTTCATCAAGTAATAATACCCTTGGTCTGTTTACAATAGCTCTAGCCATAGCAACTCTCTGTTGCTGACCTCCTGATAATTTGTCAATTGTCCTCTTTTCATACCCTGATAATTTCACCATGGAAAGAGCTTCATTCACCCTCTCTCCTATCTCATCTTCGGGAAGTCCTAAAACTCTAAGCCCAAAGGCGACATTATCCAAAACATTCATATGCGGAAAAAGTGCATAGTTTTGAAAAACTGTATTTACATGACGCTCATTTGCAGGAATATTTGTAATATCTTTACCATCAAAAAAAACTCGCCCGCTATCTGGCATCTCAAAGCCTCCTATTATTCTTAGGAGGGTAGTCTTTCCGCAACCAGAGGGACCGAGAATTGTTACAAATTCGTTCTTATTTATGGAAAGCGACAATCCTTCGAGGATATGATTATCCCCAAAGGATTTGCTTATATTATCGAGTCTTATTAACTCATTCATTCTTTTCCATTAGCTCCTTAATTAAATCTGGTATACCCTTCATGGCATCTGTCAGATAAAACTCTATCAAACCCTGATCTGTAAGATGAGCGTAATCAGGGTCAATAGGTATTCTATCTAAAACTACAGTCTTATTCTGATGTGCAACCTCAGAAGCCCTGCTAGGCCCGAATATTTCAATTTTCTCCTGACAGCTTGGACATTCAAGATAGCTCATATTTTCTACAATTCCAAGCACAGGAATATCCATCATCTCTGCCATGTTAATCGCCTTCATTACTATCATAGAAACAAGGTCCTGAGGTGATGTAACAACGATTATACCATCTAGTGGGATTGATTGGAAAACTGTAAGGGCAACATCTCCTGTGCCAGGTGGCATATCTATAAACATAACATCTATGTCGCCCCAGACCACATCTGTCCAAAATTGGCTGACAACTCCACCGATAATCGGTCCTCTCCATATTACAGGATCGGTTTCATTATCAGTAAGTAGATTTAGAGAAATAATCTCTATTCCAGAGTTTGTTACAAGTGGATATATTTCTCCTGTCTTTATCTCAGCTTTTTGATGAACTCCGAACATCTTAGGAATAGATGGACCAGTTATATCGGCGTCCATTATTGCCGTCTTATATCCGGCTCTAGATGCAGATACAGCAGATAGTCCCGTCACGAGAGATTTTCCTACTCCGCCTTTACCGCTAACTATTCCTATAACTTTCTTTACCTTGCTTTTATCATTTAAAGGTTTTATCATAGCCTTTTTCATCTCTTCACGAACTCTTGGATTTTCCATGGGATTAACCATTTTTCACTCTCCTATTTTAACTATTCTATTTTAGCTATTTTTTCCCGTTATCCTATTTTCTTTATTATAAAAATTTTAAACATATTCTCTGCCATTTAGACGGTCAATATATGCAGCCGCACTGCTTCCTGCAACCGAGCCATCAGCAACAGCCGTTGTGAGCTGTCTTATCTTCTTGCTCCTTCCGTCGCCTGCGACAAAGACACCTGCTACAAGCTTAGAAGCACAGGATTCGTCAACCTCATAATATCCTCTTTCATCGACTTTTACTAGGTTTGCAAAATCCGCTCCACTAGGTATCTGTCCGATTGCTAGAAATAGACCATTTATCTTAACTTCTTTGGTTTCACCTGTATTTTTATCCTTTACTACAACAGATTCAATAAGCTTATCGCCCTTTAATTCGACAATCGTAGATTCCATAATATAATTTACATTATCATATTTTTTTAACGCATCAACAAGGGCCTGCTCTCCTCTAAATCTATCTCTTCTATGAATTATAGTGACGGATTTGCAGATTGTCGCAAGATAGGAAGCGTCTTCAAGTGCTGTATTTCCACCACCATAAACTGCAACATCTTTACCTTTGAAAAATGCCCCGTCGCAGGCTGCACAGAAAGAAATACCATGTCCTACAAGTTTATCCTCATTTTCAAGACCGATTTTTCTATTCTCAAGACCGGTTGACAAGATTATTGATAAAGCTTCATATTCATCATTTTTACCATGAATTACAAAATAATCTCCTTCTTTTTTTGGCTCATCTATAGACTTAATCTCATCAAATTGAAAAACTGCATCAAAATCCTGTGCCTGCTTTTGAAGCGTCATCGCATATTTTACACCGCTTATTCCTGGAGTTGCAGGATAATTATCAACTTCAAGCGTATTTACAATTTGACCGCCGGGGGATTTCTTCTCTATTACCAAAACGCTCTTACCAGCCCTTGCCGAATATATCGCAGCCGTCATGCCAGCAGGTCCCGCTCCTATTATTGCAACATCATATTTTTTAGCACTCATAACATACCTCCACTGCCGATTTATATAAACAAATCAAAGTATTTCTTTTTTAATTTATACTTATTTAATTTATATTTAATTCATGCTCATTTAAACTTAATCTATATAGAGATTTTAGCATAAATAATTGTAAACAACTTATTTCTAGACAAAAGTATTATGAATTTTATGTGATATTTAAAACTTTTCATTGAAAAAATTTTTTTATGGACTATTATATTATTTAGCAGTCATCTAATAGGAGTGCTAACAGCGACATCAAGATTGTAAAAACATTGCGGTCGTAAAAACATCAAGCTCGTAAAAATTTAAGAATATTAAATAACCAAATAAAAAATAAAAAGAGGGAAAAGAGGTCTTAGAAATGAGTAGAAAAAAGCAATTTAAGGCAGAATCGAAACGCTTGCTTGATTTGATGATTAATTCCATATATACAAATAAAGAAATTTTTCTCAGAGAGATAATAAGCAATGCAAGCGACGCAATTGACAAGAGATATTATAAATCGGCTTCAGCAGGAAAGAGTGGATTATCTCGCAATGATTACAGCATTAGGATTGAAGCTGATAAAGATAATAGAACCCTAACAATTTCTGATAATGGTATTGGTATGATTGAAAAGGAGCTCGACGAAAACCTTGGAATAATAGCTAATAGCGGTTCTCTTGACTTTAAGCAGGGCATTGAGCAGGCAGTAAAAACAGATAAAAAGAGCAATGCTGACCTTTCTAGTGATTTTGTTAATGACGATGCTTCTAATCTACCTGACATAATTGGTCAGTTCGGCGTAGGATTTTATTCCGCTTTCATGGTAAGCAAGAGAATAGAAGTAATTTCACTTGCCGAGGGTGAAGAAAAAGCCTATAGCTGGACGAGCGACGGAGCCAGCGGATATAGAATTGAAGAATCAGATAGAGAGGAAGTTGGAACAACAATTATCTTGACGCTAAGAGATGATAATGATGAACCTGATGGAGAAAATTATTCTAAATATCTTGAAGAAATGACGATAAAGAGGCTCATCGCTAAATATTCAGATTATATAAGATACCCTATCGTTATGAGCGTTGAGAAATCTCGTGAAAAGCCAGCTACTGAGGAAGAAAAAAATGCTGATGGTTATAAGCCTACATATGAAACATTTTATGAGGACGAAATCTTAAATAGCATGATTCCTATTTGGAAAAAGAAAAAAAGTGAAATCTCAAAAGATGATTATAACGAATTTTACAAGAGCAAATTCTATGATATGAGCGACCCTCTAAAAGTAATACATACCAAGGTTGAAGGCGTTATATCATATGATGCACTATTATTCATTCCATCAGAGGTTCCTTTTAATTATTATACAAAAGACTATAAGCACGGCCTTCAGCTTTATTCAAGCGGTGTAATGATTATGGATAACTGTGAAGATTTACTTCCTCAGTATTTCGGTTTTGTTAAAGGACTTGTTGACTCTCAGGACCTTTCTCTCAATATTTCCAGAGAGATGCTTCAGCAGGATAGGCAGTTAAAAGCCATCGCACAAAGGATAGAAAAAAAGATTTCTCAATCGTTAAACGAAATGTTAACTAATGATAGAGATAATTATAATAAGTTCTTTAAGGCTTTTGGGATACAGCTAAAATTCGGTGTATATGACTATTTTGGAATGAACAAGGATAAATTGAAAGACCTTATTATGTTCCAAAGTTCTTCAACAAATGAATTAAGCACAATAAAAGAATATATTTCAAGAATGCCTAGCGAGCAAAAATATATATACTATGCTACAGGCGAATCAGTAGCCAAGCTTGAAGCTATGCCTCATATGGATATTTTTAAGGATAAGGGTTATGAAGTATTCTTCTGCACTGATGAGGTCGATGAGTTTGCACTCAAGATTTTAGGAGAGTATGAAGGGAATGAATTTAAGAATATTGGAGATAATGACCTTGGCTTCGATATTTCTGATGAAGAAAAAGAAAAGGCTGATAAGAAAAATGAAGATGCAAAAAAGGTTCTTGATGCGGTAAAAGATGCTCTAGGCGAAAAAGTCACTTCTGTAATTCTTTCTAACAGATTAAAAGAGCATCCTGTATGCCTATCTACTAGCAATGGTATTTCACTTGAAATGACCAAGATTTTAAAGGCTCAAGCCGAGGTAACAGGAAATAGCGGAATGTCAGATTTTAATGCCGATGTGGTGTTAGAAATCAATGGAAATCTTCCATTTTATGGCAATTTAGAAAAAGCTGTTTCGGATGGCGATGAAGACAGAATTAAAGATTATGCAATGCTATTATATGACCAAGCTCTCTTGATTGAGGGTCTTCCAATTGAGGATAGCGTCGAATTTAGCAAGAGGATATGTCGCCTTATGTAAATTTGTAAATTGATGTTGTTATGTAGATTGATACTGTTTGTAAATTTATATTGCTATAATGAAGACTAATATATCATTTACTAAAATAAAATCCCACGCAGATGCGTGGGATTTTATTTTAAGCGATATTATTTTTTGATTATATTTTTTATCGTTGTTTATAATAATTTTTATTATAAATTATTACAAAATTGATGTCAGATTAGGGGCTTCCGTCAGCATACCACCTAATATTGCATCTTGGAAATCTTCGTTATTATATATATCGTCTTCCCAGTTTTTGTTCGCATTTTTGCAATTTATAATAACTTCCTTTGTATATTTCTTATCTTTAAGCTGAAGTGCCTTGGTTAAGAATTGATCAATGACATAGCTGTCAATATCTGTATCCTTATTGATTTTACCCTCATCAATTCCCTCTTTAATCTCCTGTGCAACTTCTTTATATGTATTACCAAAGTCATATGTGCTTATCTTCACTCTAACAGTAGCCGTCTTTCCGTCCTTGCTAATCTTTTCATCTTGAATCTTATAATCGAATTTTTGAATCATATTAATCCATTTAAGGTATTTATCTTCCAGCTCTTTACTATCTGCATTATCCTTATTAACATAAGGTACCTCAACCTCTTTGACCGATTCTGACTGCAGGTCCTTTAAGTCTTTTTCAACCACCTCGCTTGGAGATGTTTTCTTGCAAGCTGTAAAACTGAATATTATAGCAAATGACATTAAAATAATTGCAATTCTCTTGATGCTTTTTTTCATAAAAAATCCTCCTTAAATGTTATCATCTGTCATAATACCATTTAAGGAGTGATTTGTCATCTAAATTCTAATATGCTCTTTTGCTAGGGCATTTGATTTATTAGATTTCCTTTTTCCATAATCCGTGAAGATTACAATATTCATAAGCAGCAACAGCTTCATCGTCAGCACTTACTTCAAATTCAGCATAAGGCTTTTCTCCAGGATTTAATTTCTTAAACTGATAGCCCTTCTTTGTTTCCAAAATAATGAATTCTATATGATGTTCTTCTTCCATTGGGTGAAGAGTAGAACCTACTGTTACTTCGATATGCTTTCCATCTGCTTTGATAACTGGAACATGCTTTTCCTTTGCTGCATCTTCGGTATTTGCAGTTAGTTCCTTAAAAGAGCTCTTGCATACTTCTTTATCCCCATCGGTCAAGAAATTTAATAAGCTTCCACATTCTTCACATTTGTAAATCAACATAAACTCTACCTCCATAAATTTTAAATATCTGAATAACTAACGCTTTACTATAAATTAATACTTTGTAATTTCTACTCTGTAATTAGTACTTTATAAGTAGTACTTTTTAATTAGAAAATTTAATTAGTAATTTTCCTTATGTACTTCAAAGAATGACTGTGGGTGGTCACATACTGGGCAAACTTCAGGTGCCTTCTTGCCTACTACGATATGTCCGCAGTTTCTGCACTCCCATACCTTAACTTCGCTCTTCTTGAATACCTCCTTTGCCTCAACATTGTGAAGTAATTTTCTATATCTTTCCTCATGTGTCTTTTCAATTGCAGCTACATTTCTAAATTTGCGAGCTAATTCAGGGAAGCCCTCCTCATCAGCCTCATCTGCCATGCGTGAGTACATATCTGTCCACTCATAGTTTTCGCCATCTGCTGCAGAACCAAGATTCTCTGCCGTATCTCCGAGCATTCCAAGCTCCTTAAACCATAGCTTTGCGTGCTCTTTCTCATTATTTGCTGTCTCTAAAAAGATTGCCGAAATCTGCTCATAGCCCTCTTTCTTAGCTGTTGAAGCAAAATATGTATATTTATTTCTTGCCTGTGACTCACCTGCAAAAGCTTCCATTAGATTTTTCTCTGTCTTTGTACCTTTATATTTGTTAGCCATATCACATTCTCCTTTGTAATCTTTTCTTTGTAATCAACTTATATTTAAATTGTACACTATTTATTTTTGCTTAGGTGTTTTTAATTGTGAAAAATTATGAGAAATTCTTCATATTAGGACATAAAAATATCACAACTTATTCAACGCCCATTAGCCTAACCTTAAATACGCCATCTTTTTGACTGAGTTTTTCTATAATATCGTCAATGCTCATAATGGAATCAATCAGCTCAATCGTCAGGACTACATTTGCGACATTATCGATTGGTGTACTTTGGTTAATAGTCCAAATACTGCAATTACATTCTTTAAAAAAATTCAGAATCTCTGCTAGAATACCCGACCTATGGTCGAGCATCATGGAAATATTTGCACGCCTGCTTATATTTGCCTCAGCGACAGTCATTATGCTGTCCTTATACTTATAATATGTGCTTCGTGAAATACCTACCCTTGAGCTCGCCTCGCCAACATTTCGTGCTTCTCCCTTTTCAATTAGGCGTTTTGCTTCCATGACTTTTTCATAATAATCTGGGAGTAGCGACCTATCCACAAGTACAAATTTGCTTTCCATAAATCTTAAACCCTCTTTGCTCCCTCATTTGAAGCCTTAAGTTTTACTATTTCTCTTTTAATTTTAGATTTTTCTAATCTTCTATTTATTTTTTCTATAAATTTTTCTTCATCGCTCATCGCAATGCAGGTCGAGCCAGAGCCACTGATATAAAAAGCATATGCACCCTCGGACAAAGCTATAGCTCTAACTTCGTCATAATCATCTATCAAATCCTTCCTATATGGCTCATGGATTTTGTCATGTAATAGCTTGGATAAAAGCTCTTTATCTCCAGATTCAAAAGCATCTTGAAGCATTGAAGCTCTCGAAATGTTAAATACAGCATCTTTTAATGCAATCATATCAGGTAGAACAAGCCTTGACTTTTCTGTTTCAACTTTTTGCTCCGTTATTACCGCATAAAAATTTAAATTGTCATTAACCTTTGTATTTTTAATTAAATGTTCTTCGCCTGCCGTTACAGCTGATGTAAAACCGCCATAAATTGAAGCGGCTAAATTGTCCGGATGTGGCTCTATCTTTAGGCATATTTCAAGCAATTCCTTCTTACTTAAAGGAGAGTTTAACATTTCATTAGCTCCTATAGCCCCTCCCGCAATCATCGCAGCTGATGAGCCAAGTCCCCTGCAAAATGGAATCTTGCTTTTTTCTGTGAATCTTAGCCCACCTACCTCTTTTCCAATTACATCAAATACAGCCTTATACGCCCTAAATACTAGGTTTTTTTCATTCCTGAACTCATCAGGGCATCCCTCAATCTCAAGTCCATTATCAATTTTTTCAAAGATAATTTCATTATACATATCCAAGGCAAAAGCGAATACATCAAAGCCCGGTCCTACATTCGCTGATGTTGCAGGTGCCTTTATAATAATCTTTTCACTCATATTCATCTCCTATAACATCTTGGAGTTTTTCTCTTATATAATCTTTCATTTCATTTTTATCTATAAGATCATCATTTTTAATCTTTTTTGTAAAAACGCCAGCTAGCTGTGAAGGCGGTTCAATCTTTGTTAATTTGCTAAGATATTTAACGCAGTCCTCATCTTTTAACTCGTTTTCTTTAAATTCATTTTCTTTTTTATTATAAGGTGTAAATGCTCCTTCTTCGCCATTAAAGCTACCTTCTTTTTTGTCATAAATGGCTGTAAGGACTGCCTTTGGAAATTTAAATGGTGATGCAGTCGCAAGAATGACATTTGGTATCCTTGGCTCTTTAGCCTCATCTAGCATCTTCTTATATCCTGCGTAAGCGACTGCTGTATGCGTATCAAGTAGATAATTATTTGAATAAAATGAGTCTCTTATCGCATATCTTGCCTCATCATCCTCCGCATAGCAGCCATAGAAAATCTGCTTAATCTTTTCAAGTTCTTCCATGCTAATTCTATACTCGCCCTTGGTTTCAAGCTCCCTCATATATTCTGATGTCTTTTCGGAACCAGCGGTGAAATAGAGAAGCCTCTCAAGGTTGCTGGATACGAGTATGTCCATTGACGGTGACGATGTCTTATAGAACTCTCTTTTTCTATCATAATTTCCGCTATTAAGAAAATCGGTAAGCACATTATTTTTGTTAGATGCACATATTAGCCTCCCAATCGGAAGTCCCATTTCTCTAGCAAACCAGCCTGCCATTATATTTCCAAAATTTCCCGTAGGTACTGTAAAAGAAATCTTTGTTCCAATCTTAATTTTCCCCGTTTCGACTAGCTGTTTATATGCTGAAAAATAATAGACAATCTGCGGAACCAGCCTTCCTATGTTAATTGAATTTGCACTCGATAGGGAAATTCCGCAAGCAATATTCTTCTCTTCAGAAAGGATCTTCTTCACTCCTCTTTGGGCAGCATCAAAATTATCCCTTATAGCACAAGCTCTTACATTACCTGCCTCCTGCGTAATCATCTGAAGTTTTTGAATGTCAGATATTCCCTCTCCCGGATAGAAAACAATTATTCCCGTTCCTGATACATCTGAAAAACCCTTCATAGCGGCACTTCCCGTATCACCGCTTGTTGCTGTTAAAATCAGAATTTTGTCCTTAAATCCTATTTTCTTTGCAGCTGATTTCATTAAGTTTGGCAAAGCAGATAGAGCTACATCTTTAAAAGCACAGGTAGGGCCATGAAAGAGCTCAAGAAAGAAAATATCATCATTTCCCTTTAAAGGTGTAATTTCTTTAGAAATAAATTTATTGTCATAACTCTTATTTACAATATCAGGAATTTCCATGATGAGGTCAGGAAAAAATCTTGCAAAAATTTCCCTAGCCATACCCTTGTATGACTTTTTTATCATCTTCTTATAATCTACCCTGATTTCATCTAAGTCGTCAGGAACAAAAAGACCTCCATCAGGTGCTAATCCCATAATGATCGCTTCCGACGGAGATACACTAATTTTTTCATCTCTTGTGCTTAAATATCTCACCTTATTTACCTCTTTATAATTGAAAACCAGTTTTCGTTATGATACATTATTCATATTATAAAAACAAGTGTCTTTGCTATGCGGACAAATGCTTAGAAGGACATTTCCTTGGGAGGAATAGACAAAATGAATATTGCAATTCTTGGGCTTGGCACAGTAGGAATGGGTGCTTTTGAAGCCGCAAATAATACCGAATCATTAAATGTAAAAAAAGCTCTGATTCGCAATCCAAAACCTGGATTTGAAAAGATAACAACCACGAATTATAAAGAAATCATAAACGATCCTGACATCGACATCGTATGTGAATGTATGGGCGGTCTTCATCCTGCATATGAATATGTAATGGAAGCTCTAAAGAAAGGAAAGCACATCATAACTCCTAACAAAGAGCTTATCAGCACCTACTACCGTGAACTCACGCACTGTGCTGATACAAATGGTGTTTTGCTTAGATATACGGCTGCTGCAGGCGGAGGAATCCCGTGGTTATTTAACCTGCTTAGGACAAAGAGATGTGATGAGATAATCGAAATCTCTGGAATAATCAACGGTACCTCTAATTATATAATTGACAGAATGACGGAAGAAGGAGCTGAATTTGACGAAGCACTCCAAGATGCCAAGCAGGCAGGATATGCAGAAGCTGATCCATCTTCCGATATTGACGGCTACGATACGCTTCATAAATGCTCAATATCAGCAAATCTGGCTTTTGGAAAACTGTTTAAAGAGTCAAAAATCCCAGTTGCCGCCATAAGGAATATTACATCTTCTGACATTAAAATGTTTGAAGAAAGTGGCTGTGTGTGCAAGCTCATGATGCGTGCAGGTAAAATAGATGATAAATTCTTCGCCTTTGTTGAGCCTACCCTGATTCCTAAAGATAGAATAGAAGCTAATGTTCACAAAAATAACAATTTCATCACCTTGCACGGAAAGAATCTCGGTGTTCAAAGTTTTTATGGTGAGGGTGCAGGAAAGATGCCAACTGGAACTTCTGTAATTCAGGACGCTCTAGATATTGCAGCAGGAGGAGAAGTCCTGAGAACCGGAGTGCTTTCAGAAGCTGTAATCGATAATGACATGGTTAAGAGATCTTATTATTTCAGAAGTGATAAGGGTTCTTCCGTAACAGAGCCTATGACAGTTGCAGCTGCACACAAGCTATATCAAGTAGCCCTAGAAAAAGAAAGCAGTGTTTTCATGGCTTCTATAAGCGAATAAAGGAGCATTGTAAGATATGTTAAAAGTTGTTAAATTTGGAGGCTCATCTCTAAGCGATGGGACGCAATTTGAAAAAGTTAAAAGGATTATCGAGTCCGACGCAGGTAGGCGTGTCGTTATCGTATCTGCTCCAGGTAGAAGAAATGCAGGTGATAGCAAAATTACAGACCTACTTTACCTTTGCATGGCTCATATTAAATATGATGTTTCGGCAGATGAAATATTTGACAAGGTAAAAGAGCGTTTCATCCAGATTAAAAATGAATGCAATATCAAAATAGATATTGAAAGTGAATTAGATGATATAAAAAAGGCAATGGACAAGGGCGTTTCCTCTCAATATCTCGTATCAAGGGGAGAATATCTCAATGCAAAATTGATGGCAGATTATCTTGGCTATGATTTCGTCGATGCAAAGGACTGGATTACTTTTAATTATGATGGAACAGTTGATTACAAAGAGTCTTTCTCAAAGCTTCAGGAGAGATTTAGTGTAGACTCTCATATAGTTATCCCCGGGTTTTATGGAATGGCTAAAGATGGAAGCATTGAAGTATTTTCTAGGGGTGGCTCAGATGTTACAGGGGCTATTGCAGCAGCTGCTCTTGATGCTGATGTATATGAGAACTGGACAGATGTTCCGGGAATACTTATGGCAGACCCATCTATAGTCGAAAATCCAAGGGCAATCCCAAAGGTTACTTTTTCAGAGCTTAGAGAGTTATCTCACATGGGTGCTTCAGTTCTCCATGAGGATACGGTTTTCCCCGTAAGAGCAAAAAATATTCTATTAAATATAAAGGATACAAATAACCCAGAAGCGTCCGGAACCTTTATAAGGGAAGTCTTTGAAGATGATAATGATGATAAAAAAGAGAAGTTTATCACCGGCATAACAGGACGCAGAAACTATACAATAATTAATCTGTATAAAAATGGAATGGACAGGGTTAAAATGCTGATGACTGCACTTGAAGTCTGCGGTAGATATGAGGTTACTGTCGAGCAGATACCTTGCAGTATAGATAGTTTTTCATTTGTAATTCCATCTGAATCGCTTGAAAATAAAAAATTTAAGCTTGTATCTTCTATTGAAGAAGCCTGCAAACCAGATAATATTGATGTCACAGACGGAATAAGCCTGATTGCTATAATAGGTAGACAGATGGCATATCACCTAGGAATATCCGGTAAAATCTTCGGTGCCCTAGGTTCAAGCGGAATAAATATTAGAACAATTGAGCAAGGTTCAGATGAAATCAATATTATGATAGGCGTTGCAACTGAAGATTTTGAAGAAGCGATAAGAATCCTATATGACAGCTTTGCAATTAATAATTAATGATTAGCTATTTGAGATTTTAAATTATATGATTTTCTAAATATTCTAAATGTTTTAAAAATTTTAAATATTCTAAATATTCGTTAGATAATTCGGAGGTAAAGAGGTAAAAATGGACAAGATAAATATTGCTATTCTGGGTGCAACAGGTGCTGTTGGTCAGGAAATGATTAAGGTTTTATATGAAAGAAATTTTCCTATTCAAAATCTTAAACTGCTTGCAAGTGCAAGAAGTGCCGGAAAAGTTCTTGACACGCCTTTTGGCAAGCTAGCTGTCGAAGAAGCCTCTAAAGAGTCTTTCAAGGGGGTAGACATTGTTCTCGGTGCATCAGAAAATAATATAGCAGAGAAATTCGCGGATGATATTAAATCGTCAGGTGCAATTTTTATAGATAACTCAAGTGCTTTCAGGCTTGATGAAGATGTTCCTCTAATAGTGCCTGAAATAAATCCTGATGATATTAAAAATAACAAAGGCATTATTTCAAATCCGAATTGCTCTACAATAATAACCTTGGTTGCCATCAATGGTTTATCTAAATTGTCAAAAATTGAAGGAATTTATGCTTCAACTTATCAAGCTACAAGCGGTGCAGGTGCAGGTGGCCCAGTTGAAATGTACAAGCAGACAGAGGACATACTAAATAATAGAGATTTTGAACCAAGGATATTTTCAAGGCAGATTGCCTATAATCTAATTCCGCAAATTGGAAATTTCGGTGATAATTTATATTCTTCTGAGGAGATGAAACTTCAAAATGAGGGGCGTAAAATTCTCCACCTGCCGGAGCTGAATGTTTCTTGTACCTGCGTTCGTGTTCCTGTCGAAAGATCCCATTCAATTTCAGCCTCAGTAATTCTTTCAGATGAGATAGACCTCGAATCGGCAAAAAAGGCAATTTCTGATGCTAAAGGCTGTAAATTATATCCGGAAGATGATTTTCCTACACCTATTGAAACAAGCGGTCAAGACCTCGTCTATGTAGGTAGGATAAGAAAAGACCTTGTAAATCCTAGGGGAATAAACCTCTGGTGCTGCGGAGATCAGGTTAGAAAAGGTGCCGCAACAAATGCAGTCCAGATAGCTGAACTGCTTATATGATGTGTAGCAATAATTAAATTGTTTATAATATTTTCTTTTTATAAATTTGCTTGATATTAATTATCTTGCAAATTTTTTCGCTATTTCTCGATGCTTCTTCTTCGAGCATCTTCTCTATTTCGATATGTCTTTTTACCTTGGAAGTCGTTGTCATTACCATAGGCTTATCGGTGATAAAAATCCTCTTTATTCTTTTATAAGAAGGCATTGTATCATTTATTTTTTCAATATCAGCCTTTATAATCTCTCTAATCTCAGGCTCACTTTTTCCTTTGAAAAATTCTCCATCATATTCAATTTTTAAGCTTACAACTAGGTCTAGCTTATCACCGTCGTTTGGAAGTCCAACAATAATATTATTTTTACAATATGGTAGGTCATTTATCTTGACTTCCATTTCTTCAGGAAATACATTCTTTCCATTCTTTAGAACGATTACGCTCTTAGTTCTTCCCGTGATAAATAGGAAGCCATCCTTGTCAAAATATCCTAGATCCCCCGTGCGTAGCCAGCCGTCATTTAATACAGCCTTCGTTGCAGATTCATTTTCATAATACCCCTGCATGACATTTGGCCCTCTGACAACAATCTCGCCTATCCCATCTTCATTAGGATTTTCAATAACAATTTCATTATCTCTAAGAGGAAATCCCACAGAGCCGATTTTCCTTTGCTTAGGTCTTTCTCCTGCTATGATTGGTGATGTTTCTGTTAAGCCATATCCCTGAATTACCTGAATACCAAAATCTTGAAAGCCTTTGATTACTTCAGGATTGCAAGGTGCCCCGCCAACGAATAGAAATCTAAGCTCTCCACCGAACGCTTCCAAAATTCCCTTAAATATCTTCCTATTAGGTCTAATTCCTGCTAAGTTAAGACCTCTTGTAATTCCTCTTATCGCATTTAATTTTCCTGCCATTCCATTGCTCTCAACGGTTTTCATGACCTTCTTATACATTGCTTCCAAGATAAGTGGAACTGCGAGGAAATTTGTGACCTTATATTCCTTCATATTTTTCTGAAGATATTTAAGCCCATCACAGAAAACTGTTGTGCCACCTGTAGCAAGTGTTAAATATGTCGCAATTGAACCTAGCATATGGTGATATGGGAGAAGAGAAAAATTCACATCCTTATGGCTTATATCAGCGATGAGCAAGGTATTTTCAACATCTTTATAAATATTTCTCTGGCTTAGCATTACTACCTTTGAGTTAGATGTCGTTCCCGATGTAAAAATCAGAAATGATGTTGCTCTATCAGATATTTCCACCTTTTCAAACTCATTTGCTCCATGGTCGATGAGATTTTTACCCTCGTTAACAAGATCTCTGATGTCTTCTTTTTCTCCAGTATAAAGGTTAATAATCGACTGAAATTTAACTCTGTCACCTGCCCCAATCTTCCTTATCATTGGCTCAGTTTTTTCGTCGCAGAAAATAATATCCGCCTTGCTTCTTTCAAGACATTCTTCAAGCTCTAAGATTTTTAATTCCTTGTCTAATGGAATCGTTACTCCACCCATAAGCTGAATAGCCATATTAGCCAAAAACCACTCGTAGCTATTTTTGCCTATTATCGCTACCCTCTTGCCTAGATAGCCTCTTGAAGCAAACACCTCAACTAGGCACCTTATTTCCTCATAAAATCTTATATATGATATATGTATATGCTCTCCTTTTTTATTCTTTACTATGAAAGCATCTTTCGCTCCGTGTTTTTCCACCGAATCAGTTATTAAATCCCTAAGATTTTCCATCAATTATCTCCTTATAATATGAGTGTAAATATACCTCGCTACCTCTTCAATTCTTGAATACATCTCGCCTATATGATAAGATTTTTCAAAGAAATATGCAAGTTTTACATTTATTATGCTAGTCAATGTATAATATTAAATACCTATAATTTTTTATATTTTTTAAAATCAATTTTCTTAAAATTAATGTTTTAAAAAGAACAATAGTCAGTTGTATTAATATTTTTTTAAAAGAGATAATATCAAATTGTGAATATAATTTAAAAAAGGAATAAAAGTGAATGATATGGATAATTTAAAAAATCGTGCGAAAATCTCAGCAGATTTTATAAGGGACTGGATGGGCGTTAAGCCAGATACCGCTATTATTCTTGGCAGTGGCTTATCCGGTTTTGAGAATAATTTTAAAAACAAAAGGGAGATTAATTACTCAGATATTCCTGAATTTCCTGTTTCTACAGCTCCCGGTCATAAGGGAAAGTTAATCTTATGTGAACGCGAAGATGAAGCCGGCAATTACGACACTAGCAATGATGACGCCGGCAGATATATATTGATAATGTCAGGTAGATTTCACCATTATGAGGGATATTCGCTTCAAGAAATAACAATTCCTATAAGAGTTATGGCAATCCTTGGAATTAAGAGGTTGATAATTACAAATGCCTCAGGTGCGGTAAATGAGAATTATAAAGCGGGCGACCTAATGCTTATTGAGGACCACATTAATTTATCGGGTGATAATCCGCTCATTGGTCCGAATTTTGATGAGCTTGGTCCGAGATTTCCCGATATGACTTATACATATTCCCCTCAACTGATAAAAAAAATCAAAGAAAAGGCTGATAAAAAGGGAATTTTGCTCCGTCAAGGTGTTTATACCTTTATGACGGGTCCGAGCTACGAAACGCCGGCTGAGGTTAGAATGATTAGAACTCTAGGAGCTGACTGCGTGGGTATGTCATCAGTTCCTGAAGCAATAGTTGCGAGACATTCAGGAATGGAAATTGTAGGAATTTCATGTATTACAAATATGGCTTCCGGAATCCTCGATAAACCTCTAAGCGGAGATGAGGTAATCGAAGCCGGCAAGAGGGCTATGCTATCATTTTCTGAAATTATTTTTATTGCAATCAACGCATAAAAGTGTTATAAATATATCAAGTAAGTTGCTTTAAATATTTTTTATATATAGGGGGTATTAACCATGAATAAAAACGGAAAATATTTAACCTCTATCAGTGTAGGTGTTGCAACCGTATGGTTTTCAACTCACTGCGGGGCGGGTTTCGCATCAGGAACTCAAGAACTTCAATATTTTGCCAACCATGGATGGTTTGGCGTCTTTTTACCAATTTTAACATTTATCATCATAGCTGTTACATATTATGTAGCACTTGAGACAGCAAGACAGACTGATAAGTGGGGATATGATGCTTGGTCAAAAGAAGCTTATGGAGGTGCATCTAAGATTTTGACTCCAGCTCTTGATGTAAGTATTATCATCACTACAATAGCAGCTACTGCGGCTACTATCGCAACGGGCGGTCTTTTAGGCAAGCAATATCTTGGACTTCCGGTATTTGTCGGTTCTCTAATGATGTTCGTAATTATCACCTTGCTTGTAATATTCGGAGAGAATGTTGTAAGAAAGAACGCAATGGTTATGACAGCGATTATTCTCATAATAATTTCGATAGTTTTAATCGCAGGTCTTATTAAATTTGCACCTCAGATTTCAAAGCTTATGTCCGAAAGATATGTAAATCCTAATGCGACAAAGTGGAGCATCAAGGGTTCTGCAAGCACTGTTCCAGGTAATTTTGGAAATGCACTTATGTGGGCTCTCACATATGCAGGCTTCCAAGTTGCAGCTATAGGCGGAATAACTTCATCTTTCAAAGGCGGTATATATAAAAATGAAGCAAAGGGTTCTATGATTCTTGGAGCGATAATGAATATATTGATGCTCGTTGGAATCTGCCTACTTATCTTCTCAGGAATGCCTGATATTTACACTGATCAGGTAGCTAGAACTCTTCCAACTATATACATTGTTAATCAGCTACATATCAAATCACTTGCTGTTCTATATCCAATACTTCTATTCCTAGCTCTAATAACAACAGCTGTAGGATTTATATTTGGAATGGTACAGAGAATTGACCCATATGTAATGAAAGATACAAAGAAACCTCTATTAAAGAAAACAATAATCAGCGTTTTATGCCTTGCAGTATGCTATGCTGTATCTAAGCTCGGACTCATGGTTATCGTAGCAACAGCATATAGGTATCTTGGTATTGTCAACTGGTTCATAATCATTCTTCCACTATGGTTCATAGGATTTAAGAAGATTAAAGCAAGAGATAATAAATTAGATAACGAAGCATAATTACTTTAAAATTTTAATAATTAAGAGCTTAGCGTACCCGCTAAGCTCTTTTCTTGTATTCTTATTTTCTTATACAATTTCTCACATATTCTATTTTATTCTATTGCCATCAAGGACAGCCTCTACTAAGTTATCATTTTTATCATATATGAGCTTTAAAGAGAAAAAATCATCTCTTTCATCAAGCAGTTTTAAAAATATCTTATCGCCGTCCCAGAGCTCGAGGTCTAAAAGTTTACTCTTTGGAACCCAAGATAGATTCCCCTCGTCACATTCTATCATCTCTCCGAAAAATTCATCTGCCGTATATAAGTGCATATATTCGGTAATGTCTTTATCATATATAAATGTAATTATCGCCCTAAATTTATATGATGTGAGCTTTAGCCCTGTTTCCTCTAACACCTCTCTAATAAGGCATTCCTCCGGACTTTCGCCATCCTCAAAATGCCCTCCGACTCCTATCCATTTGCCCTTATTTATGTCATTTTTCTTTTTTACCCTGTGGAGCATTAAGATGCTGTCGTCTCTTTTAATATAACAGAGTGTGCTGAGTTTATACATTTTTCTTCCTAACTTTTAATCTATTTGACAGCCTTTTCAAAGACCTTCCTTATATTTTCCTTGCACTCCTCATATTTTTCATAGAGATGTGCCTCATATAATTTTTCTTTTCCAATAAACATAGATGGCGTTGCCTGATAATCATAATTTGCTATTATTTCGGGATGCTCGTGCTCCTCAATCCATTCTATTTCGATTTTGCCATATTCAGGATTTTCTTTTATAAGCTCATCTATAGCCTTTTTACCTTGCTCACAATATGGACAACCCTCGTATTCAAATGCTGTAATCTTTTTCATTTTCTCTCCTTTATTTCATTTAATAATTTAACATCTACTTATAGCTATTTTGTTTTTTATTGAATAACGGGACTATTTTATAAAAATTTTATAGCCTATTTGTATAGCTTTTTTAAAGCCAATTGTATAACCAATCCTATTTTAAAACCAAGCAAACTGGGCAGTGATCGCTACCATAAATATCTGTCAAAATAGAAGCTTCCTCAATTCTATCCTTTAGTCTGTCAGATATGACGAAGTAGTCGATACGCCAGCCGGCATTGTTTGCTCTGGCATTAAAGCGGTATGACCACCAAGAATAGACTCCCTCTTTATCTGGATATAGATGCCTGAACGAATCGGTAAAGCCTGAATCCAGAAGATTAGAAAACTTTCCTCTCTCTTCATCTGAAAATCCCGGATTCCCACGGTTTGACTTAGGATTTTTTAAATCTATCTCATTATGTGCAACATTTAAATCTCCACAGTATATTACAGGCTTTTTTGCATCTAATGAAGTCAGATAATTTCTCAAATCGTCCTCATATTCCATGCGATAATCTATTCTTTTTAAAGCCGGCTGTGCGTTTGGAACATAAGCACATACTAGGTAGAAATCTTCGTATTCAAGAGTTATCACCCTGCCCTCGTCATCATGCTTTCCATCTATCCCATATTTGACATCAAGAGGTTCTTTTTTTGCAAAAATCGCTGTTCCTGAATACCCTTTTTTAATTGCATAGTTATAATATTCAAAATATCCCTCTGGATGAAAGTCCGCCTGACCCTCCTGCATCTTCGTTTCCTGAAGGCAAAAGAAATCAGCATCAATATCTTTAAAAATTTCATCAAAACCTTTTTTCAAAATAGCCCTAAAACCATTAACATTCCACGATATAAATTTCGTCATATATTTTAAGAAAACTCCTTTCCTATCTACTAACTATTATCTATTAAATTTTATATTGTATCTTTTTTCTACTAATATCATACACTTAATTAAATAAGAATACTATATCAATTTATCAAGAAAAAATATGCAAATTGATTAATATTTGTAGTATAATAACGAATGTAGTTAGCTTGGTCTAACATAAGCGACCGATAAAATCATTAATATGGGAGGAATATAATGACTGAGGCTGAATATAAAGCGATTGAATTTGATAATGTTAGCAGAATATATAAAAGCGGTGACCATGAGCTTAAAGCCTTGGATAGCATAAATTTCAAGCTCGACGAAGGTAGCTTTGTGGTTATCTTGGGTCCTTCCGGTGCAGGTAAAAGTACCCTCCTAAATTTGCTTGGAGGCCTTGACAGCCCCACAAACGGTAAGATACGGGTGTTTGGTAAAGATATTTCAACCTTAGATAAAAATGAGCTCGCCGATTATCGTGCAGAAACTGTCGGCTTTATCTTCCAATTTTATAATTTAATACCAACCCTAACCGTATATGAAAACATCGCACTCGTTGATGAAATATCTGATAATTCACTTTCAGCTGACAAAATGCTTGAAGCAGTAGGATTATTAGATCATATAAATAATTTCCCATCTGAGCTATCAGGTGGTGAACAACAGCGTGTTTCTATAGCAAGGGCTCTAGCAAAAAATCCTAAAATTCTGCTTTGCGACGAGCCTACCGGAGCCCTTGATTCTGAAACCGGTGTTCTTATTTTAAAGCATCTTAAGAAACTTTCAAAGGATTATGGTAAAACCATTATTATCGTAACTCATAATCAAAACATTGCAAAAATGGCTGATATAGTTATGAATGTAAAAAATGGTAGGATTCTAAGCATTGATGAGCAGGAAATCCCACTTTCTCCAGATGAAATTGAATGGTAAAGGAGCTAATATGCTGAGAAAAAAAATGTTAAGGACTTTTTGGCTTTATAAAGTCCAATTTATTTCAATGATATTAATGGTTATGCTGGGTATTGGTATGTTTACCTGCTTTAATATTGAATGGAAAAGTATTGAATATAATATGTTTTCTCTTTTTAAAAATAGCAATTATGCTGATTACAGGCTCATAAATAGCAATGGATTTTCAGAAGAAGATTTAAATAATATCCTCGATATTAAAGGCGTTAAAAATGCTTCAAGATTTATAACAATCAATGCAGATGTAAATGAAAAATCAGGAGATACGGTAGCTATCTCGATTACAACCAATTTTGATGTATCATCATTTGTTCTAATCGATGGTGAAAAATATAATAAAAATAGTGATGACGGAATTTGGTTATCCGATCAATATGCAAAAAAGAATAAAATCTCAATTGGTGACAGCCTGTATTTTACATATAATAATATCAAATTAAAAGGTAGGGTCAGAGGTTTAATAAAGGCTGGAGAACAGATGATATGCGTCAGCGATAAAACTCAGATAATGCCAGATTTTAAATCTCACGGTTTTGCATACATATCTCCTGCTTTATATGAGGAAACCTTGGGATTTCCTTACTATCCTAATATAAATGTCCTCTCAAATATTGATGCAAAAACTTTTTCTAAGGAAGCTGATAAGGCTCTTGGTAATACAAATTTAATTATTCCTAAAGAGGATACGCTTTCTTATTCTCAAGCTGAAGGCGAGGTTAGCGAGGGTAAGGCAATGGGAAGTATACTCCCAGCATTATTTCTTTTAATTGCCCTGTTAACAATGATTAGCACCATGCACCGTTTGACTGTAAAAGAAAAATCTCAGATTGGCACACTAAAGGCTCTTGGTTTTCATGACAGTAAAATTGTATTTCACTATACATCATTAGCATTTATCATATCTTCGCTCGGTTCGATTCTAGGAATTGCTCTAGGTTATTTTCTAGCTTGGATTATCATGAATCCAAAAGGAATGATGGGCACATATCTTGATTTGCCTGAATGGAAGTTAGTAAGCCCTTGGTATTGTTATCCACTTATAATTATTATTATATTTACATTAACATTTATTGGATACCTATCAGTAAGAAATATGTTAAAAGGGACTGCCTCAGAAGCACTTTCTCCATATATTCCTAAGAAGGTAAAACCTATGTTAATAGAAAAAACAAAAATTTTTAAACTAATTCCCTTTGGCACTCGCTGGAATTTAAGAGATATTGTAAGGCACAAAACTAGAACTGCTATGAGTCTCGTTGGAATAATTGGTTGTACAATTATAACTATAGCCTCTTTCGGTATAAAGGAAACTATGAATGATTTCCTCGATGTGTATTATGAAAATGGATTGAATTACTCTTCAAAAATTTACCTATCTGAAAATGCGAGCGATGATGAGAGATTTGATATTATCAAACGATATAATGGAGATTATGGAGCTTCAACAAATGTCAAACTCAAAGAAAAAAATGTAAATCTAGATATATACAACTTAGAAAATGGCAAAATTCAAACAATTGACAAAAACTCTAAGCAATTCAAGATTAAAAATGACGGAGCATATATTTGTATGCGTATTTCAGAAAAATTTAATCTTCACGAGGGAGATACATTTTCAATCAGTCCATATGGCGGTAATGAAAAGTTTGATATGGTAGTTAATGGAATATTTAGAAGCACGAGTAAAAATATTATTATTTCAGATAAATATGCTCAAAAATTAAATATTCCATATAAGATTGATTCTGTTTATACAGATGTAAAAAAAGGCGATATAGAATTATCAAATAATATAAAATCCGTTCACTCAAAGAAGATGATAATGGATTCTTTTGAGGTTTTCCTTTCAATAATGAATAATATGCTCTATCTCTATGTGGCAGGAGCATTAGTTTTAGGTATTATAGTCCTTTATAACCTAGGAACAATGAGCTATGTTGAGAGGTACCGTGAAATGGCAACGCTTAAGGTTGTCGGCTTTCGCGACAATAAAATAGGCAAGATTCTATATAACCAAAATCTCCTTATTTCCATTATGGGCATAATAATAGGAATACCTTTGGGGATATTAACACTATCTTCCATGTTAAAATCTCTCGCATCTGAATATGAGATGAAGATGTCTATAGGTATTCCATCTTATTTATTTACTATAATTTTAACCCTGTCTATGTCACTTTTTGTAAGTGGAATGATAGCTCGCAAAAATAGAAAAATCGATATGGTCGAAGCTTTAAAATATCAGGAGTAAAATATTGCTTATTCTTATCCCTTAACTTTAACAACTCCTCCATCTTCTACCATGATTTCCATATCGTCTTTGACATAGCTCAGAAATTCCTCACCAAGTGAATCTATGACCGGCATCGATACATCATCAAGCCAAACATCTGATAAAATTGCCCCTGCTGCTGCAAGCGAATCAATTGGCTCTGAAAAAAGCATGCACGCCGGTTGCCTCTTTAATGAGCAGGCACAGTAAATTACAAGTCCGCCTGTTGTAGAGCCTATCGTCCTCGGTAGGCATATGGCTTTTCCTGCCATCTTTTTCCCAAATAAATCCTTATTATCCTGATCTCCGCAGGTTGCGTCTTTATCTCCGAATTGCAATGCTTTCTGAAATGATGCTAGCGTGTTAAGACCCTGGTGCGAAACAAGTGCAGGTGCAGTTACCTTACCTTTTGCGACTACTCTTCCCTGAAAAGTTTTCATAACTTACTACCTCCTGTAATCTGTTTCAATATCTCCTCATCTGTATAATACCTTGCTGTTGTATATGTCCTGAGCTTATTGCTTGAAGTTATTACGGGCATTCTAGCACATAGAGGATTATTCATATACATAAGCGGGCAAATATAGGATAAAATCACTCCCGCATTATCCAAAATCTCAAATTCTTCAGTGCCTCTAAATTTATCAAGAACCTGAGGTGCTGCTGTAAATACAGTTGGAATTGTTACCTTTTTTAAATTGTTTTCTTTAAGTGATAAATCTATCTTTTTTGCCCAGTCTTTGAGCTGTGATATGCTCATATGAGGACAGCCCATAAAGCACATCTTAGGTTTTGCATTCGTCTTTTTCCACATTATAGGATAGTTATCATATACCCTTTTTAGCTCAGCATCATCAATTACATATACCTTAGCATCTTTATTTATCAAATCTCTTCCCTGCTTTTTAGCTTCAGGTGTCAGATTTTCTATATGATAAAGTCCTACAGAGCCATTTGATGCAGTTGCCGCACCGAAGTCTTTAAGATAGGTCTTTGCATCATCATCTAATACCTTTAGCCATTTATCAAGTCCAATGATATATGGAACATCTTCCATGACCTTCATTCCTATTGCAGAGCCGAGGAGCTGTGCCTCAGGCTTTTTCTTGGTTTTTATTTCTACAATCCACTTAGCCTTTCTCCCCTCATCAGTGATAAGACCGAACTTAGGAACATATCCAAGTATTGAGCCCATAAGGTCAATTATTCCAGAATTTCGATTGCATCTAGCACCTAAGACCGAGTTCGCATATACGACCGCAGATGACTCTGCCCAAGAAAGGACATCGCCCTCCTTTGGCACATTTCCGACCTCGTCCATATAACAGGTGCAGGTATAGGCATCATCACTCAAAGCTCCAAGTTTTCTCAGCTGCTTTTCGTAACTATCCTGCCTGGTATACATAATCTTCTTAAAGACGAAATCTTGCAGAAAATTAGATGGAACATTTGGGTCAAGAGGTCTTGGATCCATTGAAAACTTTTGCGATGAAGATATGCCTGCTTCAATCAATTTATCCATAAGCTCATAAACGGCTGCAATTCCCTTAAGTCCAAAGGAAGTTACAAGATGATTGTACTTTCCTGTAATTTCAACCATTGAATCCGCACCGAAAAGCTCTCCATATCTCATCATCGTTTCCATAACCTTTGCCATAATCTCGCCTTGGCTTCCATTCAATATTTTTCTTTGCTCATCAGTTAAATTCATAGCTCCTCCTAAATTTTCATTGCCACTTCGTAGGCTTCCCAAATTACCGTCCTTAAATTTCCAACTTTTTTACAATCTCCGACCAACTTTGCTTCCTTTGAATCTTTAACTAAAGGATTTGGAACATATCCTGTTGAGCTTATAACAGAATCGCAGTCGATTGAAAAATCTTTCCCATTTTTATCTTGGCAAATAATTTTATTATCCTGAACTTCTTTAAGCCCTGTCTCAAGGTATACTGGGATTTTGTTTAATTCAAACCATTCACGAAGATATGAGCTGTTTGCAAGGCATACTCCCGTCTGAGAAATTAAGTCATCCTTCATCTCAACGATTATTGGTTTTTTGCCCTGAAGTGCAAGTTCGTAAGCAATTTCACAGCCTGTAAGCCCTCCCCCTATAATTGCAACCTTTTCTCCTACTTCCTTGCCAAGCAGGTATTCACACGCTTCAATCATCTTTTCATGTCCTTTTATCTTGCTTAGGACGCGAGGTTTTGCTCCTGTTGCGATAACTATTTCCATTCCGTCAAACCTTGAAAGGTCTGTAATCTCCTCATTTAGATGAATCTCTATATCCATTTCCTTCATCTGACGCTCATACCATTTAAGCAAATCCCTAAGTTTTCCCTTATAGCTTTCACTGCTTGCAGCAATAAAGGTTCCACCAAGCAAGCCTGTTTTCTCATAAATTACTGGCTCATGACCTCTCAATTTAAGAACTCTCGCCACTTCCATTCCACCGATGCCTGCTCCTATTATAATTACCTTCTTAGGAGTATCCGTCTTTTTAATATAATGCTTGTCAGTCTGCATGGTTTCTGCATTGACAGCACATCTCGCAAGATGCAAGCTATCTTCAAGTGGCTGGTCGTTAGGTACACCTTTATAATGGCACATATTAAAGCAACCATTATGGCATAAAATGCAAGGTCTAATATCTTCCTTCCTATCTTCTTTGAGTTTTGTTATCCATTCCTGATCAGCGAGGAAATTTCTAGCAAAACCTGCTCCGTCAAGTTTTCCAGATTCAATTGACTTAGCTGCCGTGTAAGGGTCCATTCTTCCTGCACATACTACCGGAATATCCACAAATTTACTTATATGTTCTACATCATTAAGATTGCAATTCTCAGGCATATAGATTGGTGGGTGTGCCCAGTACCAAGCGTCATATGTACCATTGTCGCAGTTAAGCATATCATATCCGGCTTCCTCTAAATATTTTACAGCCTTCTCGGATTCCTCCATATCACGACCTGCTTCGATATAATCTTCACCCGGTAGTGCTCCCTGTCTAAATCCTTTTGTCTTTGAAATAACGCTATACCTAAGCGACACAGGGAAATCCTTTCCGCAGACCTTTTTTATCGCTTTTACAATGTCTACAGCAAAACGGTATCGATTTTCAAATGAGCCTCCATACTCGTCATCTCTCTTATTTATATATTTCAGTGTGAATTGGTCAAGTAGGTATCCCTCATGGACCGCATGAATTTCAACACCATCGACTCCAGCTTCTTTTAACTTCTTTGCTGTCTTCGCAAAAGCAAGAACAAACTCATAAATTTCTTCTTTTGTCATCTCTCTTGATGGCACCTTGTCAGACCAGCGGTTAGGAGATGGGCTAGGTGCTGCAGTTATCTTGTCGAGATCCATTACGGGTTTTGATATAAATCTCAAGAATTTATTCGTATAAAGCGTTTCCATCATCTTGCTTATAGTAAAAGAGCGACCAAAGCCGGCAGTTAATTGAATAAATAGCTTTGCTCCTGTCTTATGAAATTCAGGCATCCACTTTGCAAGATCCTTATACATCTGATCATTTTTATAAAGCCACTGCCCAAACATCGGATTATATATCGGTTGGCAGCCTGGCAAAAGAAGCCCTGCATTGTTCTTTGCAACCTCCATAAGAAATTCAGCTCCAGCTTTGTCGAAATGATTTTTTTCCATCCAGCCAAAAATATTGGTTCCACCCATGGATGTTAAAACGAAGCGATTTTTGATTTCACAATTTCCAATCTTCCATGGTGTAAATAAAGGCTCTAATTGCTTATCCATAATGCACTCCTTTTCTAAAAAACACTAACTTTTTCTATATTTTCCTATATCTTAATCTTTGCCCTAATCATATCCAATTTATGTACCTTTTTCAATACAATTTACTCTTTTAAAAAAATAAGAGAGCAAGCTCTCTTATCATTTTTGGGGTTTCGATTCCCCAAACTTTTATTTTTTGCAAGTTTGGGGTATGTACTCCCTAAACTTTTGTTTTTTTCAAATTTGGGGTATTGATTACCTAAACTTTTTAATTAGCTTCTGTTTTATTAGATATTCCCTTGCAACCTCATTCGCAGATTTACCATTTACATCGACTTCATAATTCATCTTAGCCATCTCTTCTGAGCTTATCCTGCCACTTAGTTTTGACAAAACCTCTTTTAATCTCGGATATTTGATGAGCGTATCCTCACGCATTATCGGTGCAACCTGATATGGCGGAAATAGATTTCTGTCATCTATTAATACCTTTAAATCATTTGTTATTATTTGACTATCAGTTGAATAAACATCTGTTAAATCAATTGACCCATTTGATATTGCCCTATATCTAAGAGCTGGTTCCATTGTCTTAACATCTAGATTTAAATCATAGTCTTTTTTTAATCCTAGATTTCCATCTTCTCTATCATTAAATTCTAAAGTAAATCCCGCAATTGCTTTATTTTCTACTTTTTTTAAATCTGTGATTTTTTCAAGATTATTATCTATGGCATAATCTTTTCTCACTGCTAGTGCATATGTGTTTTGAAATTTACTGGGTTTTAGATAGACGAGTTTGTCCTGTTCAAATATCTTATCTCTTGCAATCCTATATACTTCTTTCTCGTCATTTGAATTAAGTTTTGTATTTTCTTTTAAAAGTGAACTTATTACCGTGCCCGTATATTCAGGATATATATCGATGCTCCTTGACTTTAGTGCTTCATATAAAAAACTTGTTTTCCCAAAATTGGGCTTAATTTCAACATCAATATCCATCTCATCTTCTATAAGTTCTTTATACATATTGATAATAATTTCTGGCTCTGCACCAAGCTTTCCTGCTATAACTATTTTATTCTGCCCCATTCTGGCAAAGGGAATAAGGCTTGCCATTGTTAATGATATTACTATGAGAATTGAAATAAAAATTATCCTCGGCTTTTTATTTTGTAATATCCTTATTAGTATTCCAAATATGATTGCAAGCAAGGCTGATGAAATAGCACCGATAAGTATTAATGATGAATTATTTCTATCGATACCCAGTAGAATAAAAGAGCCAAGCCCTCCTGCTCCAACTAGGGCTGCAAGTGTTGCAGTTCCAATAATCATGATTGCTGAGATTCTCACTCCAGACATGATAACGGGCATGGCAAGGGAGAGCTTATATTTTTTTAATTTCTCCCATTCAGTCATGCCAAATGCTGTTCCTGCTTCTTCAAGCGAAGGGTCAATCTCAGAAAAACCGGTTGAAGTTCCCTGATATATTGGAAATATTGCATAAACTATCAGAGCTATAACTGCAGGAAGCTTGCCTATTCCAACTAATGGTATAAAAAGACCTAGGAGTGCAAGGGAGGGTATGGTCTGAAAAATGCCTGTTATCTGGAGTATAAATTCATTAACCCTTTTCTTATTTGTAAAAAATATTGCCAAAGGTACAGCAATTATAACTGCGATAACTAGGGATAGCATTGAAATTTGAAGATGCTCAAATAGAGCTATAAACCACTCCGATTTTCTCTCTGTAAATGTTCTAATCAAATCATTCATAGCCTATCTCACTTTCATTACCTAAGAACTTGCTAACAAATTTGTTCTCAGGATTTTTAACTATTTCTTCAGGAGTAGCAATCTGAATTACCTTACCCTCTTTCATAAAGCAGATTCTATCTGCCAGCTTTATAGCTTCACTCATGTCATGTGTGACAAATACGGTTGTTATCTTATACTCATCATGAAGTTCTTTTATCAAATCCTGAAGATTAATCCTACTTATTGGATCTAGTGCAGAAAATGGTTCGTCCATAAGTAAAATTTCAGGACCCGAAATTATCGCTCTTAATATTCCAACCCTTTGCTTTTCTCCTCCTGATAATTCTTCTGGAAATCTATCCTTATATTTATTTGGCTCAAGTCCTACTTTATTTAAAAGAAAATCTATTTTTTCATCTATTATTTCTCTATCCATTTTTTTCATTTCAGGTATAAGTGAGATGTTTTCAAAAACAGTAAGATTAGGAAAAAGTGCAATTTCTTGTAAAACATAACCAATTTTAAGCCTAAGTTCCCTCAAATTATAATCTTTCAATTTTTTATTATTAAAAAAAATATCTCCGTCTGTCTGTTCAATCAATCTATTAATGAGTTTTAAACTTGTCGTCTTTCCACTTCCACTAGGTCCAACAATTACAAAAAATTCTCCCTTTTCAATATTAAAATTGAGATTATCAAGAACCTTTCCACTTTCAGGATATTCCATTGACACATTTTTATAAGAAATCATTTTAGCCATCTCCTTTTATATTATGATTATAATATATTTTATGGGCTGTTACATGAATTTATTGTTTTAGATTGTATTTTAAAATTTTTATCTTATTTTTATATAAAAAAACACGGAATTAACCGTGATTTTTCATATCTTAAATTCAATCTGCTCTGATATTATCATATATAATTTTTTATATTTTTTTAACTTTTTTAAACTAGCATTTAATAAATATTTCTCCTGTGTCCAATGGATAAGGCAAGTATAATTAACTCCTCATCCCTTATATCGCATATAATTCGATAGTTGCCCACTCTATATCGCCACTCTCCACTTCGATTTGCCGTAAGTCCTTTGCCCTTTATTCTAGGATTATCGCAGTTTTCTAGGTTCTTCCCTAGCCAAGTTAAAATCAACTTCTGTGTGCCTTTATCGAGCTTCTTTAATTGTTTTATTGCCCTTTCACTATATTTTAAAGTGTACATTATTCAATACCTAAGATTCTGCACACTTCTTCGTGAGAGTAGGAAATTGGATTTTTGTCATACTCCTCTAGTGCTTCACGATATACAGCTAGGTCATATTCATCTTCTATTTTTTCAAAAACAGCAGTTCTAAATAGTTCAGATAGCGAAATATTATTTGTCTTTGCATAAGACCTAAACAATTTTTCATCTTGAGGATTTAATCTTACTGAAATAGCCATAATATATTTTCCTCCTTTGTGTATTTCATTGTAATACACACTGTTATAGTTGTCAAATTTTCATCTTCTGTAGAAAATACTAAAATATGTAAAAAGCCTCTTTAATCCATTCGGATAAAGAGGCTTCGCTATGATTAAGTACCTGCCTAAATCACAGTTTTAATAATGGTTTTGATGGCTAAGTTTAATAGCCATGTTGATAGCAAACTTAATAATGGTTTAAATAACGGTTTAAATTATAGCTCTAATTATTGCTATCATTTTTTCTTCTTTTGCCTAGGATAGCGAGGAGCAGAGCTATTCCCAAGGTGCCTAGATATAAGAATCCATTAGAAGTGCTATCGCCTGTAGTTGGTGAATTTTTACCACCATTTGTCGAAGTACTTCCGTCTGGCTTGATAGGCTTAGAAGCTACTGTAACAAATGCCCTTGCTTCTGTTACAGCACCATTCTTATCGGTTAATCTAAAGACAATCTCATATTTACCAAGCTTGTCTTTATCAAATCCACCTGTAGAAACAATCTCAACCTTATCAATTAGATTTCCGTCCTCATGGTCGTCAGCCTTGACAATAAGAGTTTTTAAATCTAAGTCGTCTCCCTTTGTGATTGTAATATCCTTAACTTTTAAGTTAGGATCCTTATTCCAAACCGCATAAATTGTAGTATCCTTATCAAATTTATGATTTGCTTTTGTATCAAATGGATCATTATCCACCTTCCAATTTAGGAAGTTCCAGTGTTCAAGTCCCTCAGGATCGTCTATCTGTAGTCCTATTTCAACCTTAGGATTTACATAGTAAATCTTCTTCTTTGAATCCTTAGCATGGTCAGTTGGATCTACTACAACTTTAACATAATTATCAGGTGTATCAGGCGTTCTATTGCCATTTCCATCTGCAGGATAGATATTATCCTTAACGATTACAGGAATGTCTACTGTTGTTCCAGAGCCATCTTTATATATAATTTCTACCGTAGTCTTTGTCTTACCAGGCTTTGTTACATCAGGCTCTGTGACAATCTTTATTTCATCTATTTCCTTACCCTTAGGCGGAACAAGTTTTTTGATGTAGTCATCATTTTCAGGCGTCTTTCCTACATATGTTTCAACTTCGCCAATCTTAGGTTCAAGATCCTCGATAGGTGTCATCTTAGATGAGTACCTTGCTGTAACCTTTGTAACCTTTTCTGTGAACTTATTAGGGCTTGTCATATTAATTTTTTCATCGCCCTTGGTCCACTTTTCAAAAGTCCATTTATCTTCAGGAACCGGATCCTTGTCAAGTATCGTAACTTCCTTATTTGGATTTACCCAGAATGTGCGAACTGACTTTTCTCCGTCCTTGAGCTTTGCCCTATTAGTATAATCTACAATTACCTGAACGAAGTAATCAGGAACATTTGGCTTGTCCTTACCTGTTTGCTCTACTACATCTGATACGAAGACAGCCTTTATTACATTTTCATTCTCTGTAAATTTATATCTGTCAGGCAAGCTGTATGGCTTCTCATCATTATTTCCTTCCTTAAGTACCCAGCCTGTAAATACCTTATCAGTTGCAGGCGAAGGATCTTTGCCTGGGATTTTTACTAAAGCCTTAGGATTTACATAGTAGAATTTCTTTTGTGAATCTACCGCATCCTTTGTTGGATCAAGCTCTACCTTAACAAATCCATCAGGAACATAATTAGGTTTGTCTCCAGAGGTCTTAGCTTCATAAATGTTCTTATTAACATTTATAGGAATTTCAACAATCTTAGAGACTCCATCTATTGTTACCTTTGCTTTTATGCTCTCTTTACGGCTTGGATTATTTCCATCATCCTTCTCCTTGAGTTTTTCGTAGAGTACATTTTCAAGGTCATCATATTTCTTCCATGTGTCAGTATTACCGTCACCAAATTCGACTTTAGCTCCGTCAGGAATTCCCTCAAGTTTGCCATCTTTGTTCTCAATCTTGATGCCTTTTCTTAAATCATCTTCACTAGGAATAAAATTATTTATCCACTTATCTCCATCCTTGAGTGACTCAGTTACAGTTATTCCGGTAGATTTGATATTAGGTACTGGAGTGATTATTCCCGCATCTATGACCTTCTTATATTTTGCTATAAATACTGTCTCATCCTTGAACTGATGCTTATCTTTCACATCGAATACTTTATCATCAGCTTCAAAATGCCACTCCTTAAATACATAATCGGTCTTTCTTCCGTCTACTATAACCGCTTTCTTTCCTTTAGGTTCTGTAATAGGTAGCTCTACTTCTTTCTTAGGATTTACCCAATAGATAACTTCTTTGCTATCTTCTGCCTTATCCGTAGGCTTGAATACTACCTTTACATAATTATCAGGAACATCAGGCTTGTCATTTCCGGTCTGCTCTACATAATCAGGAAGAACTTTAACATCAACATTAATCTTATATGTTGCACCATCTTCATATATAACTTCAATTAACTCTTTGAAATTACCTGATTCCTTTGTTGTTATCCTTTTATCTATAGGATTAACAATCTTTACAGCCTTAATCTTTCTCAGCTCTTTGCCATTTTTGTCCTTAGGCGGAGTTATAGCCTTTTCATAATCATCAACAGTCAGAGAATCTCCTATGTTCTTAACTATCAGCTTCGCCTCAGGCTTAAGAGGAATAATCGGTGTAGCTGGAGTCTCATAAGAAGCAATTATCTCTGTGTCCTTAGGAATATTTTGTAACTTAGATAAATCAACTTCCACTCTTCCTTCAGGATTATCCTCTGTAATCTTTGTCTTATCTATATAATACCAGCCTTTAAAAGTATGCTTATCAATTGGCGTAGGGTCTTTCTCAGGTATTATAACCTTAGCCTTAGGATTTACATAATAAACCTTCTTAGTCTTATCCTTTGCCAAATCTGTAGGATTTACTGTAACTTTTACATAATCCTTTAGCTCCTCGTTATTATTGACAACATCAGGCTTTTCTCCATCATTTAGACTGCGATAAATATTCTTAAATACCTTTATAGGAATATTTACTATGGTCTTTCTACCATCTTCAAAGCTTACCTCAGCCTTGATATTAAATGTCCTTGGCTGGTCGTCAGCTACAGGCTTTCCATCTTCCTTTAGATTATTATAGATCTCATCATCAGAGGTTATTATCTTATATGACTTATAACCATCCTTCTTCATTATATCTTTAAGAGCTTCATCGTACTTATCCTTAGTAGGCACGAAGTTATTAATCCATCCGCCTTGACCGTCCTTAGATGATTCAAATGCAGGAATGGTATTTGCTGTAAGAATAGGATCTATAGGTGTCCCTTTCAAATTGTATTTAGCAACGATTATTGTGACTTTGTCAGTGAACTTATCTTCTATCTTTTCACCCTTAGTCCATACCTTATCCTTATTTTCAACCTGCCATTCCTTAAACTGCCAACGCTGTTTAATACCAAAGGCATTTGTAATAGGATTTCCATTCTTATCCTTTATAACTGCACCTTTAGGTTCTTTTACTGGAATTACAACCTGTTTTTCCGGATTGACCTTGAAATGCAATTTCTTATCACCGGTGTATTGGTTATTATTAACATCCGCGTCAGCCCTATCAGTAGTATCGACATAAACATCTACGAAATAATCTTGAACCTTTTCTTTACCAGTCTTTATCTCGATTACATCACTGATAGGCTTAAACTTAGCAGTGAATGTATAATCCTGTCTTATAACTGTGTTTTTATCCAGCAATCTTGATTCATTCCATTCAACAAACTTAGCATTAGGATCTGGTGTAATTACTGGTGCCTTAAGCGTTCCGCCAATATTTTGCTCTGGTGGAACCTCAATATTTTTAAACTCAAGACCGTCAATTACATCATATACTACTTCTTTAATCTTCTTTCCATCAGAATCTACTCCAAATGAACCATCTCTATCAGCTTTGAATACAACTCTGTGGTATCCGTCTGGAGTTATAGCATCACTTGTTTTACGCTTAATTACACGAACATCTTGATAATAGAAATTAACCTCGTCTGATTTAATTCCATTAATTCCTTCCATTTCATTATCAGCATTAATATCATAGAAAAGCTGTCTTTGTGGCGTGCTTATTATCTTCCAGCCCGGTATCTCTCTATAATTTACTGAATCATAATCCGTGCATCCGCTTGTAACTTCTTCAGTATCTATTATCTTGAAGCTACCAGCTGGCATCTTGCCTATTGCAGGCAGTTTTTCAGCATCTTTTTCTGTTGTGCTTAAATAATTAACCTTATAATGCCTCCTCGTAAAATCTCTATAGAAGAATTTGAATATATTATTTTCAACATTAGGATTAGCTACTTCCTTGCCAGCTTTCTTAAGGGTCTTTGGTTCAACCTTTAATTCCTGACTATATGTATTATGTCTACCGGTTTTATCTACATATTCTTTGTACTCGCTTGACTTCCTCTCTAATTTCTCCCATTCAGCCTTAGGAATTGTCAGCTTAGTTTGACCCTGATATTTAGCAATAGCTTCAGCATATTCTCCAACTCTTCTATTAGGAACAGTTAAAGGTTTTCTCTCATCTTTCTTCTCTTTGAAATTCTCATCGAGGAAAATATGAATTGCCGGAATATCAACTAGGTCATTCTTAACCCATATAGCCTTTAGATAGCTATCTTCAACCACTTCATTTCCAAAAGCATATAGTTCAGGGACATCATATTTATCAACAAATGATGTGTCTACTGAGCCGTCTTTATTATGCCTTACAAGTTCCCAGCCTAGGAAATCATATCCCTTTCTCTTAGGCTCAGGTGGATATTTAATGCTCATTCTGTTCTTAACACTAAATACCTGTACATCTCCCTCGTTACCAAGCTTCTTAGGAAGTGAATAAGTAAGATTATCTACAGATGTTTTAATCATTTCGCCATCTTTAAATGCAGCAATATCAAGAGGATCTAGGTCCTTGAGTGTTCCGCCATTAGGATCGAATTTCACCTTATAGTTCTTATCAGGCTCACCCCATTTTGCATAAAGAACTATATCATAATTAGGCATATTAGCGTCAGCATCGCCAAGCTTAGCCTTTAATTCTTTTATTTCATTCTGTATTTTGAATTTCTTATCTTTATCCTTAGAATTCTTAGCAAGTTCTTCATACTTATCAGCAATTTCAGCCTCAAGTTTTTCAGCTGGCTCAATGGTATCTTTAATCAATTTGGTGCCCTGAGGGTCCATTGCCCATCCCTTGAATACAAAGTCTTCAGGCACATTGGCAGGTCTATCTGCCTCAGTGAGCTTATATTTTTCATCAAGATTTAGTTTTCTTAGAGGCATATCATAGTATACATCAGAAACAGTTGCATCTTTACCACTTGCAAGCTTCTTGCCTTTAAAATCAGAATGTTCATTTATATCTGACGGATTCGTATCGAGAAACAGCTTGTATTTCTCACGCTCATATGTAAATGCAAATCGATATTTAGGAATATCTTTGAAAGGAACACCACTGATTCCATTCTGAGCAATAGGATCAAAGAATGACTTCTCACTATTTTTTCTTTTTTCTTCAGTTTTATCTAACTCCTTACCAAGCTCTTCAAAAGTAAGCTTTGATAGGTCTTCCGTATAACCTATTTTCATTTCAGGGCTCTCTAATGCGTCGTCTACAGGTTTAATTCCCTCATGCTTAGGCTTAAATCCTACAATACCTGGAGAAGGATATGTGTATTCAACTGATGTGTCAATTTTGGTATATGACATATCAGGATCGTAGTGTAACGCACCATCAAATCCCTCAAACAAATATTCCATATAATATATAGCGAATTGATACTCTGCACTTGAACAAGGTCCAAGAGAAATAGTTCTTTCAGGTAATTTTTCTCCTGTTGAAGTT